>Ga0315279_10000314_pt1 | contig 100942 bp, 74 predicted proteins | sample YL17G06_20_MG_FD_203694 | JGI IMG/M metagenome (GOLD analysis project Ga0315279, IMG submission 203694) | Sediment microbial communities from Yellowstone Lake, YNP, Wyoming, USA - YL17G06_20 | ecosystem: Environmental > Aquatic > Freshwater > Lake > Sediment | place: USA: Wyoming | collected... | reverse complement strand
TAGATGGGTCATAGAGACCTCCCTTCTCTATGACCCAAGTTATCTCAGGTGCTCCCGAAACGTCGGGATTCACGCACGCGTAGCGTCCGCCGCGCCAGCGGCTTCGTTCTAACGCCGTAGGGCGGCGTTTGCGTACATTCTGACGGCGACGGTCAAGGAGGCCGTCGTCGATGTCGAAACCGAGAAGGAAGAAAAGACCGCCGAAGCGAGTCCTGGCGCTTCCCGATCTCGAACAGTCCAAAGCGGCCGTCCTGAACAGCCTCACGTCCAAAAGCGGCCAGCGGACCTACGACCGCGCCATAACCGACTTCGTCGAGTGGTACTGCTCAGAGCCGCGCCTCGCATTTAACCGCACCGTGGTTCTGCGGTACAGGATCTACCTCGAACAAAAACGATACGCGCCAACGACAATCAACCTCCGGCTCGCTGCGGTCCGAAGGATCGCGTTTGAGGCTGCTGACTCCGGTCTCCTCAGTCCGGAACTGGCCGCCGGGATTCGACGAGTGAGGGGAGTGCGCCGGATCGGAGTCCGCGTCGGAAACTGGCTTACAGCCGAGCAGGGCAAGCGACTGCTCGCCGGTGCGAACCGGGAGTCGCTTCGAGGTAAGAGGAATTACGCTATGCTCGCGATGCTAATCGGATGCGGACTGCGACGTGGTGAGTTGCTTGCGCTGCGCGTCGATTCCATCCGGTTGCGCGAGGAGCACTGGGTCATCGCCGACCTGCTGGGCAAGGCTGGACACATCCGCACCGTTCCGATCCCGGGTTGGGTAAAGGCGGCGATTGACGAATGGAAGGAGGCCAGCGGCGTCGCTGAAGGTGCGCTCTTTCGATCCATCAACAAGACGGGCCGGGTCTGGGGTAGTGGGATGACGCCGAAGGTGCTGTGGGAGATCGTCCGGGAGGCCGCAGCGCGCGCAGGAATAGACAAGCTCGCTCCACATGACCTCCGGCGCACTTGCGCGAGGCTGTGCCACCTCGCCGGCGGTGAACTGGATCAAATCCAGTTCCTGCTAGGACACGTCTCAATCCAGACCACCGAGCGTTACCTTGGGTGCAAGCAGAAACTCCATTGCGCCGTGAACGACCGGATGGGCATCGAGCTGGAAGACAACCGATGAGGGAAGTCGCAGGGGCAGATAGGCCGCCCCTTGGCGACTACTCGTTAGTGACGGACTTTTTTTGTTGCATTTCTGTCCCGACCCTCCACAAATCTCCATGAGTTAGCTCAATTAACGATGAGCACTGAGCCGGGCGTAATGTTGCATTTCTCCGAGTTGGCCAGCATGAACGGAGGGTATACCTGCAACGCGAGAGGCGTGGCCTACCGCAGCTGCGAGTCCCTTTGAGCCTTGCGTGGACAGCGGTCCACAGCGTAAGCCCTGGTCTTGTGGCGGTGGAGTAACGCAGGGATGAAGGAGGGATGGAGTTATCCTGAATGGTGCGGTGCCCGCGTTTATCTACAAACAACCGGGGAAAAAACGCCAATAGGAAGCGGTTGGAACTCCCGCCGATGCGATTCTGCCCGGCGACGTCCGAGAGAATTTCAAGCTGCGAGCGCTCGCGTGGCGCAAGTTGCGGCGTTATAGATGTGGCCGACGGTCATGGGCCGTCCACGCTAACGCACAGTTCACTGTTAAGAAGACCTGGCCCGCCCGCCAGAGGGTGTCAAGCGCCTTTTTCTCAGCTTCCAGCGACGCATTAGCTTCCCTCACAGTCTTGGCCATGGTTCCCAACTCGTTCCTGCGTTGAAGCTGAGAGTCGGGACGGCTCGGCTCAAGGCCTAATGGCTGGCGTAATGCAAACGCACCCTCTGCAACACGGGCAGAAGTTTTCTTGTAAGTAAAATAGCCGGCGCCTCGAGGAATCAACGGAAGCGCCTGGCGTGGAGTCAACCGGCTGGCACATGACCATTACGCATTGTTCAGGACAAGGTCGTGCACCTCGTTGTAGTCATTGTAGCGCAGGCGGTACTTATAGCTGCCTGAAGCGTATTTCGCCGTGTTCCATGCCGCCATGTGGTACCCGGCTTCACAGATGGCGTTTGAGATCACTTCCACGTTGTTGCCGCTCTGATCGAGGATCTCTACGAGCACCCATCCCCTTTCTGGGACGCTGAACTCGATGGCCAATTGCGGATTGTTCGCGCTGGGATAGTGCTGGTTGAGCACACGTGTCGTCGGCTTTGCGGGAATGCTGAGTTTCTTCTCGCTCACCTGGGTGTAGTCGAACGGCTCGTTGCAGAGATGCCACAGCGGCTCTTTCGTGCGCTGCTGGAGGTAGAATGTCCTCAACGGCGTGCGTGTGAAGCTCGTCAGCGGACGGCGGACTGCGACACCATCCTGCCACTCATACACAGGAATATTCAGCGGATTCATCACGTCGAGCTTGCCACGCTCCATCGCAATGTGGAACAACCCGAAATTCCCGGGCTCATGACCGCCGAGCCAATGGCCCACGATATCGACGAGGTAGGGGCTTTTGCCGAAGATGACGATGTTCGTCATGTAGTCCCAGGCTCTCCCATGGTGGTTGTTCTCGTTGCCGAAGGGATTCGGCCCATTGTTGAAGTCGCCGTCACGGCCGTAGATACCCTCGATAATATGAAGCCCCATTGGGGACGCTGCATGATTGTCGATGGTCCGCTGCGCCCACAATTCCATACACAGGGCAGTGTAACTATACTGATCATCGTATTCGGGATCGTTCCGCGGCACATCCCGGGTATCCCATCGGGGAATAGTGCCGGTGTGCCGCTTGAAGTTCGCTTCTACGACTTCATGAACTTTGGGGTTGATACATTCCTTATTAATTAGCTTCTCAAGCTTTTGCATCGCATCGATATCGGGCCACTGGGCACAGTATCGCTGAAAGGGTGAAGCATGGCTACCCTGCCAGTTCTTAGAGGCGAGGGTCAAACCCATTTCGTGAGCCTTGAATTTCGCCACATTCAGGTTCCATGAATTCGGCGCATTGAAGGGCCACAGGTAAGGGACCTGTGTATGCACCACGCCGCCGGGAACCTCTTTCCAGACAAATGCCCCGGCATCATTCGCATCTTCCCGTGTTTCAATGGTGCTTCTTACCGCGGCAACCGTCGCACCCACCCGCTGGCCCATAGCGACGTATCCGCGGGGTTCGATCACGTTGGCACCATTGGTATCGCGCGTATGCATCCTGGTGCCCGCGACACCCAGTTCCTTCAAGGATTCGAACAGACCCTCGACGAAGAACACGTCGGTGGCAATGCCCATCGTGTCCTCAAGGGTGAATCCTCTTTCTTTATCGACTGCCGCGTGAGCGGTGAGATTCGGCTTGGCCGCGATGTTGTAAGTCACCGGAATGCCGGTATTGTCCATGGGAACGAATACCGACCGTCCAAAATCGAGTCCGACCCGCTTGCACGCGTCAGAATTCGTCTTGTAATCCACATGCGTCCGCAGGATGAAGACCGCTTCCGGGTGCTGTTCCACAAACGGATGCACACCAAAATATCCGGACGGTGTCGACTCGGCGGCAAAAATGGAAGCCCGGCCGATGAAACCCAGGCTGCCACACAGCAGTGACGAAGACTTAAGAAAATCCCTTCGATTGATCATATAGACCCTTCCTTTCCAATGTCACGTCACTCCTCTTTGTGCCACTCGATGACCCGCCAGCGTCGTAAGCCAGGATTCCTTTTTCGCATCCTGGGCATTGTCGATTCTACCCAGGATTTCCATTTTGGAAACCCAGGCAGATGATTGTCGCCGATTCTACACGCTTGGGGTGGCATTCACAAGCCTCCGAACCATCGCGAGCGGACCATCCGGGACAGTTCAAGTAACCCATTAGTTACCACGAGTGCGGGCGGCAGCAACGCCTCTCCGTTTTAAATCGACCGCGCAGTAGTCCCCGCAGCAGACGAAGATTTCCCCGAGGGCTCCTGTGCGAGCCTGGGACCGTGCGCACGCAGAATCGATTCGGAATGAAAAGCCATCTACTTGGAAAGTGGCCGCCCGGCCAATGTTGACCCTGTGTAGCGTCGTAGGGTAGAGCGAAGTCGCTCAACTGCTGGATCGCCCACACGGAAACAAACCCGAACCTGAGTCTCCCTTTATGCAGGCCGATAGTTGGCAACTGGTTGCTACTTTGCCTTGGCGCAGGAGTGATCGAGCGTCTGAAGCGCGGTCGCGGAGTAAGATCCGGGATTACCCGCGGGCATATTTGAATTGAGCCGTTTCGCGAGAAGCTATACAGGGTCAGGGTACAAGTACGGAACTCCGGCACCAGGTCGAAAGGTCGCCCCGGTGGGCGAGGCGCTTCGGCAATGACAATTTCCCTTCCCTTCTATCAAGTCTCAACTTCCAGAGTCACGGGCAACATGTTCAAGCCGTAGAAATTGCCAGGCTGTTCACTCGCTGTAAAATCGCCCGCCACAAAGATCCAGAACTTACGCCCGTCTTCGCTGATGAATTTGCTCGGGATGCTGGGATTGTAGAAGCCCTGCGGTTCGAAATCCTGAGTGTGAAACGGTGTCCAAGGACCCCACGGCGCCGGCGCCGAGTAGAACTCCCAGCGGGTCAGCTTCCAACGCCGCGCGGGCTCATCAAGGCGGCAGTAGTGCCATTGCGGCATGACGTACAAATCGAGGGGGGCGATAGAGTGGATCCCTGTCATGCTGGCGCGGCCCGGAGACCGAAAGATGTAGAGCGCGTTGTCGTGACGAGGCCGCCAGATCGGCCGGCCCTTGTCGTCGAACCCGTGGACGAACTCCCAATCATCCGCGTGCAAACGCCCGATCAGCCCGCGCGAGACCCGCCCCAGCGTCATCCAGTTGCCGTTGTTCCACGTGCCATCGTTGGACACGGCGTAGACATACTGGTCGGCACCGTCCTTGCTGCCTTTCCCGTCCTTTCCGTACTGGACGAAAAAAGGGTTGCTGAAGACGCGGCCGGGGAACATTGCTTTGCCGAGCTTAGGAGCCTCACTCCACGTCTTGCCATGGTCAGTAGACTTGACGATGCTCGCGTCCCAGGTTTCCTGAATCCAGAAATGATGGGCGCTGTCCGCGCTCGTGTCGCCCACACCATCGTAGTAATGCCGGCTCACCGCGAGGTAAAGCACCCCGTCCACACAGGTCAGCCCTGAGGCTTTCCAGCAGGCGCCGTCCTCCTTGAGCTCGCCTCCCTTTCCGAACTCCGCCATCGGATTCACCGTCTCCCCCCGGACATTCGGGGGAGGTCCCCCCGTGATCCGATGGACGGCAAGGTTACTGTTGCACGCCTTGTTGAAGCCCGTGGTGTCGTCCGCGGCGCTGTAGAGATGGTCGTCGTCCGCCCAGGTGGTTGTCCAGACATCGCCGCTCGAATTGGGAAAGCGGATGGCGTCGCCGATGTGGGCTTTGGCGATTCGCACTTTCTTCCCTGGTAGCTGCGCCAGCGACTTCGCGCCTGGGGTTGCGCTCCAGAGACTTCCGGCCAGCGCCCAGACGAGCGTGCCGAGCGAGCTGCGTTCCAAAAATTCACGCCGTCCGGGTTGAGCCGGAGTGTCGGGCTTCCTGTTTGGATGGGTCATGGTCTTGTTCTCCCTTCGTCGACGATCCGAAGTTGGGGAGGAGAGAAGGCGGCCTCAGTCGTATTTGCCGAACTCGGCGATAGCGTCGAACATGGCAAGGACATTCTCCACGGGGGTTTCCTCAAGAATGGAATCGTGGCTGGCGCCTGCTACATAACCCCCTCCCGGTTTCATGATACCGAGGACTCTTCTCGTTTCTTCGCGGACGGACTCCGGTGTTCCTCGAATCAGGACATGGTGAGAATCAATGCCCCCGTTGAAAAGTATCTTATTGCCGAAGCAGCGCTTCAGCGTTGCCAAGTCCATCCCATCACAGGAGGGCTGGACGGCATGCAGGCCATCCAAACCAGCCTCAATCATTTGGGGAATCAGGGGAGCGTACCCCCCGCAGCAATGCATCATGACCTTCAAGCCGTAGTCATGGCCTAACCGGGCCAGCCTCTTGAAGTGCGGCATGAAAAAACGCCGGAACATACTCGCACCTATCAGCGGGCCCCGCTGGCTTCCAAAGTCGTTTCCAATAAAGAAAATATCGATGGCGGAACCAGCGGCATCGAAGATCCGCTCGCTTACCCCCACATAGTAATCCACAAGGTACTGCAGGATCGCATCGACAACTTCCGGTTCATCGTACATTTTGAGGAATAGAACATCCATGCCGAGCATGTCCACGGCATCGTGGAAGAAGGGTGACCATTCACCGCCGAGAATAGCGTATTCCCTTCCGTATCTTTCCGCTTCTTCGCAGATATGGGAGACATCCATCCACTTCGGGTCCGGCCAGGGATGAGAGTGGACTTGTGCGAGTGTCGCCTTGGACAAGGGATGACTGGTCGGTTGACCGTAACCCAGGCCTTGCCGCTCGATGCCAAATGGCGTGCGGGACGTGACGCCAGGGGACAACCTAAACTCAGGTCCCGCATAGAGAGAAGAAACCCGGCGAAAGTCGTCCCCGAAGCGAAGGCGGAGTCCTTCGTCGGCCAAGCCGGTGGCGCGTTTGGCCTTTTCCCAAAACTCAACCGACGACCCGCACCATGCCGGCACGCGCTCAGGTTCTTGATGCTCGAAAGCCGCCAGCACAATTTCTCTAGAAGTCATTCCCATGCGAACGCTCCTCCTGTCTTTCAATCGGCACAGAGGCGCAAAAAGGCCCTTTGACTGACATACGTATCCCCATCAAGAACCTGATGCTATCAGCATTTCAACCGGGCGCGGTAGAGATACCAGTTGCTCGACACCTGTGCTCCGCGAGAATCCCGTCCGTGGGGGATTTTGAACCCCGATCCCGGAGTTGAGGGGATTTGGCGAATGCTTTCGCGTTCGAAATCGGAAGTTGGCCAGTGAGAATCGAATCCCGCAGAGCCGGGCTAGGTTTGTTCGCACAACGTCGGCTGAGACCATCCCCCATTGTCTTCAAGAAACTCGGGTCAGAATCGTGCGATCAGGGCCAACTTTGGGATCGGGGTTGAATAAAACCCTCGGTCCACCGCGCCGTTCCAAAGCGTTCCAAAAGCCTAGGTAATCGAGCGAAGCTGGGTTCTCCTTTGAGCGTAAGCAGAAGCCCCGAATTGGTGTAATGCTGTGGAGAATATGGGAAAGGATGAAAAGAAGGGGAAACGCTGGCCTGCCTGGCAGTCACGCGGTTACAGGTTCGAATGCCGTCAGGTCCACCAAGGCTTTCAACAAAGTGGCTGGTCACCCCACCTCCATGACGGTGCCCATTTGACCTAGTATCCTGTCCCGCATTATCGTTGGCAATGAGCAGCTTGACGGGAACCCGCTCACCCGGTCCGACTCGTCGGACCACCCGCGGTCCGTCAGTTGACGGGCAGAGGGCTGTATATTTGGGTCGACACTCTCCGTTCTCGCGTACTCTCCCCTCTGTCCGTCAGTTGACGGACAGAGGGCCCGAGGGTGAGGGGGTCGACTCTAAATCTTCACTGTCAAACATTACGTGGGACAGGACACTGAAGCCCTGTTCTGCAGGCGAACTCGCCATCTCAGGAGAACTCGGATGAATCGCGAGAATTCACTCGCAGAGTTGGAAGCGCGGATCCACGATGTGTCCCTGGAGCTTGACCCGGAGTCTATGCGCCGCGCGGGTTACCGCGTGGTGGATTGGATCGTGACACGCATAGCGGGTCTGCGCGAGGCCAGTCTCGGGGAGGAGCTTCCGCGCGAAGAGACGGAGAAACTCCTGCGCGAGCCTCTGCCTGAACAGCCTCGGGCCTTCGAAGAAGTTTTCGAGCAGTTCGCGCGGGACGTGGCGCCCAATGCCATCTCCTTGGACCATCCCCGCTTCTTCGCCTTCATTCCCAGCGCGCCCAATTTTGTGAGCATCCTGGCCGACGCCCTGGTGGCGGGAACAAACGTCTTCGCGGGGACGTGGTTGGAATCCTCCGGCCCGAGCCAAGTGGAACTGGTGGTAATTGACTGGTTCAAACAATTGTTGGGGCTGCCCGCGGAGGGCGCGGGGCTGCTGGTTAGCGGTGGTTCGGTAGCCAATCTCACCGCGCTGGCGGTAGCGCGCCATGCTGTCCTGCAAGATGAGGTTGGCAATGCGGTCGTGTATCTGTCCGATCAAACCCACGCCTCGATTGATCGTGGCCTGCGCATCCTGGGCATTTCAGGTCGGCAACTCCGCCGCCTTCCCACCGACTCCGCGTATCGCCTTCGCACCGCTGAGCTGGCGGAGCAAATACGCCACGACCGCGCGGCCGGCTTTCGTCCTCTCGCCATCATTGCCAACGCCGGGACAACCAATACCGGGGCAGTCGATCCTCTCGAGGAAATCGCGCGCATCGCCCAGGACAACTCGCTCTGGCTTCACGTGGACGCGGCTTACGGCGGTTTCGCCGCCCTCGCCGCGCGCGGTCGGAAGGCGCTCCGGGGAATTGAGCAGGCTGACTCCGTCGTGCTAGACCCCCACAAATGGCTTTATTGCCCTTTTGAAGCCGGCTGCGTCATCGTCCGCCAAGGACAACTGATGCGGGAGACCTTTCGCATCCTCCCGGAATACATGCACGACGTGGCGCGCGAAGAACGCGAGGTGAACTTCTGCGATTATGGCGTGCAGTTAACCCGCAGCTTCCGGGCCTTGAAGATCTGGATGCCTCTAAAGACTTACGGGGCCGCGCGCTTTAGGGAGATTATCGACCAGTGCCTGAATCTCGCCGAGTACGCAGCGCGGCTCTTTCAAAAGTGTCCGCGGCTGGCCATTGTCACTCCTCCCTCGCTCGGCGTGTTCACCTTTCGCTACGTCCCCGAGAAGCTGCCCCAGGACGAAACCGAACGCGAGGGATTCCTAAACCGGCTGAATGAGCGACTGGTGGAAAGAATCATCGCCAGCCGCCAGCTTATGTTGTCTTCTACACGACTGGGCACGCGCCACGTCCTACGTTTCTGCGTCCTCAACCACCGCACCCGCAAGGAAGACGTCCGCGAAGCCTTGCGGCTCGTCGAGCAATTTGGCCGGGAAGTTGAACGCAGCAATGCGTCGTGAGGTGGCCCTCACCCGTCCCGCCGGAAGGGGCCGCCGTTAGCGGCGACGACCGGGCGCGCGGATGCCGGGCGAAGGTGCGCGCAAGTTTCCCGTCCCGCAAGCTCGGTGAATAGCCCTTACTCGCCCCGGGGCGTCGCCCGGAGGTAACCACCGGTTCGCTCCGGCCGTCTCTGCTATTTGGATGGGCCGGGACTAGAGGCCAGCCAGGCTCTCCGAAGGCCTTGGGGTTGCGCGGACTGAAGTATAATGGCAAAGCGTTTTTCGGACGCCTTAGCTGCTTATGAGTGGGATCGTAGCTTTTCCTGGCAGGATATTTTCGACCATGTCGTGCGAGCCTTTTATCTATGCGGTTCCGGCGGCAGTTTGAAGATCGCCCAACTTGGCGTGCCGGACTGCCGACTGTCCGTCAGCTGACGGACCGACTGCGTACTTTCCTGTTTGGCTCCGGCTGGTCCGGGTTAGGAAGTCTGGGGTGAGTGGTAATCTCCTGGGCAATCTTCGCGATGGAATCCTGAGCTTGCCTAACGTTCCTCTCACGCCTTTTTCTCGCGATCAACCTCGCCTGAAAGCCTCACGGCGCGGGGTCGCGGCCCTTTCATTCTGGGGATTCACCTTTGTTCTGCTCACAGGTTTCCAGGTTGCCACTGCTGCGCCAACCTTGTGGGGAGAGAAAGTGGTGAGCATCCGCTTGCAGTGCGATGCGCACCTCAGCCTGGACGCGTTCCAGACCGCCATCACACAGAAGGTTGGCGAACCCTTGGAGCGGTCCCGGGTCGCGGAAAGCCTCAAGAACCTTTATGCCACCGGACGCTTCACGGACTTGCGCGCCGAAGCCCAGCCGGGGAGAGGCGGAGTAGAGCTGGCTTTCGTTGGGCGCGCGCAATATTTTCTGGGTATCGTGCGAGTCGAGGGAACGCCCGGAGCCCTGGAGCCCCGGGTCTTCGTCACCGCCTCGCGCCTGCGTCTGGGCCAGCCGCTCTCGGAGCAGGAACTCGCCACCGCCCAGCGACACCTTGCCGATCTGCTCGTCGCGAACGCTTATCATCAGGCGCATGTTGACTACCACGTCTTGCGCGACGCCGACACGCAGGAAGCAGACATCGTTTTCTCCGTGGCCCCTGGACAGCCCGCGCGTCTGGGCGGGGTCGAGTTCCGGAATCATGCTGCCTTCCCTCCGGAACGCCTGGCGGCGGTAGCTGGCTGGCGCTCCGGGACTCAGCTCACCTCCACGCGGCTCGAGCGTGGGTTGTTCAAGATCCATCAGTTTTATGTCGCGCGGGGACGGCTGCAAGCTACCGCCAGCATCCTGAAGCGCATTTACGATCCCAAGCTCAACACCGAGAAGCTCCTGGTCCAGGCCGAAGCCGGACCCCTGATTCGCGTCCGCGTCGAAGGCGCCCGGATCGGGGCTGGAAAGCTAAAGGAACTGCTTCCGTTCTTCCGGGACGGCGTCATGGATGATTCGGCCCTCGTCAGGAGCGAAGGGATCCTCGAGGACTACTTTCAACAGCAGGGTTTCTTCTCCGCCTCCGTAAAGGCGCTTCGAGTATCCTCCGCCGACACCCAGAAGCTGGACCTCACCTTCCGGGTGAAGCGGGGCCCGCATGGAGAATTCGTGGGCTATGGAGTCAAAGGCAACCGCCGCATTCCCACGGCTCAACTTATGGCTCTCATTTCCCCCCCCCCGACCCAGGGATTGTTTCAGCCGCCACCTGCCTTCAGCCGCGAACTCCTGGACCGCAAGACAAGTGCCCTGACGACGCTTTACCATGCACGGGGCTTCCTCGAGATGCGGGTCACACCCATTATCAATGATCACTTCCAACAGCAACCTGGACGCCGGTTCGTCACGTTGGAAATTGCCGAAGGGCCACAGACGATGGTTCGGCAATTGCGCCTTCTCGGCGTCGATCCCGACACCGGAAAGAAGCTTTGGTCTTCCCTGGTGAGCAAACCGACCCAGCCCTTCTCGCCGGAGCGCGCGCAGGCTGACCGCGATGCGATTTCAGACTTCCTCGCCGACCGCGGATATACACACGTCACAGTGAACTGGCGCGCCACACCAGTCGCTTCCGCGCAGCAGGTGGATCTCGATTACCAGATCGAACCAGGGCCGCAGGAACGGATTCAACGGGTCGTAGTGTTGGGCAATCAGCACACGCGCACGAGGATCATTCACCGAGAGCTGGTCATCGGGAATGATCAACCGCTCAGCCAGAGCGCGCTGCTGGAATCGCAGCGGCGACTCTACGAGCTGGGGATCTTTAATCAGGTCCAGATTGCCACGCAGGACCAGCCGGGCACGGAAGCAGCGCGAACCGTCCTGGTGAATGTCGAGGAAAGCCGGCGCTGGACCGTAGGCTACGGCGGCGGCCTGGAGGTCCAACGCTTGGGCAGCAACAACCCTCAGGGACAGATCAAGGCCAGTCCCCGTGTTTCCCTCGACGTCAGTCGTCTGAATGTGGGCGGACGTTCGCAGACATTTACGCTTCGCGGGCGCCTGTCGAATCTCGAGAAAGGTGGAGGGTTGAGCTACTTGATTCCACGCTGGCTAGGTCGCCGCGACCTGAGCTTGCGCCTCAACGGGCTAGTGGACCGCAGCCGGGATGTGTTGACGTTCACCGCCGACCGCAAAGAAGCCTCCGTGAGTGTCGAAAAACGCCTCAGTCCGACGGCGCTGGTCCTGGGGCGGTACTCTTTCCGTCGCGTGCGAGCCCTGGACATCTCCAACCGCGTCCAGCCGGAGGAGATCCCCTTACTCAGCCGTGCGGCGCGGGTGGGGGCACTGGGAGTCAGCTACGTCAATGACAGTCGTGATGACCCCGCCGACGCCTCCCAGGGCTCTTATTCCGTGGCCGATGCAGCAGTGGCCTGGCGCCAATTTGGGTCAGAAGCCAATTTCCCCCGTTTCTCAGGGCAAAATTCCACCTACTATCGGTTGGGCTCGCGACTGATCTTCGCGCGCTATACGCGCTTCGGTGTGGAATCACCTTTCGGGGGGCTTCACTTGGTGAGCATTTCCCAAGGCGCGGGACCGGCTCAAGTCCTTTGGACGCGCGACATTCCCCTCCCGGAGCGCTTTTTCATGGGCGGTAGTGAGTCCCATCGCGGCTTCTCGATTAACCAGGCCGGACCGCGCGACCCGCTCACGGGTTATCCCGTCGGAGGAAACGCTCTGTTCTTCAACTCGCTGGAGCTGCGCGTGCCGCTGGCTGAAAGGCGACTGGGCTTCGCGTTTTTTCACGATGCCGGCAATGTTTTCTCGACCATCCGCAAAATGCGCTTGTTGAAGTTCAGCCAAAGCTCGCCCACGGATTTTGATTACGCAGTCCACGCCGTCGGCTGCGGCGTGCGCTACAAAACCCCCGTCGGGCCCCTGCGTTTTGACGTCGGATACAACTTAAATCCACCCCGATTCCAGGTGGCCACGCAGCAGAACGGCGTGAATGTCGTGGAGGTGCGGCGATTATCGCAATTCCAGTTTTTCCTGAGCGTTGGACAAAGCTTCTAGGCATTTTCCGAGAGGTTGCTCGGAAAATGCTGCTCGCGCGAAGCGCCTTGGGGTGTCCGTCAGCCGATGGACTCGCCCTGCGGTCCAGAACTCATCAGACCCCGAGTTCCGGAGCTTGCGGAGCCTACCGGCGATGGGTCGCCGCCCCCCGGCAGACGAGCGCAAATCTTTTTGCGCTGTTTCGCCGCAAGCGCCTAGCCTGTTTCTGGCTGGCCCTGGGTTGCGTCTGTGTCGCCCGCCCAGCCAGCGCGCAGCCGCCTGAGGTCCTCGACCGCGTGGTTATTTCCTTCGGAAACGTCGCAATCACCCAAAGCGATGCCGAGCGGGAGTATCACTTCGAGCTCTTCTTGAATGGAAAGATGCCCACGGGGATACCAGACCCAGCGGCGCTCCAGCAGATTTACGAGCGCCTGATTAACCAGAGGCTTCTGGCAAGAGAGCTCGAAACAGTATCCGGCGCCGCAGAAAGCTCTAGAAGCGCGGCCCTCGTAAGGCTGGCAGAGGTTCAAAAACAATTCGCCAATCCGGAAGCGTTCGAGACGGCGCTCGGAAGCCTGGGCATGGACAAGCAGCAGGTCCTCGACCGGCTCGTCGAGCAAGAACGGGTCCTGCGGATGATCGACCAGCGCCTGCGCCCGGCCGCCGCACCCGCAACTTCCGATATCGAAACCTATTACCGCGAAACGTTCTTGCCCGAATGCGCGCGCAAAAAAGCAGAGCCGGCGCCTGCTTTGGCCGAGGCCGAGAGCCAGATTCGGGAAATACTTGTGCAAAGGAGAATCGACCAACTCTTGGACCAGTGGCTGGAGGAACTGCAGGCCACCCAGGGGGTGAGGCTGCACGCGTTTTGATTCCGATCTCCGGTGGCCTGATGCGGTGAGACCTTAGGATGTTGAAACGTTTTCGCTATCTGCTCTATGCGGTGGGGACACTCGCGGCGCTGCTTACGGTGAGCGTCGGGGTGCTGAGCACCCCCTGGTTCCAGCGCATTCTGGAACGACGCATTGTTGCAGGCCTCGAGAACCTCACAGGTGGGCGTGTCGAAGTTGGCGAATTTCGGTTCAGGCCCCTAATCCTCCAGGTTGTTTTCCATGGACTGGTCATCCATGGGCTGGAGCCGGCGGGCAAGCCCCCGCTCTTTTCCGCCCGCACCGTGGTGGCAGGGTTCAGCCTGTCACACTTCCTCCACCGCGAAATTCGCCTGCGCAGTCTCGACTGGGACAACGCCGAAGTTCACTTGCGCACCAATCCCGACGGCTCAACTAACCTTCCCGCCCCGGTCGCGCACCTCCACGCCAGCCAAGTGCTCCACCAGGCGATAGACCTCTCCATCCGAAGGTTGACGCTTGCCCACTCCAGCTTTTCTTGGAATGACCAGCGACTGCCGTTGGATCTCAGCGCGCGCGATGTGGCCATCCTATCACGCCTCAGCCCAGGGCAGCGGTACGTGGGTACATTGGCCTCCTCCATCACCCACCTGCAATCTTCCCGCTGGTCGCTTCCGCCCATTACCTTCACGAGCCGGTTTGAATTCTCGCAGACGCACTTGGCCGTCACCTCCCTGGCTTGGCAAGGGCCGGGAACTAAGGGGCAAGGCTCGGTAACTCTCCAAACCGTTCCGACACCGGAAGCTTATTTCTCTTTTCAGAGCGGCGTCGAAATGCCACTCCTCGCCAAGACCCTGCGCTGGCCCGCACTGCGCAGCGGCAGTCTTCATCTGGAGGGTCAGGGGGCCTACCGCGACGGGGAGTTGTCTGTGCAGGGGCGCGCGCAGGCGCGGCAAATGATGGTTGTGGCAGCCCACTTCAATTCCGGGCGCCTCGAAGCCTCAACGGACTACTCAATGAACGGCAGGCGGATCGAGCTTTCGAATCTCACCCTCTCCGGGTTAGGTGGCAGGGCGCAGGCAAGAGCTGAGATTTTGCTCGAAGGCTCGGCGCCTCGGTTTCACTTCGAGGCCCAAGCACGCGGGGTGAACCTCGGGACGCTCCTGGAAGCGGCTTCGCCCAAACCAATCTTGATCAGCTACCTGCACCCGGCCTCCGGGATCGACGGCACAGTGAGCGCAACCTGGAAGGGGTCGCTTGAAGATCTTAAGTCCGAATTCAACCTCGAATTCAGCCCGCCGCCGACGATCCCTAAGGGCGCGTTTCCCGTCACCGGACGCGTGAATGGGACCCTTCAGATCATCCGCGGGCTGGGCCTCGAACTGTCGGAGGCCAGCTTCCAATCCCCCCGATCTTCCTTCCGAGCCCATGGCACGCTGGCGGATCCGGACTTCCCTGCCACCCGCGCGAAGAAGCTGGCCATCGATTGGAAAACCACTAACTTTGAAGAATGGCGCCCCCTTGTTGAGATGCTCTGCGGGACGGCGGAGCCCATACCGCTCACCCTCGAGTCGCCGGCCACCTTTTCGGGCGAAGTTTCCGGCCCCATTGGACAGCCGCAAATACAAGGGCGATTTGAAGTCGGAGAGTTCACCTACCGCGGCTGGGTTTGGGACAAGCTCGTCGCGAATGTGGTCGCGGGTCCGAACCTCGTCCGCATATCCTCCGGGCGACTGGAACGTCGCACGAGCTCCTTTAGCGTGGACGTTTCTGTCGAGCCTGCGCACTGGAAGCTTGGGCAGGACTCCGCTCTCCACGTTGCCCTACGAGCCCAGAATACTCCCCTCGAAGGTCTCAAAACCGCGCTGGGCATCGACTACCCTGTCGCTGGCAATCTTACTGGCCGACTCGACCTCCAAGGGACTGCTTCGAAGCTGACGGGCACGGGGGCGGTGCGACTCGAAAGCGGCGAAATTGCCCAGGAACCGTTCGATTCGCTGCGAGCCAATATACGTGTGGCGGAGTCTGCCTGGAATCTGGAAGGAATCCAACTTACCAAAGGTCATGGGCGGATTACGGGGCAGGTTAGCTTTGATCCAACCCCGCGGTTTTTCTCAGGCCGGCTCCAGGGTGTCGACTTTTCCCTCGCTGAAATCAAGCACTTGGCTGGGCTCGCTCCGGCGTCTGCCCCGACCCATGCACTGGACGGGCGCGCCAGCTTTGATCTTAGCGGCGAAGGGTCGCCCGAAGACTTCCAGCTTCACTCGGCGTGGAACATCGAGAACATCAGTATCCAGGACAGCCCTATCGGTAGCCTGGGGATTCGACTCGACGCTCAAGGGCAGCGCGTACGCGTGCAGGGCGATGGATCGGGGCCGGGTGGAACCCTCCACGTCAGTGGTGAGTTGCAGCTCAACAAAGATTGGCCCCTGGAACTTGAAGGTCAGTACGCTCACGCGCGCATGGAGCCTTGGATTCGCTGGCTTTTCAATCGTAACTTCAGTGCCAACGTCACCGCTGGAGGCTCGTTTAAACTCCATGGACCGCTCCGGGACCCCGCGAAGCTGGAACTCCAAAGCCAGGCTCAAACCCTGGAAGTCAGCTTTCCCAGCCTCCAATGGACAAACGACCAACCAATCGATCTGCGGTATGCCTCGCACGTGCTCACCGCCAGCCGGTTTCGGATGCGCGGTCCCTCGACCGACCTGGAGATCGAAGGCTCGATGCGATTAGCTGAGCCGGGCGCGCTCTCCATCGATGCGCAGGGCCTGGCCGAGGCTACTCTGCTGACCCTTCTTGAGCCCGGCTTGAAGGCCAGTGGCCGTTCGGAGCTGAAAGTGCGCGTGACAGGTACGCCCACGCAACCGCTGCTGAACGGGACCTTGGATGTCCGGGACGTTAGCCTGAGCTACGGAGACCTTCCCTTCCGGTTCAGCGGCCTGGAAGGAACCATTCAACTCGAGGGCGAAAGGGCCACAATACGCTCGTTGCATGGGATGAGTGGGGGAGGCGTCGTCACCCTAAGTGGCTTCGTGACCTTCGCGGAGCCACCCCGCTTTAACCTCCAGGCCGATCTGGACCAAGTGCGCGTGCATTACCCGACCAACTTCACTTCCGTGCTGGGCGGCAACCTGCGGCTGGGGGGGACACCGGACCGCGGGCAGCTCCAAGGTGAACTAACCCTTCGCCAGCTCGTCCCCAACGAGAACGTCAATTGGCTGGTACGGATGATGGAGACCGGCGGGTCGTTTGTCGAGCAGCCCATAGGCGTAGCTTCACCCACAGCCTCAAAAATACGCCTTGACATCCGCATAACCTCCGTGCCCCCAGTGAGGCTGGAGACTCGGGACTTGCGCCTGGTCGGCGACGTCGATGTCCGCTTGCAAGGGACCGTGGCGAATCCCGTGCAAGTAGGCACGATCCACCTGCTAAGCGGCGAGGGAGTCTTTCGAGGCAACCGCTACCGCCTCATCCGCGGCGACCTCAGCCTGACGAATCCCTTGCGGACTCAGGCCACCCTGGACCTGGAAGCGCAAACCCGCGTGCAACGCTACGACCTGACCGTGGATATCTCGGGCCCGTTTGACCGGCTGAAGTCTGCCTACCGGTCTGACCCGCCTTTGCCCACCGCAGATATTCTTTCCCTGCTGGCACTGGGCTACTCGAAGCAACAGGTGGAGACGTCGACCGTAGCAGGCCATCCGTATCCCAGCGTGGGAGCCAGCGCCTTGGTCTCCGAAGCGCTCTCCAGTCAGGTGAGCGGCAGGATCCAACAGCTCTTCGGCGTCAGTCGCATCAAGGTTGACCCCAACGTGGGAGAACCCGGCTACGGGTCGGGTGCCCGCGTCACCGTCGAGCAGCAAGTGACGCGCGATTTCACCCTGACCTATGTCACCAACACGGCGGCCTCGCAGTACCGCATCATTCAGTTCGAATGGGCGGTCAGCGATAAGGTCTCGATCATCGGCCTGCGCGACCAGAACGGCATTTTCGCCCTTGAGTTCAAGTTTCGCCAGAGATTCAAGTGAGCCCGTTGCGCAGATCTGTTTTTGAGGTCTGCGGCTTTTTGCCTGCGAGAAGGACCGCAGTCTGTCACCTCCCGGACCGAGGGGGTCCGTCACCTGCCGGACTGCGTTACACGCTTTTCGAACGTTTGTTCCGTCCTTTTCCATGATGGGTCGTTCCGCCCGAGTCTGGGCAAGTCCCACACGGCCACTTCCACCTGCATGTTAGGCGAAAGAAAAGCGAAACATTCCTGTCTAAGGGTCTTCTGTGACCGGGCAGAGTTTGTGGGAAATATGCACAATAAGTGCGAAAATCGCTGGTCGAGCGCGCCCCGGATATTGCTAGAACCTGCCCCCGACGTAGGGGCGCATGGCCATGCGCCCCTACCGACCACGGCCGCACCGCGCTCCTGAGCCACTCGAAAGTGGACAGTAGGGGCACGCCATGGCGTGCCCATGCCGCAAAAATGTGTGCGACGAGCAAGGTAGCGCAGAGTTGTTCTGTAACTCTGCGGCTTTTTCTTCAAATCCTGTGACGGACGGGTGAGCGGGTCCTTTCGGTGGGGCTGAAGCTCCGCCCTGCCCCAGATGGAAAAATTTGACGCGTTCACACCATGTTCTCGACCTCAAGATGTCCCGTTATATGCCGCGATGTTATACTGGCTTAACTGGCGCTAGCCCCGGAAAGGCGGCTGGCGCAGTTACACCGCAAGCGTTGGTTGAGGCCGCGGAGCCACGTACCGTACGGTACATGGCGGAGAGGTGTCCGAGTGGCTGAAGGAGCACGCTTGGAAAGCGTGTGGCCGAGCAATCGGCCCGTGGGTTCGAATCCCACCCTCTCCGCCATGCACCGTATGGTGCATGGCTCCGCCACGTACCGTACAGTGGACAGCTCCGCCATTCTATGGTCCATGGGCCGATTTTCTTCTGGTCGATCTCTCGGCCACCCCAATCCGAGGCGGGCATTCAGATGAGTCCCTTTCATTACGTTTACGTCCTTAGAAGTTTGCGTGATGAACGTTGGTACATTGGCTCTACAAACGACCTGAGAAACCGTTTGAGACTTCACAACTCCGGCGCGGTCAGCTCTACCAGCCCCAGACGCCCCTTCGAACTGGTCTTCTATGAGGCTTATCCAGACGAGTACGATGCAAAGCGGCGGGAAGCCTACTTCAAAACCTCGAAGGGTAAGAGTTCTCTGAAGGTGATGCTTGCCGAATACCTAAGGGCCTTGCCACACGGTGAGCAGCCAGCGGCGTCAGAACGTCAAGCAGACGAATTTTAACCTCCCAAGCCCGAAGGGCGTAGGAGGTCCCGCCATTCCGCCACAGGCGGAATGCCCTGAGCGAGCGAATCCTTGATGAGCGAGTCGAAGGGCTGGTCCTGCTACATCCTGGAATGCGCCGACCACAGCTACTATGTCGGTGTGGCGACCGATGTGCCACAGCGCGAGCGGGAGCATAACTCTGGACTCGGGGCAAAGCATACGCGCTTGCGCAGACCTGTGCGGTTGGTTTGGTCGCAAGCCTGCGTCGGCTACCCCGAAGCGCCCGCCCTGGAGGCTCGTCTAAAGGGCTAGTCGCGGGAGAAAAAACGCCTTCTGGTTGTGGGTTCTCTTCAACTCGACTCGCGTCTCGCTCAGAGTGAACGAACAGCGTTCACGAATCCCACCCTCTCCACCAGACCATCCACAATAGTTTCAGCTAGTTAGCGAGGCTGTGTCTTTCGTGTACCTCTGGCGTCCCCTTCGTTCGACCTGTGGGTCCGACCTGACGGCGCAACGGCCATCCTTGCCTTCCGCCGCCCCCCGGTGTATACAAGCAGAGAAATGCTCAACATTGAGGGGTGGATAAAGCGCGCGGACGAAGTCGTTGCCTCTATCTCAAATTGGAACTACTCCGAAGGAATGCAGTTCGCGACTTCGATGGTTACTGCGTTTTATGGCCCCGACAGCCCTCAAATGAAAACTTTTCGGGACGCTCTTCAAGGCATCCAGAAGGGAAAGCAAGAGCTTGGCGGGTTTGTTTTGGCCGAGCTCGCTAAAGGAACAATTCAAAACATCAAGGCCGAGATACAATCTGGCTTAATCAAAAGCGTTCGCGCACTCCTCACCGGTGAGATTGTTGCGGACCTCATGGCCTTGGCAAAAGAGATATCCGCAGACCACTCGGAAGCCGCTAAGAACGTAAGTTGTGTATTGGTGGCTTCGGCTTTTGAGGACATCATTCGACGAATGGGAACGGAGTTCGCCGGTGTGACCACTAGGCCGAAGCTGGAAGAGGTTATCAATACGCTGAAACAGAAGGATGTCCTGAAGGGTGGAGAGGTAACAACGGCCCTGGGGTACTTGAAATTCCGGAACGACAGCTTACATGCCGACTGGGCAAAAGTGGAGCGAACTCAAGTAGCCAGTTGCCTAATATTTGTGGAAGCTCTTTTGTTCAAGCATTTCAGTTGACAGTCGGGTGGCGGAGGCATCGCGCCTTTTGCGATTGGCCGGCGAGCCCTGCTTTGCGGTGGCCGACGGACCAAGAAGCCCTCCCATTTAGCTGCGAATCCGACTGGACACCCCGGTTCCTTGTGCGTTTGGTTGCTCCCAAGAGTGCCTGACATCCGCTTCTAGGTGCTCCTACCTCGCACGCACTCACGGCGAATAATGCTTTTCGGTGACCTTAATGCTGCTGTGGCCGGGCAGCATCGACACTCGCTCCATCGGCACGGGGGAGCAGGAGGGCTTACTTAATTGCAAAGGCTGGGGACCCGGTGGCCGAGGGATTGAAGGAGCCTGCTGGGCGACATCGTCCAGCGAGGCGGTAAGAAAGAAGATGGTGATCGCCGATCCTCCCTCACTCAACACCTTCGCGACGCAAGAGCGCTTGGAGGTTTCGCGAGCCGTGGACCACCCGAAGAATCTCTACTCCGCCCGAGCGCGGGCGGTAGAGCACGAGCACCCTGTTGAAGCCCGCTACTCGAAAGACTCGCAAAGATGCAAGACCAGGGTCCCTGAGCCGACAATGCCATCCCATCTCAGGCTGTGTCGCAAGGAGGGAAAACGTCTCATGGGCAGCGAGGAGAAACCGGTGACCAACCTCGGAGCTCGCCTGTGTGGCAAGATAATAGGCTTGGTCGTCTAGGTCCTGATCCGCCTTCGGGCGAATAACGTAGCGAGCACTCACTTGGTCCCGGTCTTGTTGAGGCGTTCATCCAACCGGCGATGTTTGTCTTCCCAATACCTTGGCCCGACCTCAATCGGCTCCCCTGAGTTCAGCCCTTCGAGGGCCAAAGCTTCGAGCTCGTCCTCTGCCTGCTGGTCAGCGCGGATCAGGCGCTCCACATAGGCTTCGAGGGTAAGCCCCTGGGCCTCCGCCCGGGCACGGAGTCTCATTTCGACCTCAGGGTGGATAGTGATAGTCATCGGAAACTCAACCCAGATTTGATTCTACGCCCCTTTGCGCGAACTGTCGACCTGCTGGATCGTCGCACCGTCAAGCAAGCGTATCATTCGGTATCACAAACCTCCGAATTTGTGCCCAGCCTCGGCCAAAGCATGGATGTTTTCGTGTGGAGTGTTCTCATTGAAGTAGTCGCTGGTCGCCAGAATGAAGCTGCCACCCCATCCTTTCGCGGCCTGCAGCGTTTCCTTCACTGCCGCCTCGATGTCGTCAGGTGTCCCATTGCGCAATAAATCGATCTGGTCGATGTTGCCCAGCAGCGTGGTCTTTTTCGGGTCGAAGCGGGCCAAGGCCTCTGCCAAGGGCGTGTCGCCATGAGGGGGCGGCGTCAGAGACTCGTAAGCCTTCATTCCCAAACCAGGGTAAAGGTGGAGCAGGCGCCGGGCATATCCGCAGTTGTGATAGAGCAGGATGGTGCCACGTTCCTGCGTGTAGTCGATGAGTCGCTGCTCGTAAGGGGCCACGTATCGATCGAAAAAGTCCGGCCCAACTAGTTTGCCATTGGCAACATTTCCTCCAGCGCTCAAAACCTCCACACCGGCCGCAACGTACTGCTCGATCAAACTCAAGACTCGTTCGAGGCAGAACGTCATCAAGTCATGGTAGAAGTTGGGCCGCACGATCGCGTCCAAAATCAAATCATCGAGCCTGCGGTACCAAAAGCTTGCTTCGTTGAAGGCTCCTTGGATCCAGGGTGCGATGACCCCTTCATCACCCACCCGTTCCTTTGCGCGGCGGATGGCGGAAGTATCCAAACGGCCGACGGGCGGCATATATTTCTTGCATAACCTGAGGTCCTGCTCGGACTTGATGGGAAATTCTATTAAAGCCGACTGGGCATCGTACTCACAGGTCCAGCGGGTAGCCCGCACACGCCGGATCTCTCCCTCGGGCGTTGTCACCACCGCGACAACTGTCTCGTCTCGCCCGTCACGGCTCCTGCCGATGGTTGCTTTCCACTCGGGCGTCTGCACCTCCGTTAAATGGTCGTACTCCACCGAACAATTGCGATGCATTAGATCAAAGCCGAAGTGGCGATACACCTCGACTGTCGGTTCAATGGGGTCTAGATCGCGATCATGAAAGAACTCTCTAACGTAATTAACGTGAATGAAAGGACAAACAGGCACGCGGTCAGTAGGCTGCTGGTTGAGCGCCCTTAAGAGGCGTTCCCTGCCTCTCATCGGAGCACCTCACGGCGAGAATACAAATTCTCCTGCCGAATCGGCCGGTCTTCACGCCGGAGCTTTGCCGGCGTCTTGGATCTTCATCAGCTCGCCGCCCCGTAAGGCGGAGCGATGTGCAATAATGCCGGGCAGTGTGAAGGCTATGGCCTCGTACACATTCACTGTGGGCCACCGGTCTTCAACGATCGCACTGATAAACTCGTGGGTCAGAAATGTGTGCGAACCACCATGCCCGCTGGGCACCCGCATGGACGGTGGCAGTACTTCCCAATGCGTCGGCTCTTTGTACGCCTGCATCTTTACGTCCCCCTCGGGATACCCATTCGCGTCGATCAACGTCTTGCCCTCTTTGCTGATCTGCACCGCCGTGTCCGGCGACCCTTCAGGCCGTTCCATAATGTAGGACATCAGGGTTCCGTAGATGCTTGCCCGTTCGGTCCCCCCCGCCGCCACATGCCAGAAGACTGAAACCCGGGAGCAATGCCCTCCCGAGGTCCTGAAGAATGCCGTCGCATCCCAAAAGGGGTTCCCATATTCATTTGTGGCCAGAACCTCATGGCCGTCTCCCCAGCCAATCGCCTGCACCTCCACCAATCGCTCGTCCGTGATCGGCACGATCATCCCGGTGCAATGCGTTGGGTAATGCAGGGGCGGAAAGCCATAACGCCAGGTGGGGAATCCGCGCTCGTCGAAGAATAGGGGCATCAGGCCTTCGTGGTGGTATTCCGCTTCGGTGTAGAAGATTGTGCCGAACTTTCCTAGCCGCGCCCACTCGCGGCAGGTAATCACCTGGGACCGGTAGTAGCTGGTCTCCGCCATCATGTACTTCATTCCCGTCTTCTTGACAGTTTCCAGCAGCAACTCCAGTTCCTCAGCCGACATCCCCGCTGGCACCGCGCTGATCACATGCTTGCCCACTTTCATCGCTTCTGTCGCCATCCACACGTGCAACGGCGCCGGCGTATAAACTCCGACGGCGTCCAACTCCGGGTGCTTGAGGAACTCCCGGAAGCTCTTGTACTGCTGGGCGGGCCCATAGACCTCCACCAGATGCTTCAGCCGGTCCTCCCGCAGGTCACACACCGCCGTAACCTTGCAGTTCGGGTCCAGGTGCCACTGAAAGGTCGAACCGAAGTTGCCGCCCACGATCCCTATTCGCACCACTTTGTCGCTGGCTACCCGTGGTGTTACCCCGGCCGCCCGCAGACTGCTTGGAACGGCCGCCACGGCCGCCGCAGCGCCTACTCCCTTTAGAAATCCCCGCCGGCTAAGGTTCTGCAATGATTCACTCGACATAACTCCTCCTCCGCATAGAAATATTGGAAAACAGTTTCGGTCCCTGTCGCTGTGCTCCTTACCTGACAATCGGATTCCTTCATCTTAAACGAGCAAAATCTCATATGCCGCCTCATTCTTTTTGAGGCTGACGTGGGAACTCGCATGGACGGCGGCAAGAGTTCCCAATGGTTCAGCTCTTTGTGCGCCTCGATCTTCACGTCGCCCTCCGGGTAGCCGTTGGCGTCAATGACGGTCTTGCCGTCTTTGCTGATGGTGATCACCGTGTCGGGCGAACCCTCCGGCCGCTCCATGATGTAAGACATCAAGTTGCCGTAGATGCTCCCGCGCTCGGTCCCACCCGTGGCCACATGCCAGAACACGGAAATCCGCGAACAGTGGCCAACCGACGTCTTGAACAGTCCCGTGGTGTTCCAGAAGGGATTCTTGTATTGATTGGTGGCTAGCACCTCGTGCCCGTCGCCCCAGCCGACCGCTTCCACTTCCACAAGTCGCTCACCGGCAATGGGGACCACAATCCCGGTGGAGTGTGTGGGGTAATGCATCGGCTGGATGGCATGGCCCGCCATAACGTTCCTCGAGGACATGGTTCGCACTCAACGCCGGGGGGGTAGAACCACATCCAGCCACCCGGCCTTGCCCAACTGGATGTCGCGCTCGACAAACTCCCAAACAACTACCTTCTTGCCCTCGAGTATCTCGGGATTGGTGCTGAGACTCCTGCGTACGTCCGTGGAGGCGCCGCCGTCACTCACGATGAAATCCACCGGCGCCTGCAACGATAAGGCCAGGTGCGACAGAAATCCGGCTGAGCCAGGCAGCAGACGAGTTGAAGTTTTCCCTTCGCGGCTGCTCCCGCTCTCCTTATCCGCAGTCGGGCCGACAATTTCTCCGAGTGCCTGGGGTTCCCGGTTTTGATAAATGCGGCAAAAGCTGTCGCCCAGCACCAGAATGGATGTCTCCGCGCCCGGATACCTATAGGTTCCGGGACGCTCGGAATCCGACGCTGCCAGGAGTCCGCCGGTATCATCTACCACCTGCTCGCACTCCACTTCCTCAGCCGGAAAAGCCGCCGAGGCACCCCGAGTCTGGATCATCTCCAAAACGTCCCCATAGCGTTTCACCCGCACCTTCCTGGTCCGGAATTCGAGTGTGGGTTGTGGGGCCCACCCAAGGGATCGAAGCCTCTGGGCCACGGCCTCCGCCGCCAACTTAGCCCCCTTGGGCGTCCAGTGCGTGTCGCGAGCCAGATAATACAAATCGTCCGCAGGCTTCTCGTCCCGAACCTGGTGAAACCGCGTACTCAGGTCGACAACCTCGACTCCTTGTCTCTGCAGCTTCTGCATAAACACAAGGGTCGGCGAATAGAAACCGTTCCCCTTTCCCCCAGCGGATCTCCACAGCATTTCCGGGTACACGCCCGGCTTGCCCGGCACCGGCATGACCAGCAGCTCAATCGCTCGTTCCTTGAGCTGATCCCTGAAGCGAACGATAGCCCGCACCACACTATCCTGGTGGGTCCCCTCCGCAGGCTGGACCCAAGTTCCCTCGTTACCACCGCCATCGGCACGGTCCGGCTCAACCAGGTACCGGACATCAGGCCGATAGAAGAGCCACCCATCCCGACCCATCATGGCCTTCGCACCCGTGTCCCCCACTGTCCTGAGCAGAAACTGCTGCACCAGAGGACGAAGCCTTTGCTCAAACCAGGACTGCCCCTTTAGTGTCTCCTCGAACTGCCTCAGATGCTTTTCTGTCGGCGCGTAGCGGAAGAGGTCCGTCACCTGCGCCCGCTCGCCCCGGCTTAGCTGGATGCATATCTGCGTGATGGGAACCCCGAAAATGACGACCAGAAAGCACACGGTCAAGGCCATTTCACTCCTGAGTGGACGACGCGACAACGGGCGAACCTCCTAAAACTGAAAGTACAGGAACGGGTTGAAGGCTTGGTTGAACATAACCATCAGCGCAAACAAGAACAGCGGCACCAAGTATGCCAGCCGTCCCCATGTCTGGGGCCCGAGCGACCAGTCATACGCCTGGACAGGCTGAAACACGAGGAACCCGCACAGCGCCATGACTCCCAGATAGTGCGGCCTGAAGATCTCCGCCGCGAGCAGAGGCGCGGCGCCGTTGGGCAGGATGACTCCGAACATGGCACCGAAATAACGGTACGCCGCTGTCAGATTTTCGGCACGGAAAAGAACCCAAGAAAACAGCACTAGCAGGAACGTGTTTCCAATGCGTACTGCCCGAGGCAGCCTCGCGTAGATGCTCTGCTTGCCGCGCCACCTTTCGAAACCAAGCAGCAGGCCGTGGTAAGCGCCCCACACGACAAACTGCCATCTAGCGCCATGCCACAGGCCTCCCAAGAGCATGACAATCGCCAAGTTGATGTAGGTCCTCATCTCTCCCTTTCGATTGCCGCCCAGCGGAAAGTAGAGATAGTCGCGCAGCACACTCGAGAGCGAAATGTGCCATCGCCGCCATAGCTCCGTGATGCTTTCCGATCGGTAAGGAGCATCGAAGTTCTTCATGAATTCGAACCCCATCATGCGTCCCAGACCCACGGCCATGTCCGAGTAACCGCAGAAGTCGAAGTAGATTTGAAACGCATAGGCCAACACCCCGACCCAGGCATGGATCGCGCTGGGCGCCGCGGCATTGAAAACCGCGTCGGCAACGTTGCCCATCGTGTTGGCCAGCAGAATTTTCTTCGCGAAGCCAAGGATGAAGACCGATACGCCGGACGCAAAACGCGTCAGGGTATGCTCGCGGTAGGCAATCTGGTCAGCCAGAGTATGGTAGCGAATGATCGGCCCGGCAACCAAATCCGGGAAGAGCGCGATGAAGCAAGAGTAATCGAAGAACGATTTGGCAGGTTTCACGTGCCCGCGGTAGACGTCGATCACGTAGCTCAGGCTATGAAACGTGTAGAACGAGATCCCGATCGGCAGCGTCACACTCAGGATTCGAAAGGCCGGCTGTCCCACGAGCTGCATGAGCGAGTTCAGACTCTCGACCGAGAACATGTAGTACTTGAAGAAACCGAGAAACCCAAGGTTCGTGGCGCAACAGGCCAGTACGGCGGCCTTCCGGCTGCGGGGGCCCGCCCCCGGCCTGGCAATGACCCTGGCCCAGACAAAGTCCATGATGGTCGAGATCATCATCAAGATGACGAACCAGGGCTTCCACCAACCGTAGAAAATGTAGCTCACGAACGTGATGAAGAAGTTGCGCCAGCGGTACGGCAGGTTGAAGTAAACCAGCAAGACCAGCGGCAGGAAGTAAAAAACAAAAATGTGCGTGGTAAAGACCATCGCTTCGGGTCCCCCTAGTTCACCCTAATAGGTGGTAGGGTTAGTCCAAATCGCAAAGAATCGATTGACTCCCTGGGGAAAGCAGTAATCCAGGACTCCGGCCGGAGCCAGGTCCTGCAGTTCATAGTCGAGCGCCATCCGGTGCGCCTCTCCAGCCACAAATTGTGTCAGTTTGCCGCCCAGCGGAGAATCTCCCCAATCCCCATCCTTGATTTCCGAACGCGGCATCCAGGGCTTGTAGTGACCCACGAAAATCTCATCCCCGGGCTTCAGCTTGTACTTCCCCTCAGGATCCTGCCGGTAGACCCTTAGCACCTGGTACTTCAAGACGTAAGTGTACCGGTAGGCGCCCCTCTCCGGGAACTGAGCGGGTCGTTCCACCAGGCGCGCGGTCACTTCTATCCGACCGGCTTTAGAGATTACCTCATCGTGGCCGTCCTCGACCTTGCTCCCCAGCCACCAGATGCCCAGCACCAGCACTCCGATGACGGCAAAGGCCCGGAGTGGCCCGGGACCAGGCGGCCATTCACGCGCGGAACCGGCGGCGTCGCTCCCCGGGTCTGGGGACCGCGCGACCGGTTCCGCGCCGGAGGAAGCTGTGGTGCTGTCTGTTTCCGTGACCATTTACTTCCCTCCGATCCTGGCGTAAGTCCAGTGCGGGTTAAAGCTGGCCGGAAGATCCAAATGCAGGATCGGCCCTCTCTTCGCATTCTTGGCGTACTGCTTTTCCACGGCCTGCCAGGAGCCGTCTATGATCGGCGTGTCGGCCAGACGGATGACTGCCATCGGCCCCGTGAGGCTCCCGTCCTTTTCAGGCCGGCAATAGATGACGTACTTGTTGTCCGGGGATAGGCAGGCGAAATAGAGATGCCGGTATTGCTCGGCGACCACCAACTTGCGATCCTTTCCTTCCCGGTCAGCCATCATGATCATCGTCCAGCTATAGTTCGGTTCGTTGCCGACCTTCTTCGCCGCGCCGCCATCGTCGGAGGCTAGGCTGGGGTTTCGATGGGAATAGATGCAGCCTCGGGAGTCCGGGAACCAGTCGGGTGTGCAGTTCAAGACCCGGCTGATGAGCGTCAGCTTCCCGCTCTCGACCCCGTAAGTTACGACGTTCCACTCCTGCCCCGCTAGGTTCGCAGTCCCGCAGAACTCCTTGCCGTCCGGAGACCAGCCGAGCTGCCAGAAGATACCCTGACGCGGCATCTCCTTGAGCATTTTCAGGGTCGCGAGATCGAAAATCCGCACCTTTCCTTCCTTCTTGTACAGGCACGCCATCTGCTTGCCGTCCGGGCTCAACGTCGCCCACGGGTAGTCTCCTTCTCCCCCTATATCCCTGGGATTCGAACCGTCGGCATTCGCGATGACCAGAACCCCGTAGGTAAGTTCCCTGTAGTCCACCTTAGCCTTCAAGGTGGTGACGCGACGATAAAGAATCCTTTTCCCGTCAGCGAAGAAACGGGCGCCCAGTTCGTTCGATCCCGGAGTCCGCGTGAGGTTGCGCACACTCGTACCGTTGGGACGCGAGATGAAGACATCGTAATCCCCCTTTTCGGTCATCGCGGAATATATGATCCAGCCCTTGTTCGCCAGCTCGTTGTAGAGTCTTCTCACTTCCGGATCTTTAGCCGCACGCTTCTCCGCTCGAGCGCCTCCGGACAGGTTTGCAAGAATTAGAACACACACGGCCAGCAATGCGGTCACGAAGGCTCCGTTGCCAAGAGCCCCCAAAGTCCTTTTTCGGATGCAAACGGTCTCTTGTTTCATAAGCACTGCTCCTCGTTAAGGAAACACTGAATAACCTTCCGTCACCGCCGCGGCGCTCCCGACGTCAAGAAGCCCTCCTCGGGCGGCTCTCGCGAGTTTCGCTCTAAGTTCTCTCGTGGAAATAAGGTGCTCTCCCTTGGGTTTTGCCTTTGAACTTTCGCGAGCCATAGTATGGCAAATCTGAATACTACTGCACACGAATTATGCCGCCGCCGGCGAAACTCTCCAAACCCAGATAAGCCGATAACACCCGTGCGGCCAGCGGCTTCTCCCGTGTTCAGTCATGGTGATATTGACTCCGGCGCGAGGCGTTATAGCCTCAGCCGATATGGCCAATGTCTTGAGTGACGAAAGGAAACAGCAAGTTATTGCATTAGGACGGCTGGGGGGCGCTGTCCGTCTCATCATTCTGGATAGTCTCCGCGAGGGCGTGCTGGTCCCCCACATTTACGATCCTATTGGCATCTGACCGGGGAGTTCCCACCTGCCGTGGTCCCTGCCTTTGGAGTCCACTGGTGCCACGTTACCAAAAAAAGTGACACATTCGACGCCTTGTCACCCTGAGCGTGGCGAAGGGTCTCTGCATTTCCTTTCTTCGGCAAAATGCGGGGATGCTTCGCTCAGCATGACAACGTGGGTCTGGCGCGTGTCACCTATTTGTGTAACGCGGCACTAGGTTGGACCGCTGGCTTCTCTCGGACAAGAAAGCTCTTGCGTTTTGGCCCGAGTTGAATATAGCGTTCGCAAAGATGGTTGCATTAGTTCAATCTCGCAAAACGCAGGAGCTTGAGGCAGGCAAGCTAGGCCATTTCGCAGGGTGCCCTTGGGTGGTTAGGGGCACTCCTGCAGTTGCGTAAAAGCCCTCGGGAAGAACGTGGAGAAACAAATGGCGCCCCTATTTGAGGTCAAGGCGATCGACCGCGAGTTTTATGACGAGCGTCTGCGGGAATTCCTTCCAGCCACCTTGATCGATGTCCACACGCATGTTTGGCTTGATCAGTTCAAATCCCAACAAAAGGAAGAATGCCTTAGAGCCGTTACCTGGCCGGGCCGTGTGGCCGTGGACAACTCGATTGAAGATCTTATGGAAACCTACCGTCTCATGTTTCCCCACAAAAAGGTTACCCCGCTTATCTTTGGCAGCGCCTTGTCCTTCGCCGATGATCTAGACGGGAGCAATGAATACGTCCGTGAGTGTGCGCGCAAGTTCCATGTACCTGCGTTGATTTTTGCCGATCCGCGGTGGAGCGAAGTCGAGCTCGAAGAGCGCATAAGCTCCGGCCATTTTCTCGGAGCGAAAGTGTACCTGACCCGTTCCGACCCTCGCATACCCGAGAAGGACGTCCAGATTTACGATTTCCTGCCTCACCACCAATTGAAAGTGTTGGATCGGCACGGGTGGATTGTCATGCTGCACATCCCGCGCCCTGGCCGTCTGCGAGACCCCCTGAATCTGGCGCAAATGGTCGAGATGGAAAGACTTTATCCGAACGTCAAGCTCATTATTGCGCACGTGGGACGCGCCTATTGTCCGGAGGATCTTGGCAGCGCCTTCGAGGTTCTTGCAGAGACCCGGAAAATGCAGTTCGATATCTCTGCCAACACGTGTTTCGAGACGTTTAAACAGGCGATCCGGGCCGTGGGTCCCAAACGAATCCTGTTTGGCAGCGATCTCCCGGTGTTGCGAATGCGGACGCGGCGCATTTGTGAGGGCGGGAGGTATGTCAATCTGGTTCCCGAAGGACTCTATGGAGATGTCTCAGGCGACCCTCACCTGCGGGAAGTGAGGGGAGAGGAAGCGGACCGGTTAACGTTTTTCCTGTATGAAGAAATCGATGCGTTCCGTCGTGCGGCGAAGGAAACAGGCCTGGGAGAGGATGATATTGAAGCTATTTTCTATGGGAACGCCCTTGAAGTGTTACGCGAAGCCGGGATGGAAGAGTCTTTTTTGAACGCTACGGGAGGAACATCATGACGAAACCCAGGGTCGGGCTTTTACCCCTGTATATTGAACTTTACGATAATGCGTGGCCTGAGCTTAGAACCCGAGTGGATGGTTTCTACCAACAAATTGCTTCTGGTCTGACCGATCGTGGATTAGACGTCAGCACGGTCCGGGTGTGCCGGGTGAGGCCTGAGTTCGAGGCGGCCACCCGCAAGTTTGAAGAGGAGCAGGTGGATGCCATTGTGACTCTGCATCTGGCTTACTCTCCCTCGCTCGAATCCTCCGCGGCTCTGGCTTCCACGCCGATCCCAATCGTGGTGCTGGATACGACGCCCACTTTTTCCTATGGTCCCGGACAAGACCCCCAAGAGCTTTTTTACAATCATGGCATCCACGGTGTCCAGGATATGTGCAACCTGCTTCTGAGGAATAACAAACCTTTCGCGGTTGCGGCCGGGCACTGGCAGAAGTCCGATGTTCTGGACCGCGTGGCGGGTTTGGTGCGGTCGGCGCGCTTGGCAGGTAGCTTGAGGCAGGCACGCGTTGGCCGCCTCGGACCTGCTTTCCCGGGCATGGGTGATTTTGCTGTGCCGCCAGCGAAATTGCAGGAGGCTTTGGGGATCCAAACCATCGAAGGTAACCCGGCGCTCGTCCGGTCTTTATTGGCTGAGGTTGACGACCAAGCTGTGGCGGCAGAGATGGCGTCGGACCGGGAACGCTTCGTCGCCAACGGCCTGGACCCGGAAGTACATCGGCGAAGTACCCAGGCAGGCCTTGCGGTCCGCCTCTGGCTTGAGAAAGAGAAGCTCACCGCCTTCACAGTGAACTTCATGTCGGTAGACAAGGCTTCGGGTTTGCCGGCGATGCCATTCTTGGAAGCCAGCAAAGCGATGGCGCGTGGCATTGGCTATGCGGGCGAGGGTGACGTCCTCACCGCGGCTCTCGTTGGAGCTGTGGCCTCGGTCTACCCGGAAACCAGCTTCACCGAGATGTTCTGCCCGGACTGGGAGGGCGACCAGATCTTCCTCAGTCACATGGGCGAGATGAATATCAATTTGATGGCAAGCCCCCCTGTCCTGATGGAGAAGCCGTTCCCATTCACCGACGTCGGAAACCCCGCAGTTGCGGTGGGTCGTTTCCGCGCTGGGGAAGCAGTCTTGGTGAACCTTGCCCCCGCCGCCGCTGACACCTATTCGTTAATCGTTGCCCCGGTGGTCATGCAGGACGTAAAGGGAGCGGATAGGATGGCGGATTCAATCCATGGGTGGTTCAAAGCCGCCCTTCCTGTCGCCGAGTTTCTTGCGGAATACAGCCGCGCGGGTGGGACTCACCATTCGGCGCTGGTCTATGGGAAGATGGCTGAGGAAATGGTGTGCTGGGGCAAACTGATGCGGTGGAACACCGTGCTCCTGCAGTAGGAGTCTGCGAACGTCCATGAAGCTCGAGGGATACCTGGGATTGGATGTTGGGGGAACGGGTGCGAAAGCGGGCGTGGTTGATGAACGTGGCCGCCTGCTCGGAATATCGCATAGGCCTTATCGTCCCCAATTGACTGAAGAAGGGTACACGGAGATTCCGATTGACACCGTTTACTCGGCAGCGCGGGAAGCCGCAGTTTCGGCGATCGCCGAGAGTGGCGCGCGGGTTGTGGCGCTGAGCATTTCCTCGCAAGGGCAAACCTTCGTTTCCCTGGACGACCATGATGAACCTCTCCATTCGGCGATTGTTTGGTATGACGCCCGCGCTGCCGAGCAGGCGAATCGCTTGACTCAGGTACTCGAATCCGGCCACCTCCAAGGGGCTATGCCGTTTGTCACTCCGATCGCCACCGGGCCGAAAATCATGTGGTTGCACGAGCATTTCCCTGCACGGATGGCGCCAGCTAAACGGTACCTGCTGTTGCCTGACTACCTCGCATATCGCTTGACGGGCAGAGCGGTCACGGACCCTTCGACGGCTGCGAGTACAGCTTTGTATGCTGAGGATGCCGCCGACTATTGTCCCGCAGCCTTGACAGCCGCGGGGATCTCCAGAGGTGCGGTTGCTGAAATCCAGAAGTCTGGGCAGCCGATAGCACGGGTTTTGCCGAAGAGCGCACCACCATGGGGGCTGGACTCTGAAACACTGGTTGTGACCGGGACCAATGATCAGTACGCGGGTGCCCTGGGCGCGGGCAATTGTCGACCCGGAATTGTCTCCGTGACGACCGGAACCTGCCTTGCTCTGGTCACGCTAACGGAGCACCTCCCCCAACCGATGCCTCCCGGACTCCTGGGGGGGAGATTCCCGATCCCTCGTTATCAGTTTGCGCTGGCTTTTTCGAAGACGGCTGGCGTGGTTCTTGAATGGTTCAACCGGGAGCTGAGTCCCGATAGGAACCTGCGCGACCTGGATGACATGGCGTCACACGTTCCCATCGGGAGCCGCGGAGTCACGATGCTTCCGTACTTCGATGGCATGATTTCCCCGGTGCCCGATCCGGATGCGCGAGGTGCTTTTCTGAACCTGTCACTTCATCACACTCGCGCCGATATGTACCGGGCAACTCTGGAAGGACTGGGCTACACGCTTCACGAAAACCTTGAGTTTTTCCGCCGGTACGGTTTTGACGTCAACATCGTCCGGGCGATTGGAGGCGGCGCCAAGAGCGATTTCTGGTTGCAGATGATCGCCGACATCACGGGATTATCGATTGAAAGGCCCATGGTTGCCGAGGCGGCCGTCCTTGGCGCGGCGATGATCGCGGCCGTGGGCTCAGGCGCTTTTTCATCCCTCGAAGAGTGTAGCGAGGCATTCTACAAACGAGAGCGGGTTTTTGCGCCGGATCCAGGGAATCATGCCCTTTACGAGAAGTTCTGCAAGAACTATATCAGACTCTACCGGCATATTTACCATCATCGAGAGCAACCCAATGGCTCTTAGGCACGTGCCTGAGCGCGCAGGCGCATTTCCGAGTTCCGAGGAGGCTCTTTCGCCTCAGATACGGGGAGAGGCGAGCATTCTGATGGATGCGGGGAGCATGGTTGTAGCCAGCCTTGGCGCCGGAACCTATCTGGTTTCGTCCCCAGGCTTAAGGCCGGCCTTGATTCCATGGCCTGCGGTTCGCGGTCGCCTTGGAGGCAGGAGTGCACACGGCCTGGATTGAAGAGCCACAACTCGCCAAGGCCTTAGCTCGCAACGAAAACTTTTGGGATGACCATCTGGAAGAGTATCCGCTGATGTGGATTACGGTTCCGAAAGCCAAGCCAGGACCTTCCCTCAGCGAACCGGCACGGGAGGAAGAGCTTTGGAGCAATGTCGATTACCTCATGGAATCCACTGAGATCCAGTTGAGTCGAACTTACTACGCTGGAGACGCTTTGCCTGTATACAGTCCCTGGCTCGGCCCCGATCAGTTTGCGGGCTGGCTGGGAGCCGACCTCATCCTTAGGCCAAGGGAACATAACACTTCATGGGCTGTCCCCTTCGTTCAGGATTGGGATGACCATCCTGAACTCCGTATCGCTCCCGACAATTCCTGGTGGGAGCTTTATCTGGAAATCCTCCGTCGCTCGGTAGAAGCGGGACGGGAGAAGTGGGTTACCGGTTTTCCGGACTTGCACACAGGGATTGATGCCTTGAGTGCCCTAAGGGGCCGTGAGCGTCTGCTGCTCGATTTGATGGATCATCCGGCGTCCATCCACCGCGCCATGCGTCAAATGACGGATTTGTGGAAATACGTCGTGGACGTGGTGTGGAAAGTCATCATGCCGGCGGGACAAGGAACCTCCCAGTGGACCTTGGGCTGGAGTTCCAAGCGCTTCTTGTGTATTGGGCAGATGGATTTCACCTGCATGATCGGCCCGGAGATGTACCACGAGTATTGCTGGCAGGATCTGATCGAATGCTGCCGTCACGTGGATTACTCGCTCTATCACCTGGATGGCCCAGGAGCGATTCGTCACCTACCCCGAATCTGCTCGGTCGACAAGCTGACTTCCATCCAGTGGATTCCCGGCGCCGGTGCTCCGCGTCTGTCGCAGTGGATTGGGTTGCTCCGCCGAATGCAAGAAAATGGCAAGTCAGTCCAGGTTTGGCCACTACTGAACTGCTCTATGGATGAGCTTCTGGATGAAGTAACGATCTTGTGCCAGGAACTGGACCCCACGCGCCTTTTCATCGTTGCCGAGGTTGACACCGTAGAAAGGGCTGAGGCGGCGCTCGCGACGGTAAAGGAGGTCTGTGCCTCGAAACGGAGGCCCATGATCCAGTCGCCTGGTGATGTTCCAACTTATTGAGGCATGGAGGAGCTTGAGCATATGGCGAACATTCGTTTACAGCGCCTTTCCAATCGAGGCGAGCGGATCGTGATCGTGGCGATGGACCATTGTCTTTTCGATGGGCCGACAGAGGGTATGATCAATCTCAGCGAGACAGCGCGCAAAGTGGCGCCCTGTGTTGACGGCATACTCCTCTCGCCGGCCATGCTTCCCCACTGCCAGGACGCATTTAATTACAAGGGTGCTCCCATGGCCGTCGCGCGCTTGAATTGGAGCACGACTTATTGCTTCACATGGAACTATAGGCAGGGGGTGACAGTACCAGCTTTTTCGCCGGCTGAAGCTTTGCGGCTAGGGGCAGACATTGCTCTGGTCTCACTGACGCTGGAAACCGGGAGTGAGGCCAACGATGCGCATAACGTCGCCGTTTTTCGGCAGGTCTGCCGAGAAGCGAAGAAACTGGGCATGCCGGTGATCGGCGAATACTTCCCGGTAGAAGCCGAACGCCTGGACCCGGACGAACTGCATGCGAAGGTGTACATGGGCACCCGAATTGTCGCTGAACTCGGCGCGGATCTAATCAAGACTTTTTACACGCACACCTTCCGGGCGGTGACGGATAGCTCTCCTGTCCCAGTCTTGGGTCTCGGAGCGGCGAAGTTGCCGACCCAGCGCGCCGCTTTGCAGTTGGCGGCTGACGAAGTGGCGGCAGGCGCCGGCGGGGTGGTGTTTGGGCGGAACGCCCTTCAGGTTCCAAATCCCCGCGCCTTCCAGCAAGCACTGTGTGACGTGGTGAAGCAAGGAATTACCCCGGACGACGCGGTGCGAAAATACGAGCTGGAGTAATCGTGAGTCCGGCGAATTTGCGGTTAGGCCCTTCGAGTCCCCAGGCAGTCGAGCAGCAGACCAGAGCCCGCATACATTAAGGCGGACACAACAGAAGCACAGCCTTCCGGAACAGTACGGTCGCTGGGCATTCTGAGCCACTCGGAGGTAGGTTCTCCCGGACGAAGGAGGTGGACGGTGGACAGGCGGTCAGTCAAGGCATGGATGTTGGGTGTGGTTTTCTTCGGACTTGCTGCCGGCGCGGGCGGCGCAACGACACTCCGACACTATTACGGTCACGATGCTGTAGAAGACCAGGCAGGCATCATCGCACCTTGGTACCACGGGCAGAACGGTCAGTTCGATTTGCGGGTGCGAATTGCGGCAGAGACCATGAAGCGATATCCCTGGGTTGGCAAAGAAAGAGCCGTCCTGCCTGCGCCCGAATACGTTTACAACGGAACCTGGAGCATTGATCCCCAAGGGCAGATCAAGGTCCCGGAAGAGAAAGACTGGGCGAACGGAGATGTAGGACAGCGTGCGGCTTATATTCTGGCGAGCATGATCGAGTACTACCGTTACAGTGGAGATCCGGCGGCTGTGGCCGTCATCAGCACCACCGCTGATTATTTGGCTGGCCACTGCGAGACTGGCACCAATCACGGTTGGCCAGGAATGCTGATCAGTGTTCCTACCATGGGTGTCCGGTATGGGGATTGTCGGCTGGGGCCAAACGACGAACTGACTGCCGGGAACGGGAAGGTTCAATTGGATATTGTCGCCGAAGTGGGGCTGCAACTGGTACGTGCTTACGAAATGCTTGGAGAGGCTCGTTGGTACGCGGCAGCCAAGCACTGGGCGGACCTCCTCGCTGAGAACCGGCGCAGAGAACCCGGCGTGGCGCCTTGGGGACGCTACGCCGACAACGCGGGTGGCCCCGGCATGAACGGCATTCAGACCGGAGGCGTGGTGTTCATCCTGCATTTCTTCGATGAGCTGATTCGGACCGGATACACCGGGAAGGGGAATGAGATTGTGGCGGCGCGGGGTGAGGGGAGGGTCTATCTCCGCGAGGGGCTCCTCCCCGCCTGGTGGGCGAACGATACTTGGGGCCGCAACTATTGGGACTGGGAAGACCCGGTTCAAGCCGAGAATGTGACCGAGTTCGTGGTGGCCTACTTCATGGACCACAAGGATTACTTCCCGAATTGGAAAATCGACACCCGGAACATCCTGTCCTTGTTTTTGAATCGCACTAGCGTCAGTCCCAAGTCGAACGGCGATGTCTTCAGCGGTGCTTGGGCCTTCCCCGAGTCCTCAGGATGCTGCGAGCGCTCGCTCTGGTATGGGCCCATGGAATTAGCCAGCGTCTGGGCCCGCTACGGCGTCGAGTCTGGCAGCGAGTGGGCCAGGGAGATCGCGCGGCGTTCACAACTGCTCGCCACGTACGACGTCTTGGAAAACGGGCGGTCTATGGATCTGGTTGATGGCAGGAGCCTGGTGAGCGACACGTGGTTCAAGATTGCCCACCCCATGGCACTCACTTATGTTTTGAAAACCATGGCCTGGCTGCCAGAGATTATGGGTGCCAATCGGGAAAACCACCTCCTCCGCACCTCCGAGGTGGTGAAAAGAGTGATTTATGGTAAGGACAAGATGAGTTACTCCACCTTTGATGCTCCCTCGGACAGTATCGACGTACTTCGCCTAGCCTACTCGCCCAACGCGGTTAGGGCCAACGGGAAAGAACTGTCCCTTCGCCCGGATTTGACGGCCAACGGTTATACGGTTCGGAATCTCCCGGGAGGTGACTGCATCGTTTCGATCCGGCATGACGGGGCCACAGAGGTTAGCCTCACCGGTCCGGACCCCCAAAAGATAGCAGATGACCGCCAGATGGCCTTGGAGGGCACTTGGAATCTCTCCCGACACCCGGAAGACTATGAGGGGGGCTCGCATGTGGCGAGCCAAGCGGGAGCGAGCGTGAGTTATACCTTCACGGGCAATCAAGTTCGGCTGCTGGGCCGGGTGAGCCGAGCCGGCGGCCGGGCTGACGTGTATGTGGACGGCGCCAAACAACTGGTCCCGGTGGATTGCTTCAGCCCGATCGCCCTGCATCAGCAGATTCTCTATTACCGGAACGGGCTCGCGAACGGCTCACATACGCTGCGAGTCGTTGTGCGGGGGGAGCACAATCCGGCTTCGGAAGGAGATGAAGTGTACGTGGATGGGGTGGAATACTCGGCGGCGACAGGAGAGAGCGGAAATGGTCAAGGAGGCGGCCCCAAAGGATTCCAGCGCCTGCTTTTCGGGTACACGAACCGGGCGGATTATCTGGACTCGCAAGGAAGTCTGTGGCGTTCGGGCACGGAGTTCATCGTTCGGACAGGAGATCTGACTGACGCGGTGGCGAAGACTTGGTGGACAATGAGGCAAGCGGTTTTTGTCAAGGACACTCCGGACCCGGAACTCTACCGGTACGGGGTCCACTGGCCGGACTTCACGGTAAACGTGACCGTGGGACCGGGGAGCTATCACGTGCGGCTGAAGTTCGCGGAGACTCAATACCAGGGGCCGAACCAGCGGGGCATAACGATTTACTTGAACGGTGATAGAGTCACAGAGGATCTGGACGTTTGGGCGACGGCAGGTGAATCAAACAAGGCCGTAGACCTGGTGTACAGCGATGTGCGGCCTCAAAACGGCGTGATTGCTATACGTTTTGAGGGAGCAACAGTTCACGGTTGCAAAGGAGAAGCCATGGTGCAGGCTATCGAAGTCGGTCCCGGCGATGGCGGCAAGGGCAGTAGCCCCCAACGCATCCACCTAGCCCGCGCGGACCGGTAGTAGGCAGGAGACCGGGTTTGGTCTGAGGGGGGACACTTGGCAAACACCCACCGACTCTCCGACTGGGGCATGCTGCTCCTCTGTAACCTGATCTGGGGCAGCCAATTCGTGGTGTACAAGGTGGTTCAACGACAAGCGGGGCCCGTCTTTGCGGCGCTCTTTCCTATTACGATCGCGACGCTTCTACTCGCCCCCATGGTGCGCCGGGAGCGCCAGCGAGCGGCCAAATCAGCGAACCGCCCCAGGCCTCGCAGAGATGTTTTCCAGTTCATTCTGATCGGCGTTTGCGGCCAGGTTGTGGCGCAACTTTTTGTGGCCTGGGGAGTGCGGTATACGCTCGCTTCAAATGCCGCTCTGTTGGCGCTGGGCCTCCCGATCTCCACGGCGATAATGGCTTACCTCTTCTTGGGTGAGCGCATGACGCCCGTCCGGTGGTGGGGCTTCGCTCTGGCCATTGCCGGGGTAATCGTGTGCTCAGGCATCCGCTGGGGAGAAGTAAACCTCGCGGGTTCCAAGTACCTTGTCGGCAATCTCATGCTTTTCCTCGCCGTGAATGCCAGTGCCTTCTACAATGCTTACAGCAAGAGGCTGCTGCGCCGTTATTCACCGCTCGAAGTTCTGTTCAGAAGTTACTGTGTGGTCGTGGTGGTGATGTTGCCCGTCGCCATTCTGAGCGAGCCGCAAACTTTCCGGCATGTGCATACTTTCACCCCTGCCGTGTGGCTGGGTTTTTTCGTTCTGGCATTTTTCCAATACTTTCTGGCCATGGTCATGTTTCTCAGCGTGTTGACGCGCCTCGATGCGACGCAGGCGGGACTCTCGAATTACCTCATCTCCTTCTTTGGGCTTATCGTCGCCTTCTTGGTGCTCCACGAGCGGCTCACCAAATTCATGGTACTTGGCGGCTTGCTCGTCCTTGCCAGCACGCTGCTTGTAACCGTATATCAGGGGAGGCAGAAACCTCAACCGAGTACCTATCCGAGTCCTGAAAGCTAGCGCGACTCTCTCAAGGGCATCACCATAATTCGCACACCTCGCTAGCGCACGACTATGACCCAACCTCTACCTTCGCAAGGCCAGGCCGGTTCGCCACGGCGGTCCCGTCTCGAAAAGTGATCAACTTCCCTGAAAGTGTGGGGACGCGCTCGCCGGGGATGACGATGCCGACCAGATTCAGCGGGTCAGCCGCCGACAGGGTTACCGTCTCTTCGGAGGCTGGGATTCTGCGCATCGCGCGCAAGGATTCCACCGCCAGCGGCAAAGCGAACTGTTCGCCCAGGAAACCGTCCACAAAGCGCCCGCCGCGCACCTCGCCGCGATCTTCGAGGCGCCGGAGCGCGATGAGCAGATCGCGCCATTTGACCGGAAAAGTTTCGCGTGCCAGCAGTTCCCGAAAGACCACGCCATACCGCACGAGCAGCACCCCGCAGATGGCCTCCAGGGCCCGCGTGCGGTCCGAGCCTTCTTCGGAAAAAAGCAGCGACCAGCGCCCCGTGCTGTGCCTGGGGCGAGCGGCGCGCCCCCTGCCCTGCCCGGCCCGCCGCTTGGGGTCGAGGAGGGCACGCAAGTTATCGAACCCGTCTGCCGTAACCCACCCGGCAGCCACCAACTCCCAGAGCGCCGTTTCCACTTCCGATTTGAGTCTTCCGGTTCCGCGGACCATGTCCGCAAAAAACGATGCGCCTCGCGCCCGCAAGAACTCGAACACTTGAAGCGCCGCGTGGCTCAACCCGCGGCCTGTGTCGCCTGGAGCTATCCGGTGCGGCAGCATCCAATCGGCTTCCTCACGCACGAAAAAAGTGATTGGGGCAACACTCGACGGGACCACACGGCGGCTCCCAGGTTTTTCACGCGTGGCAGCGTCACCTGTGGATTCAAGCGTAGCCGGATGCGGCGAGAGTCTTCCCCAGCCCACCGCGCCCGTCAGGCAGAGCCGATCAAGGGCCCTGGGATCGTAGGTGGCAACACGCCGCGCCAGAATTTGCCCCTCCCAAGAATTGGCGGGCGCCTCGAAGCCTTGGAGTTGCCGGATCGCTTCCAGGACGCCGCGCTCTCCCGTTAATTGTGTCCCGGGGGCCACGTGTTGCCAGCGCAGCAACCAGCACATGAACTGCGCCGGAGTTGCGGGCTCAATTTGCTTGCGCAGGACGCCAAGCGTCAGGCGGTGAATGCGCGCGAGCAGTCGCCGCTCGCACCACTCCGTCTCGGCAGCGCCTGCAAACTGGCCACGCAGGACTGTCCCCTCAGCCTCCAGCCGCAACAAGGCGCTTTGGATTTCCGAAGCCGGCAAGAGAACCGTTTCTCCCAGCCCAGCGGCAGTCACGGGGCCAAGAGAGGCAAGCCATCCGCGAACCAAGGGCAAAACCGCATCATCGCGTAGGGACGCATCATGGCGTGCCCCTACGATGTCAGCCATTTCAGTCATCAACGCGGCGCCTGGGAAGAGGCTGGCAAACGCCTTTGCCCTCGTCGCTGCCACCCAAAAGGTATTGCCCGCATGCACCGCACGCGCTGCCCGGCGGTCTTGGCACTCCGGTGACGACCGACGGTGTCATCCCCTCCGTGCATGTGAACTACAAGGGGGGCACGCATCAGCCAACACCACGAGGAAGGGCGGGCGCTGACAACCGAAACCACCATTAACCGCAGGGGTGACTTCTTCCTCCGCGAGCGCCTGTGTAACCTGCCGCGTCTGCGGCAGCTCGGCCTTCAAGCCAACCGACGTTTGCTCCGAGTCGAGCAGATCAGGGATGACTGCCTGCTGGCCGTGCAAGCCTTTCAGCAGCTCCACCGCCCCGCCGACGGGTGGAGGAGCAGCGGCTTTCGGGCCTGCGCTTTGTTGACCACCACGTGCAGGCGCTCTGAAGTGCTCTCTTGCTGTTCCGCGTGTTGCCCTCTGCCTTGTTGAACCGCGACGCGCGGGAACAGTGTGCGGGCCTCATGGGGCAGAACCCGGAAGAGCTCACGCCACGCTGCATGACTTACAACCTGGGGCGGTTGAGCTTACACGGGCTGATCCAGCGCGATGCCCATAGCCATCGCTACCGCCTAACCGAATTCGGGATGCGCACGGCCTTGTTTTTGACGGGGGCTTACGCGGACATCTAACGGCCCCGCATGGCGCGCACCCTCCCCGAGCTCTCAGCTGCCCACTGGGGGCTGGGCCGCGGCCTCGACAACCTCGAGCGGGACATCGACGCATGGGTCGGTGGGCCAGACTCGCGCTGCAAAACCTTGACCCACTCACTGCGAGTTTGCCGCCTCAAGGTGGCTAATCGTCGGCGCAGTGACACGGACACTTTGTCTATGTATGTTCTGTCTATTTTCAACTTGACAAGCCCAATTGGCGGGAGTATGAATATCAAGAAGATAAATTCCCAGTCTCACCGTGGAGGTGCCCAATGCGCAGTGACATCCTTGGTAGACCGTTGCTAGCCGGACTGGTGCTTCCTCTTCTGGGTGTCCTGGCCTTCGCCCAGCCAGCGGCGGCGGGCTCGTGTTTTGTATTTATTACCCCCTGGGGAGACGGTTATTGCATATGCAGCGGCGGCTCGTGCTGCATTTCCCGTGAATTCTGCGCCTGCGATTTCGCCCCCACATGCAAGTGTGTCTGCATGATGCGTCCGGGTGGGGCAAGCCCCGCTTCAAACGGTTGTGGTGGGGGCATCTTTGGAGGGCTGGGCATCGGGCTCCTTAACGATCCGGCCCCTGAGGTTCTCCGGGCCTCGGGGGCTCGTGACGGCGCATATGTCGATCGGGTCCTCAAGGGTAGCCCAGGGGATCAGGCGGGGCTGACGCAGGGGGATGTGATCGTGCAAATTGGGACTGCTTCAGCCAGTAGTGCCGCCGAGGCGAACAGGATTTTTGGGGCTTCCGGGGCGGATGTCGGGCAGGTCAAAGAATTGACCTTCTTGAGAGAAGGAACGCCCCATTCGGTGAGGGTCACGGTGGTAGACCCCCGCTCCCTCTTCCCGAGGATGCATGTTCCGTTCGTGGCGAAGGTGGAAGAAGAGCGCAGGTGGATCCAGAACGGCGTGCCGCACCGCGAACATAAACAGACAACTATCTACCGTGACAGCTTCGGTCGTGAAGCCTCCGAGGAATTTACACCCCAGGGCGATGGGACCTCACGACGCACGGTCGACGTTACTGACCCGGTCAAAGGCGTCGATGTTTGGATACAGGATTCGGATAGGAGCGCGGTCATTTCAGACGGTTCACGGCTTACAGGAAAGGTGACCAACGAAAAGAAGAAGGTGCTGCGGTTGGCCGACCGTCCAACCGAGTACCTAGGGACGCGGGTAATCCAAGGCGTGGTATGCCAAGGATATCGCCAGGAACGCGTCCTTGAGAACTATGCCTCTGGACCGGTTACGTTTACTTGGGAGCGGTGGGTTTCAGATCTTACAGACGTACCGGTGCTGGAGTTCGCGCAAGATGGCTGGGGCGGGAGACAAGAACGTCGGATGGTTGAGATCCATGAGGGCCTTGAGCCAGACGCGGGAATCTTTGAGGTGCCTGCGGGGTATAAAGTTGAGGATCAGCGGTCTCCCAAGCGTCTAGTCTCCGAGGCACGTGGCAGTCCGGGGCCCGTACAGTAAGTTTTTTAACTGTCGGAAATTCGAGAAGGAGTCGCAGGCCCCGAGGCCTGCGAGTTGCAAGCAGCAACGGTGACGCTGGGTGTTGGCAGCAGCGACCAGAAGGGCCTCCCCCGAGGGGCGCGAAGGTACGGCCGCAGAGGGATAACATCCGAATCGCCGCTGCGTAGGGTGTGCTTCCAGGGTCTCGGCTTGCGGTTGCAGCAATTGCTCGCGCCCGTGCGTGGCAGAGACGCCGCACGCGCCTTCCCGCAGGGATTCTTATGTGTTGAATTTTCTTCCTTTCGTGACGCGCAGGCCCCGGGCACGCTAGGAGGGTGCGCGTTGTCGCGATCCGGGGGACGGGGCGGGGTTTGCCGTGTGCGCCGGGTCGGTCGTCCGCTGTGGTGCAACGGAGCCGTTCAAGCCACTGGACCGTGGCGTCCCCGAAAAGCGGTCTGTTGGGCTCCCACGCCCTGTGGCCTCCGGCCCGCTACGGGTCGCTCATGATGGCAGGGACTGTGAGCCGGGATCACCAGTCCGGGGTGACGCGGAACGGTGGCGGCCAAGGGGGGGGTTGCACTTGTCGTCCAGGAGCGCCGCGGCGTCTATCTCAAGGGTTTCACTACCCGGCACGATCCGAGTTTCCCCAGACCGTAGAACTAAAGATAGCCCACAGAGCCTGGGCCGCCGGCGAATTTAGAGTGCGCCCCGGGTCCAATCAAGTGAGGGGGCTTCGCGGGGGAGAGATGGCGCTGAAGCGAGTGGACGTCGCGACGGTGATGCTAATTACGGGCCTTGTCGGTTTTTTTTCAGAAAAAGGTAATGAAACGCACCCACCTTGCCCGTGCGAGGCCCCGGAGTTCCTTGGCATTTGTGATCCATTCGTTCCGGGGATAATCGTGGCGATGGACGAACGGGCGATTCGCGTTGCCTCCACGTGGCCCGCGGGCCCCGCTGACCAGGCGGGCGTTTGTCCTGGCGATGAGATTGTTGCCGCGAATGGCGCTGTCGCATCGGAGCGTACCTTCGGCGAGCTCCTAAGGGTAGTGGTGTCTGAGAAGCCCGCGGTGATCGACTTGAGTGTTAGGCGTGCAACCCAAAACCTCAACTTCCATGTGCACCTCGTCCGGGAATCCACTCTGGCTGCCCTCAGTAAGCAGAAATGGGCGATCCTCCCGTTCTTCCCCCTTGGGAGGCGCCTGGTCACCGTTCCCCTGGATGAGAGCCGCGAAGAGATGGAAGCATTTCGAGAGTTGGAGCTCCGCGTTGGTGAACACTACGGCTTCAAGTTGGGGGGCGATGTCTGGGTGCCGCGAGGCACTCCAGACGACCAAATTCGGCGGCTTGCAGAAGTTCGCTCAGGAGGTCCCGAGTCACAAAGATTTGTGTCCAAATTGTTCCTGATCGGCCATCCGTATGGCGCAGGTTTCTCAGTTCTCCTCCTCCGAGGTCCTCAGGAAATCCTGGTGGATACGATCGTTCCTGGCTCGCCTTCCTATCGGGCCGGCTTGGTCCCCGGTGACCAACTTCTTGAAGTGGATGGGCATTCGGTTTCCGATCTCGACGAGAAGCGACTTGCCGATCTAATTCTGAAGCCTGATGACCACGCGCGCGAACTCACTTTGGGGATCACGCGAGGCACGTCCCAATTGAAGCTGAGGCTTGAGACCCGGCGGACGCAAGAATTTGCTCATCTCATGTCCATATTCGGTCCGGCAAAGGAACGGGACAAACGCTCGACGACATACATCTTCGGGCTCCGAGTGTTCTATGGGGATCACCCGCGGCAGGTCATTGTTACCGGCGTGGAGTACCCCTCACCGGCGTTCGGTGCCGGTTTGCACGTGGGCGATCTAATACTCGCGGCGAACGGCAGGTCGATCGAACAGATCACCCCCGACCAGTTGTCGGACCTACTCAACCCCGAGGGTCCCTCTGAGCTCACACTGGAGATTTTACGCCTCGATCGGAAGGTCAGCTTTCGATTGACTGCGATCACGGAAGGGCAAGCCGAAGCTGAAATCGGCAGGAAGATGACCGAGAACGGCCCTGCATCTGCGCATTGCATAGAGGCGCCGAAGACAATTGCCCCCATAGGCGCAAGATAGAGTGCCCAACACTCCGCATCTGAGGGTCTCCCTCCGTCTCCCTCGAGTTGTCCTGCTGGACACTCGGGACGGAGCACTTGTCTTCTAAGCAACGAAATCCCCGCTCGAATCGAGTGCCCCATTCACGGCGCGCTCCCGCGTGCACTCCTCGCCCAGGACGAAGGGGGCAACCGCTTCGCGACTCAAAGCTTCCGCAGCTCGCCATCCCATGCCATAGCAGACGACGGCATTGCAGTGGCTGAGCGCTTCGACAACGGAGACGTGGCTATGCGCGCGAACTTCGGGGCTGGCGCAGACCCTTTGGGTCCGCGATCAGTCAGATGCGGCTTCGAGCGCGCAGACCTGAGAACGTCTTCCCGAGTCCATCGGCACAGGCCGCCAGCCAGCGTTGATGGTTCTTCCCTAGAAACCCTGGCCACAAGTAGGGGCACAATCCGTCGGCTGACGGACTCGGCGACCGCCCCTACAGTGTCGCCATGCGGGTCGTGGGGTCTTGGTTATGTTGTCAGATGGCGAGCCGTCCGATATCATGGTTTCCATACTCTATGCTTGGCAGCGGCGATAACTCGGTATTAGTCCGAGCCGAAAACTTGTGGAAGCGCTATGGCAGCGTCGAGGCGCTGCGGGGGATTTCTTTCCACATCAACAAGGGGGAGGTCTTCGCTCTGCTCGGTCCGAACGGCGCCGGAAAGACTACGACCATCGAAATTCTGGAAGGGCTGCGCCAGCCCGACGAGGGCACCGCGAGCGTCTGCGGCCTGGATCCCACGCAGGAATTTTCCCGGCTCAAACAACGCATCGGCGCGCAACTTCAAGCCACGGTGTTACCGGACAAGATACGGGTGGAGGAAGCGCTGGCGATCTACGCCAGTTTCTATGAGCACACGGCCTCCATCGAAATGCTCCTGGCGCGTTTCGGGCTGGTGGAGAAGCGGCGGACTTTTTTCGAGCACCTGTCAGGAGGGCAGAAGCAGCGGTTGGGTTTGGCGCTGGCCCTGGTGAACGATCCGGAGCTCGTGCTGCTCGACGAGCCGACGGTGGGCCTGGATGCCATGCTCCGCCGCGACATCCACAGCTTGATCGAGCGCTTCCGCGAAGAGGAACGCACCGTCGTTCTGACTACGCACTACATCGAAGAGGCGGAGCGGCTTTGCGACCGTGTGGCCATCATTGACCGCGGCCAAGTGATTGCTCTCGGGACCCCGCGCGAACTGATCGAGCGCTCCGGCAAGGGAACGCGACTGGAAATTCGCCTTTTGAAACCTGTCCCCGCCGAACGCCTCAAGCAGCTCGACGCGGTCGTGGACTGCCGCGAGGCCGACGGCACTTATTTTCTTCATGCCCAGCCCCCCGCTCCGGCTATTGCTTCCCTGATCCGCTTTCTCGAATCGGAGGGCAATGCTTTGCTCGACCTCCACATTGCGCGGCCCAGCCTGGAAGACGTGTTCGTGGAAATGACCGGTCGGAGGCTGGAAGAATAAGTCCGGAGTCCGGAGTCCGGAGTCTGAGGTCTGTTTATGGCAACGATCCGTCGGCTGGAAGACATACAGGCTTGGCAAAAGGCACGAGAACTCGTCCGGGAAATATACAAAACTTGCAGCGAAGGCCGGCTGAGTCGAGATTTCGGGCTGAGGGACCAGCTCTCACGTGCTGCAGTATCCTCAATGAGCAACGTTGCCGAGGGGTTCGCAAGAAAGAGTGACCGAGACTTTGCACATTTCCTGGACATCGCGAAAGGTTCGGCTTTTGAGGTTCTGTCCCTGCTATACGTTGCGTTGGATGTCGGATATATCACATCTGAACAATTCCAGAAGCTGTACAGAATTACGGAGGAGACAGCCTCACTGATTGGTGGGCTCAGTTCTTACCTGCGCAAGAGTTTACGACACAAGACTCCGGACACCGGACTGAGAGACTCTTAGTTCTATGGCAAGCATTCGCATCGCCTTGCTCACCATCCGCCTGGTCATGCGCACCAGAGTAGCCCTCTTCTTCACCTTCCTTTTCCCCATCATCTTCCTGTTTATCTATGCGGGCCTGTTCGCCCACGGCAATCCCGAAGCGGTGGTTTACATGTTCGGACCCGTGGTGACGCTGAACATTATGGGAAGCGGCTTTTGGGGGCTGGGCATGCAATCCGTGATGCAGCGCGAGCGGGGCAGTCTCCGCCGGTACCGTCTGGCGCCCCTCGGCCCGGGAACCATGGTCACCAGCAGCCTGCTGGCGAACTACCTGCTCGAACTCCCGGCAATCGGTTTGCTCGTCTTCTGCGCCATGGTGGTTTTCCATATGCCGTTGAAGATCAGCTTATTGACCTTGTTAATTCTCGTGACCGTGGGGACGTTCGCCTTCGCCGGGTTCGGGTTGACCATCTCCAGCGTCGCCAACACCATGCAGGAAGCCCAGGTGTATAACAACGTCATCTGGCTGACGCTGCTTTTCCTTTCGGGTGTAACCGTCCCGCTTCCCCTGCTCCCCCACTGGATTCAACGGCTCGCTGCCTTCCTGCCGGCCACTTATCTGGTGGTTGCGTTCCAGGCCATCATGGTCCAGGGACAGCCCCTGGTCAATCACTGGCGCGAAATGGTGGTGCTGGTGGTCTCGGGGACTTTCGGCTTGCTGTTCGCGTGGAAACTCTTTCGCTGGGAGAAAGAAGAAAAAATATCGAGTCGCGCCAAGCTGTTGGCCCTCAGCTTCGTATTTCCCTTCCTCGTGACGGGGGTCTGGATGAACACCCGCGGCAATCTCATGGCTTCTTGGGCCACGTCCTATTACTTGATCGACCAGGGCCGCCCCCAGGCGAATGCACCACCGGCAAGTGGCCAGGTGATTGAGACCTTCGAAACCGCGCAGGCGTCGGAGAACCTCCTGAAGCGCTGGGAGGTTTCCACCAACTCCAGCGTTGCCAGCCATTCGATGGTTGAGCTTTCCTTGGTTTCGCCGGGGGCATCAGGAACACAACACGCGCTGCGCCTCAAGGGACATTTGACCCCCGCGCCCGGAACGGGAGAAGGGGTCGTATCGGCTCGCTACGAGTTCAACGTCCCTCCCGAGGCGAAAAACTTGCGGGGCCTTGAATTTGAGGCGCGCGGCGATGCGAGGGTCTACCAGCTAAGACTTCATCCACCGACTGCACTCTCGTCCCTGGAGCCTGCCATAAGCTTCGTTCCCCTTCCCGAGTGGCAAACGGTTCGGCTCCCGGTGGGCTGGCTGGCGAATCCATCGGCTGGTGGCCCTGCACCTGCCCCGTGGATTCTGGAGGTCGTGGTGGCCGGGCCGGCAGGCGAATTCAACCTGGACATCGATGAAATCCGGTTCTACTGATGGTGGGGCGCCTGCTTACTTCCGGATCACGGACAAGACCGGGCAGGGCGCTTTGCGGATTACCAACTCGGTAGTTGACCCGAAGAGGATGGTGCCGAGAAAACTTCGCGGATGAGCACCCACCACAACTAAGTCGGCACGAGAAGCTTTGGCTTCGGCCACGATTTGCTCGGCAGCGCTTCCCTGCCTGAGAACTTCTTTCACCGTGCATCGGCTCCGGACGTCAGCCGAAATCCAGTCACAGAGCTGAAGGTGAGGCTCCCGTTCATCGGGCCCCGCGGCATTTTCCACGACGTGGATGACCGCCAGTTCTGCCTGGGCCTTCTCTGCCACCGCGGTGGCATCCGCGAGCGCCTCTTGCGCCAAGTCGCTGTAGTTCACGGGGCAAAGCACGCGCCGGATCACGGCCAGCGAAGCGGTGGGTGTAATATGTGGTCCAACGGTCAGCACGGGCACCGTCACCTGCCGCAGCACGCTCTCCATCACGGAGCCCAGACGAATCCGGGCCAACCCCGTCCGACCGTGCGTCCCCATCACGATCAGGCCTGCTCGCAGGTCTTTCAACACCCGCAGGATGGCCGCCACCGGGTCCTCCTCCAGCAGCACGACCGAGTGCTCCACCTCCTCCGGCAGGTGCGGCATCGCAAAGCCCCTGACGAAATTTCGGGCCGCTCGCGCGCTCCTGCGGAGCTGTGCCCGAAGCGCTTTCGTCTGTGCGGCGGTAAAATACGCCGGCACCTCCAGCCGCTGAGCATGCAGGACAATGACCTTGGCACCAAAGGCCCTGGCAACGCCTCCTGCCACGCGAAGCGCCGCGGCCGAGTGCTCGCTGAAATCAATCGGGCACAAAACATGTTTGGGCTGGAATGGCGACATGGCCTATCTCTCTCAGGGGGCTTGGCGAGGACTTCCGGAGCGAGGGTCAGGTCCCGCGCGTCCGGCGTGAGGGATCACAACTGAGCCACCGTTGGTTAGGGATCAACGGCCGGCTATCATCCATCTCCCTGTCTGCTCTTATTGAGGTCTGCAGAATAGGGTGACGAATGAACCCCCTCACCGGTCCATCAGTTGACGGACGCCCTCTGTCCGTCAACTGACGGACCGAGAGCGTAAATTCAAACTTACTCTCCCCTCGCCCCTTCAGGGCGAGAAGGCTCCGGGTGAGGGGGCCAGTCGCTCAATTTCGCAGACCTTAGTAACTTTCGACTCTCAACTCTCGACTTTTGACTTCCCTTCCCCCGCTTTCTACCAACCGCCTTCTGCCTTCCCAGCTCCCAACCTGCGCTTACGCCTCGAGCGTGGAGAGGTCTCCCGTCGGCAACCCAAGTTCCCAGGCCTTGAGGACACGCCGCATGATCTTCCCGCTGCGGGTCTTCGGTAGCTTATCACGGAACTCGATTTCGCGCGGCGCAGCATGCGCGGCCAGTTTCTGCCGCACGAATTTCTGGATCTCCTCTTTCAATTCATCGCTGGGCTTGTAGCCCTCGCGCAAAGCGATGAACGCTTTGATAATCTGGCCGCGCAAGGCATCGGGCTTGCCGATGACCCCGGCCTCGGCCACCGCCGGATGTTCCACCAAGCAGCTTTCCACTTCAAAGGGGCCCACATTCTCTCCCGCCGTGATAATCAGGTCATCGACGCGTCCCTGGAACCAGAAGTACCCGTCCGGGTCTTTATAAGCGCTATCGCCGGTCACGTACCAGCCGGGGATGCGGAAATAGGCCTGATACCGCTCCGGCTGCTTCCAGACGGTCTGCATCATGCCCGGCCAGCCGGGTCGAATAACCAAGTTGCCCAGGGTATTAGGCGGCAACTCCTTCCCGCTATCGTCCACGATGCCGGCCGTGGCGCCCGGCACAGGTTTCCCCATGGAGCCCGGCCGGATAGTCATCGAGGGATAATTCGAAATGAGGATATGCCCCGTCTCGGTCATCCACCAGTTGTCGTGAATCCGGCGGCCATAGACTCTCCAGCCCCACCAGACGACCTCAGGGTTCAGCGGTTCGCCCACGCTCAACACGTGGCGGAGGCTCGAGAGATCATAGCGCTTCGCAGCTTCCTCGCCTGCCGCCATCAGCATCCGGAAAGCCGTCGGAGCACTGTACCAGACGTTTACCCGGAACCGCTCGATGGTGCGGTACCACTCAGCGGCGTTGAACCGCCCGCCCCGGACCAGGTTGGTGGCGCCATTCAGCCAGGGGGCGAAGATCCCGTACGACGTTCCGGTGACCCAGCCCGGGTCGGCCGTGCACCAGTAGACGTCATCCTCGCGCAGATCAAGCACCCAGCGCCCGGTCATCAAGTGCCCCAGCATGGCCCGCTGCACGTGCAGCACACCCTTGGGCTTGCCGGTGGAGCCCGACGTGTAGTGGATAATGAGCGGGTCATCAAGGGTTAACCACTCAATCTCGGTCTTGTCCTCGGCCTTATCCATGAGCGCTTCGTAGCTGTATTGCCCGTTCGCCAGGCCATTGGAAGCTGCGCCCACCAGGATCACGTGTTTGAGCGCCGGCAACTCCCATTGCGGCACGCGGTCGGCGAGGGCCGGGGAGGTGACCAGTGCTGCGGCCTCGGCATTCTGCATCCGGTCGCGCACCGCATCCTGCATAAAAGCCTCGAACAACGGGCTGGGGATCGCCCCAACTTTGATAATGCCCAAAATGGCAATATACAGTTCCGGCTGCCGCCCCAGAAAGACGAACACCCGATCGCCCTTTACTATACCGAGCTTCCTCAGGACATTGGCGAACCGGTTGGATGCGAGCGCGAGGTCTTCGAACGTAAAGCGTGCGGTATGCTCGCGATCCGTATAAATGAGCGCCAGCTTGTTGCGCCGGCCCCGGGTTAGGTGCCGGTCAATCGCCTCGTGGGCCATGTTCACTTTACCCGTCACCGCCCAATCGAACTCCTTCGGCACCTCCTCCCAGCAAAACGCTTTGTAGGTCGCCTCGTGGTCCTGCAAGTAGTGACTTTCGGGAGCATCCACCGGCTTCAGCCTGTTGTTCATATCGCTCATCACTTGCGTCGCCATGGTTAAGACCTCTCAATCGAGATTAGCGGCTGCGAAGCGACGGGTTTACCCCGCCAGCTCCGCGGTGGCGAAAGTCGTCCGCCTGGGCGGACCGCGGCGACGCGCTAAAACAAAAATTTTCACACGCTCTCTCGGTGCGCAGCGACCGAAGCCGCAAAGCGTTGGGTTTTCACACAGTCTTTTTGCGCCCCCACCTGGAAAGTATATCGGACGCCCCTAAACTTCGTCAACGCACCGTGGCTTGCCCCGATCCGTCGATAAAGAGAGCGACCCGCCAAGGCGGGACCGCGCACCGCCTTGGGGAGCTGCCCCGCCGCGGCGGGCATCCTCGGCCGCCCCCAGGCTCCAAGGACTTAGTCTCCTAGCGACGGATCGGGGCTTGCTTTGACCCGCCCCGCACACTGCGGCAGGCTCACTTTTGCTAATGCCCCGGAACGATGGGCGGCCCACCTTGGCTTTATGTCCTGTGCCAATAAGCCTGCTCGTACGTTGAAAGATGTCCGATTCCGGCCAGGACCATCCCAGTAAGACACAGTCCTCAGTGAGAACATCAGGTGCAATGACGCGGGCAATATCCTCCTTGACCCCGATCGCGAAGTTAGATGCCTTTGATCGCCCCTATGGTCTTGCTAACCAGTGGGTTAGATTATGGAAATCGAATTCCGCCGAAGTTCCGATTGTTCGCTCGACCCGCACCCGTCAACTGATGGGTACGGGCCTCGCGCGTATCTGGTAGGGGTCGTCCGTCAACTGACGGACTGGAAAGCGCGCCACTTACGAACCCCGACCCCGAGCTTAAACGGCTTTCGTCGCAGCGGTTATATTCTTTCGCCTTCGGGATCGGGGTTCAAATCGGTCAAGCGCCTCCAGGCTGAATGGCCCGCCACTTGCAGAGCAAACTGGTCCTGAAGCTGTAGCTTGCGGCGACGCCTCGGGCAGCATGTCCCGGGGTCACCCCAAACAGCTTCGGTCAGCCCGGATGTTCACGCTCCGCGCGTTAACGCATGACAGCCTCGAACGATTGGCCTTGTCTCTTTGCACCTTGAGAATTGCGACTCGTCACCCAGGGCTGATTCGCGAAGCGCCGCGCGCTTTTTGACCGAACTCGCGGGCTGCACCAAAATCGCCGGGAACCTTACATGCTGCTGCGACGTATCTATAGTCAGGAAGGCGCGGAAAGAGGTGAGTGCGCAGAGAGGAATTAGACGTGTGACTGGGAAACGCTAACGAAATCCATGCTCGCAGCGTCTAATGGATGGATGCCCAGGACAGTGGGCTAGAAAGCGTAACGGAACGCCCACGATCTGTGTCCAAGAGGTAAGAGGGCAACAAAAACGGGGTTAAATGGATTGTCGCCGCCGACGGTTTGGCGGCCTGGGCGACGACATTCCCGAGGAAAAGGCGAGAAGCCTGAAAGCCTCCCGCTTTTCATTTAACCCCAGCCGATTTTAATGGCTTTTTCTTTCGAAAGGCAAGGGCAAGTCTGAGGGAAAGAAAAAGCCCCATCCTAACCCGCTGACCGGAGATCAATCCGGAAAGCCGGGAAGTCATACCCACTATCGACGAGGAGGGTTAAGGCAGTGAAAAAAGGATATCTCGGGGTTTCGATTTTGGCCCTGCTTTTTGTTCTGGCAGCCGGAGTTCCGGCGATGGCAAAGAACTCTTCCAACGTGAATTTGCACTACGACGTGGTACTCAACGGGTCGCACCTTAAGGCTGGCCAATACAGGGTCCAGTGGGAGAGTCACACCGACGCGGTAACCGTAACGTTTTCGCAGAAGAAGAACGTCCTCGCCACTGCTACGGGCAAATTAGTGGATCGCGAGGGAAAATACCAAACCAGCACCGTCCTTTACACCGCGGACGCCGGCGGAACCCAAACGATCATCGAACTTCGGCTAGCGGGCATGAGCCAAGCTATCGTGCTTGCTGAGAAGCCTGCCAGTGAGTAGCGTTCAGAGCGCGAAAACTCGGGGGGGCAGCCGGGCCCGGTGAAGCGCGTTTTGGCAGGGGAGCACCTTCACGGTTCTTCCGCGGGAGACCCGCGCACGCGGCATCGAGTCGTGTGAAGTGGTAGGGGAGCACCGGCGCCTGTCCCGGCCCTGCCGGGATGCTGCTCCCACTGGTGTAGGGACATCCCGCTGGAACGTCTCGTTCTTGAGGCGCCCCAGCGGGGCGTCTCTAATTCAAGCAGGCAGTGCCCGCCGTGGCGGGTTCTTTAACTCTGCCCTGAACCATACGGTTCAGGGCGGTGCGGCTTTTTGCACTGCAAGCACGTAGTGCCGGCCAACGATTGACCACGCGCGTTTGTCCCCAAACGCACCTTGGTAGCGCAGGTCTCGCTCTTCAGGCGTGCGGCTCTTCAACATCTTTCCGCGCGCCTCCTGGCCGGCGCCAGCGCCGCCGGAACCAATCTGGGAAAGCCGCAATCCCGCAAAGCGGGACGGGAGTTACGCTACCTGACTGCTTGTTGGGCGCGAAGGCGGACACCCTGTCCCGATGGAGTCGGGAAGACCTTCTCAGGTCTGCGGGCGGGAACCCGCACCTGACCGATCGCAGTCCGTCAGGTGACGGACTGTGCCCGCGCTTGGCACGAGGATTTGAACCCCAAGAGCCGCACACCTTAAGAACCTGTAAGCTGACGGGCTGCCGTACGTGCTTCTTGCATTTTCAACCCTTCCACACTTTCCCGAGAGGAGTCTATAATTGTTTCTGAGCGGCTCCAATAGCGGAGACCCCACAACGCATGCATCTGAACTGAAAGGATATGTCATGTGGACACGAAGAGACTTCTTACGCATGGCGCTGGCCTTGCCCGCAGGGTATTGGCTGGCGCACTATGAAGCGCTGGCCGCGCCCTTGCGCGGTGCGGTGAAGATTACCGCCATTAAGGCGCTGCAACTGGACTTCGAAGGCGACGGTTGTCTGGTCAGAATTGAAACCGACGCCGGAATCACCGGATATGGGGAAACCGGTGTAGATGCCAGGATGGCGCGCGCGCGCCTCCCGCAATTGCACCTAATCGGCGCTGACCCGCTGGCCATTGAGCGCCACTTTCAGGCCATGACCGGCATCATTCATCCTTTCCGACCGAGCATCCCCTTGATCAGCGGTATTGACATCGCCCTGTGGGACGTGGCGGGAAAGGTTCTGGACCTCCCCATCTACAAGCTGATGGGAGGGCCGCTGCGGGATGCCGTGCAGATGTATTCTCACGGGGATTCCCTGAAGGACATGAGCAGCCCGGCTTCGTGCCGCGAGTGGGCGCAGATGATCCGCGAGCAACCCGAAGGCTTCACGACGTTCAAGATCGAGCCGGCGCAGGCTCTCCCCGGCGAACACGTGGGCCCCGGGGTGACCACCACGCAACTGGCGAAGATCGCCCGGGGATTCGCGAATGTGCGCGAGGCCGTGGGAGACGGCATCGACATCGCAGTCCATTGTCACAACCAGTACGACACGCCCAGCGGGATTGCCGTGTCCAGGGCCACCGAAGCCATCAACCCCTTGAACATTGAAGACCCCTTGAGCGATGTGGAATACTGCGAAGCGTGGATGGCCATGAAGCGGGCTACGCGGACCCCGATTCTGACCGGAGAAAAGCTGGAAATGGTCAAACAGTTCAAGCCCTTTGTCGATAGCCTGGCGGTGGACATCATTCATCCCGATGTTTCCTACGCGGGCGGTATCACCGGCTGCCGGAAGATCGCCGACTACGCGGCGTTGAACCGCGTGCCGATGGCTCTGCATAACGTCGGGTCGCTGGTGCGGACGTATGCCTCGGTGCACCTCGCCGCCGGGATTTCAAATTTCTACCGTAGCGAAAGCCGTCTGGGCCGCCCTGAGCGCATGATCGAGAAGATGGCAGCGGACAAGTCGCCGCTGATCAAGGGCTCGATGTTCCAGCTTCCGAATGGGCCGGGCCTCGGCCTCGAGATCGACCCGAGCTTCATGCGCGAGCACACGCCGCGCGGCGAAGACTGGGCCTGACCCCAATACTGTTCACTGAAACCCGATCCTGAAGTCAAATGGGTTTGATCGTGGGTAGGATACTGCCGACTGGCAGCCTGGATTCTGGAAATCGAAATTCGCCGGAGTCAGGACACCAGCTTGCCTGCTCGATCAAGAACTCAAAATCCGCCGGACGCGGTCAGCGTTCTCCTTCACCTCGTCCTTATAGCGAGGATACATGCCGACAACCACGCAGTCTTTAGGTTTGATGCTCTCGAAGGCTGTCTTGAAGGCCGCATCGATAGTCTCCGGCGAATTGGTGAGGCGGCCCGCGGCCAGAATCTTGAACAGGAAGCATGTCTTTTGCGTCTGGCGGGCGACACGGTAGGCCTGGGGAGGATCACTTTCCAGGTAGACTTCCCGAGGAGGCACGGGCAAGACACCGAGTATTTTGCGGATTTCCTCCGGCGTGCGCGTGCGGTTGTACGCGCACAGGAGGTAGAAATCCACGTCCCATCCGCGTTCTTCGACATACTCGACCACCTCTGACTTGTGGGTTCCAACTCCTACCAGCGCCCCCGTCTGGCGAAGTTTCTTCGTGTACTCCTGCACTTGGGCCATCTTTCCCTCACGGAAAAGCACGTCGGTCGCTTCCCCATGGTGGTACAGGGCGAGCGGTCGAACGCGGCGCACGACCTCTTCAACTGGGCTCTTCCCCGCGTTCACCCCAATCAGATGTATCTTCCCGCCACTGGCCCGGTACTGCTCAAGGTCCGACAAGGCACGTTCGCCGTGGCCATACTGGTAGGCATTGATGCCGTTCTGTTCACATTGGCGCAGGGTTTGGCACACGCGATCGGGAGTATTCCATTCGCGCATCAGTTCATCAAGCAGGCGATTGAAGTGTGAGTACCCATAGAATTGGTTGCAGCCTACGATCAAGCGGCTGATCTCGTAATCCCCGAAGCGGACCTTGGGGAGCGATGCAGCTACCGGCTCCTGCGCCCTGACGACAGCTCCAGCGGCTAGGCCCGCTGCTAAACGAGAGGAAGACTTCAAAAAGGCTCGTCTGCTGCTCATCGGTTTTGCACCTCGCTTCTTGCCTGGAGCACGTCTTGAAAGCTAAATCCCGCGCGACACAAGTGTACGCCTGCTCGCTTAGCACATCAAAGGCCAGGTCCGTGCGTCGGCGCATAAAAACTGAGGGGTTCGGACAAAACGGCACTACGTGGTTTGTGGAGGCTTTCGGCCTGGCGCGCACATTCCGGCTCGTCACGAGCGGACTGCGGCATTGGGTTGGAGTGGTAGCGCCCGCCGTGGCGTCTCGCCACGGCCACCAAGTTCTAAACAATCCCGCGCTACCAGCTTTTCTCATGGGCAGCCTCCGCTTCCCAAGGTAAAATCCCTCCTCTATGGTCCCACTTCCCCTCAACGACCACATCCGGCGGCGAAGCTTCTGGATTTTCACCCTCGTGTTGATCGCCGCAAACGTTTGGGCCTTTCTTCTCGAACTTTCGCTCGGCGCGAGGGTGGACCGGTTGGTCTTCCTTTTTGGTGTGATCCCGGCACGCTACACCACGCCGCACGGGCCTGCGGCACCGTCTCTCGAGGGCCTCCTGTTGCCGATTCTTGTTTCCATGTTCCTCCACGGGGGCTGGCTGCACCTGCTCGGCAACATGCTTTTCCTTTTCGTATTCGGCCGCAGCGTCGAAGACCGGTACGGACATCTGCAATTCTTGCTGCTCTATTTTCTTGCCGGGCTGGGCGGCGCGCTGGTCCACATCGTCCTCAACGCGGGTTCACGACTGCCCACCATCGGCGCCAGCGGCGCCATCGCCGGCATCCTGGGCGCGTACTTCGTCAGCTTTCCGCGTGCGCGCATCACTACACTCATCCCCTTGATCTTTTTCTTCTTCACCGTGGAGGTTCCCGCCGTCCTGCTCCTGGGCTACTGGTTCCTGATCCAATTCCTCACCGGCTTTCAGACGCTGGCGATTCAAACCGCCACGGGAGGCGGGGTGGCCTGGGGGGCGCACGTGGGCGGATTCTTGGTGGGGATGGCCCTTGCAGCCACGCTGCCGCCGCAACGACGGGGCCCGACAGTTGAAATCCTCCGCTAGAAAGAGGGCGAGGACGGACGCGGCCTGCCAGCTCCGGCCGCCCGCGCGAGCGCGGAATCATCTGTGATGGCAGCTCTGCGGCGCGCTACGCAGCGTCTGGCGCGATGCCCTGGGCCTCTTTTTCCTCGCCGCGCTCGCGCTCTGTAAGGTACACACCCAACAGGATGATCGCACCACCGACGACCACTTTCAGGGTAAGTCTCTCCCCGAGCAGCCAGATGCCGAAACTCGTGGCAATCACAGGTTGGAGGTACCCGAAGGCCGCCACCCGCGAAGCGGCCAGTACACTCAGAACCCAAGCGAAGAGCAAATAGGGCAGCACAGATCCGAAGACAATCATGTAGGCTAGCGCCCACCACGCCGGCGCCGGAACTGCCTGCCAGTGGACCTTCAGGACCGCCGCAGCGCCGAAAGGCACCAGCATCAGCGCGCCCAGCCCAAAAACCAGCGTGTTCAACGTGAGGGTATCGAACCGGTTTGCCCCTTGCTTGACGAGGATGATGAAGTAAGCGAAGACGACGCTGCCCGCCAGCAGGATCAGGTCTCCCACCCAGTAACCGCCGTTTCCATTCCTAGCCCTGCCGGCGGTCAGAATCCCGACTCCACCAAAGGAAATCAACATGCCCGCAAATTTCAGAACGGTGAGGTTCTCCAGGCCCATCAAGCAGGCTACGACCAACACCATGACTGGACCGAGCGCCGCAATGAAACCCGTGTGGGCCACCGAGGTCCGGGCCAAGCCCTCAATCAAAAATAGCTGATTGAGGGTGATTCCGCTCAGGGCGACCAGCGCCACGAACCGCCACTGCCGGAAGGTTAAACGCAGTCGCGGCCGCTTGGGGTAGGCAAGCCAGACTAGCACGTAAAGCAGCGCCGCTCCCAGTACCCGCAGTTGCGTAAGCGCCACCGGGCTAAAGCCGGTCAAAGCCTTCTTGCCCGCGACGTAGGTGCCTGCCCAGCACGCCGTCACCAGCAACATAGCGAGATGCATCAGGCTATGGCTTCGGCCGGCGCAGCGCACCGCGGAGGGCTCAACCGGGGCCGTGGCCGGGCTAAGCAAAAGACTCCTTCCGCACGGTGGCCTTCTCGATCCGGCGCAGGTTGGGCGAATATCCCAGACCGGGTGTCTGCGGAACACGGATGGTGCCCTGGGCAGTCACCGTAACTTCCGGATCGATGATGTCTTCGGCCCAGTACCGCTTGCTGGCCGAAACGTCACCCGGCAGCGTAAATCCCGGCAACGAGGAAAGGGCCACATTGTGGGCGCGTCCGATTCCTGACTCCAGCATCCCGCCGCACCAGACCGGCACGTTCCTGGCCCGGCACACCTCCTGGACCTGGCGAGCGGAAGTAAAGCCTCCCACCCGTCCAAGCTTCACGTTAATGATCTTGCACGCCCCGATTTCGATGGCCTTGCGGGCATCGTCGGCGCTGTGAATGGACTCATCCAGGCAGATGGGCGTGGAGATCTCCCGCTGGAGTCGTGCATGATCGACGATATCTTCCCAACCAAGCGGCTGCTCGATCATCATGAGGTAGAAGCGGTCGAACTGTTTCAGGTGGGCCAGGTCCGCCAGCGTGTAGGCGGAATTCGCATCGGCCATCAGCGCCAGGCGAGGAAACCTGGCGCGAATCCGCTCCAAGGCTTCCGCGTCCCAGCCCGGCTTGACCTTAACTTTGATGCGCTGATAGCCCGCGGCAACCTCGCGCTCAATCTTCTCCAGCAGTTCCTCAACCGAGTTCTGGATGCCGATGGAGACTCCGCACGGTATCTCTTCGTAGGTCCCGCCAATGAGCCGCGCCAGCGGAATCCCTTGCTGCTGGGCTTCCACGTCCCAAAGCGCATTCTCCAGCGCCGCCTTGGCCATGTTGTGACCGCGAATGCGGCGAAAGCACGGCGCCACTTCGGACGCTGATGCCCACTCTCGCCCCAGGGTCCACGGGACAAGGAAGTCCCGCAGAATATGCCAGGCGGTTTCAGGCGTCTCGTGGCTGTAAAACGGCTCCTCGCCGCACGCGACTTCTCCCCAACCCGTCAGGCCGTCCGCCTCAACACAAACCAATACGATACGGCGAGTGGTCGTCCGGCCAAAGCTCGCCTCAAAAAAATGGACCAGCGGCAACTGGATTTCTCGCAGTTCCACACGTTTAATCTTCATAGCGCTCCAACAAGTACCGCGCCGATTTCCTATCGCGCACAAAGCCGGTAATGGCGAGTCCCTGCGCGAAGTATTTCTGGAGTTGTTCGCGCACGGCAGCCTGCACGGCCCTCACCTCCCCGCAGGCGCGGGGCCGGGCATCGAGCAGCGCACCCACGTCAGTGGGGATCGGTACCTCGGCGAGGGGCTTCTTGCGGGCGCTCCGAGCCGGTTTTCCGCTGATGGCTCGCCTGACGCGCGCGCTCTTGAGTCGCCACTCGGCGAGGGCGCGGTCGCTTGGCAGGCCCTTTTGCAGGCGACTGTCGATGGGCCCGTAGTAATCCGGCAGATAACGGCGTACGATGGCGCCCAGGCGACTGATGTTCAGGTAAGCATTTTTGGCCCGCAGAGGGTCAAACGTCCACTCAATAAAGTCGACACCTGCCCGGAGCGCCGCCCGCCGCTGCGCCAGCTTCAGGGCCCTCCCCAAACCCAGGTTCTCATGGCCACGCAGCACGCCCAGGGAAAGCGAGTGGTAATAGCGGCGCGATCCATGCCAAGCGGGCAGCGACGCGACGAAACCCACCAGACTGCCCTCCGGCGTGAAGGCCCCGAGGACGTGACCACCAATCTTGCCCAAGTTAACCAACAACCGCAGGGGATAAAGCTCGTGCTCAGCGTAGCCCCAAATCTCTTTCTGGATTCTGACGGTGCTGGCGAGTTCCTCAATACTCCGGCAGGGCCGGATCGTGTACCCCGATCCCGAAGCATGAACCCCGGTTGGGGCCCCAAGCCCAGCGCTTCCGGAAGGATCTGAGCATCTCATACAGAACAATTCCAACTTCGAGGAGATCGGATATTCACAAGGTAACGAACGAACTATAAGGGATTTGGACCTGCTTGCTCGCCCCGTACCAACCCCCTCAGCGCGGCGCGACCGCCAAGCTTGGGCTGTTTGGTACGGGGCTCGGTCCCAACTTCGGGATCGGGGTGTACGTCACTTGGCTTCCCTTGCTTTCAGCTCGTCCCAAACCGACTCCATTTCCTCCAAAGAGCATTCGCGGAGCTTCTTCCCGCGCTGCGCGACTTCTTGCTCCAAGGCTCGGAAGCGGCGCTGGAATTTCTGATTAGCGCGCCGGAGGCAGCTCTCCGGGTCCGAGCGCAGGAGTCGCGCGAGATTCGCCACGGCAAAGAGCAGGTCACCGACCTCCTCTTCGACCTGCGAGGCGTTCTGGCGGGATGCGGAGGCCAGTTCGTGGCGCAACTCCTGAAGTTCCTCCTCGATTTTGTCGACCAAGTCGCCGACCTTCGTCCAGTCGAAGCCCACTTCCGCGGCGCGCACACCCAACTCGTAAGCTTCGAGTGTCGCAGGGAGCGATGAGGGAATCCCCTCGAGCAAGGATTCGCCTTTGCCTGCGCAGCTCGCCCGCCGCTCCTGCTCTTTGACCTTCAACCAGCTCTGGAGGGCTTCCTCCGCGTTCCGGGCGCGCACCTCGCCAAAGACGTGAGGATGGCGCCGCACCAGCTTGGCATGCACGCGCGCGATAACGTCGTCGATAGTGAACCGTCCCTCCTCCTCCGCGAGCTGCGCGTAAAAAACCACCTGGAAAAGCAGGTCGCCCAGTTCGTCTTCGAGCGCGCGAAAATCGCGCGCCTGGACCGCATCGACAACTTCGTAGGCTTCCTCCAGAAGCAACCCTTTCACCGAGTCGTAGTCCTGCTCGCGGTCCCAAGGGCAACCCTCGGAGCTGCGCAGGTGTGCGGTCAGTTCAATGAGTTTGCGAAGCTTTTCGCCGGCCAGGGTCACTCCCGTTCGTTTCCCTTCCCATTTAGAAAGACGATGACCAACAAGCCACTCTACCAAGTTCCCCGAATCGATGGCAACAGCGAGGTGGAGGTGGAATTCGTTCGATCCCGTCTCCAAGGCTGAATGCTATGAGCGAGAAGAGGGTGCGAGAATTGGCTGCCCGCCAAGGCGGCCCGCGGGAAAAGCACCGCCTTCGCCGGGCCGGCAGAAAATCCGCCGGCCCTGTCTGCTCTCTTCGGGAATTGACTTCCGTCTTTCCACTATCGTGACTGGATTTCGAACCTCCCCCTGGCCCGGATATCTTCCGAGGAACTGCCCACCATCACCTCGAACGTTCCCGGCTCAACGACACTTTTCATTTCCAGGTTGAGGACCGAGAGTTGCTCCGCTGTGAGGAGAAAAGTCACCGGCTTCTCCTCGCCGGGTGCAAGCGAGATCCTCTTGAACGCCTTAAGCTCCTTCAGCGGCCGTGCGATGCCGGTAACTTGAGCATGGAGGTATAACTGGACCACTTCGTCGCCCTGACGTGCGCCCACGTTCCGAACATCCACCCGAACTTCAACATTTTCCGTCGGGCCACTCTTCTCAGGGACCACTTGCAGGTTGCTATAGGCGAATTGCGTGTAGCTTAATCCGTAACCGAAGGGGAACAACGGTTTGCCGCTGCCGGTTACATAGTCATAGCCGCGACCTGAAGGCTTGGGGTTATAGTAAAGGGGGGTCTGTCCAACAGTTTGGGGAAATGTGATAGGCAGCTTCCCGCCGGGGTTGTAATCACCGAAGAGGACGTCCGCAACCGCCGTGCCTCCCTCTTCGCCGGGGTACCAGGCTTCGACAATGGCCGGCACAGCGCCGATCCAGTTGTTCATGGTGACCGCGCTGCCGTCAATCAGCACGACGACGGTGGGGACTCCCGTGGCTACGAGTGCTTTGATGAAGTCTTCTTGAGGCCCGGGTAAGTCGAGATAAGCGCGGTCCCTGCCTTCACCCTCATTGATGCCCGCCACGAAGATTACAACGTCCGCACGCTTCGCTGTGGCGGTAGCTTTAGCGATTTCCGCGTCGAGGCTGGGTTTGAGGCTCCACCCCAGGCCGGCAACTGCCCCAGCGGTGTGCTGATAGTACTCGATGCGAATATTGTAGCGGCGCCCCGCCTCAAGTTTCATCTCGACGTAATCGGGAGTGGGACCTCGGTCAATCCAGCTATCGACGAGCAGCTTCCCGTCCACGTAGAAGCGCACCCCATCATCGGTGGTCGTGCTGAGCAGCCAGGCGCCCGTAACCTTAGGTACGAGCACGCCCGTCCACCGCACAGAGAAACTAACGGGCGGGATGCGTGGGTCCGGTGATGTAGTCCCCCAATCGAAGTTGATTTGCGGGTCAGTGCGGACGAGCGCGGGTTCGCCGGACAGGGTCATATTGGTGAAGTATTCGCCGCGCAAACCATGTTCACCTTGCGAGGCGTTTGGCGGGTAGAGGTTCTCTGCTGGAATCGGAGGGAGCGCGGCGAAGGCGAGCTCGCAGCCTTTGAGGTAGGAGACTCGGGTGGCCGCGGAAACCTTCTTCTTGATGCCCTCCAAGACCGTGACGACCTTCATGCCGAAACCGCTGTAACCCCCAAGTTGGGCGGCGTCAGCGTTGGGACCTATCACCGCCACCGACCGGATGTTTTTCTTGAGAGGGAGGAGATTGTTTTCATTCTTGAGCAAGACGATCGCTTCACGCGCGGCACGCAGGGCCAACGCGCGATCCTCGGGTGTATCGTTAATTCTCTCTGCCTCAGCCGCATCGACGTAGGGATTCTCAAACAATCCAAGCTGAAACTTCGCGCGCAGCACGCGACTAACCGCCGTGTCGACCGTGGCGGCGGCAACCAGTCCTTGTCTTACGGCTTCGAGCAACGGCTTTCCGTAGTTGCTGATATCGGGCAATTCCACATCCAGACCGGCTTCCAGGGCCTGCTTGGCAGTCTCCTCGGGACTGGCTGCCGTGCGATGCTGGGTGCGGATGCCGTCCACCGATCCGTAGTCGGAAACTACGTATCCCTCGAAGCCCCAATCCTTCCTGAGAATGTCCGTGAGCAACCAATGGTTCCCGGAACAGGGCACGCCATCGAGCGAGTTATAGGCCGCCATCACCGACCGCGCATGGCCTTCCCGGAAACACGCTTTGAAGGCTGGGAAATAGACCTCGCGCAGCAGACGCTCGGAAAAATGCACCGCGTTACTGTCGCGCCCGCCGTGGCCAACGTTCGCCGCAAAGTGCTTAGGGGTGGTGATTACCCCTCCTTGCTCTATCGGCTTGCAGAAAGCCACGCCCATGCGGGAGGTGAGATAGGGGTCTTCACCATAGGTCTCTTCGACTCGTCCCCACCGCACGTCGCGCGCGATATTGATCACCGGGGAGAGAACCTGGCGGATCCCTCGGCTTCGCGTTTGCTTTCCGATGACGGCGGCAACTTGCTCCAGCAGTTCCGGATCCCACGTGCTTGCCAAGCCGATCGCCTGAGGGAAACTGGTGGCAGCCTTTCCCAATAGCCCGTGGAGAGCCTCATCATGAATAATGAGCGGAATTCCCAACCGCGTTTGCTCAATGGCAACCTTCTGAAGCCGGTTGGCCTTTTCGGCTGCTTCGTGTGGGCCGAGATCTCTCAGAGTAGGCCCCAAACCTCCAATACCTGTTCTTACGACGTCGTCCGTCACCGCCGTTGTTTGGCACTGAAGCTGAGCGATTTTTTCCTCCAGGGTCATTCGACTCACGAGATCCTTTATTCGCTCTTCAGTCGAGAGCGTCGGATCCATGTACGCAGAACCTTTGCGCGTCGTTTGATTCATGGCAAGAGGCACAAAAGAGAAGACAAAAGCGCTAATCACCGCGGACCAGAACGCTACCTTCCTCATGGTTTGTTCTCCGGAATCGAATGCTCTCAATTGTTGGGAGCGAGTCGCAACCGTACTGCGGCGAGGGCGCAGTTGTCAACTGAATAGCCCTCCCTGGAATCCTGAAAGCCACAGCGCGTCCATTCTGGGAATTTGCAGCGCGTGAGTTGGCAGCGCCCGTCACGGCGGGTTATGTAACTCTGCCCTGTACCGTACAGTGCAGGGCTCTGCAGCTCTTGGCTTGAGATTGTGTCGAATTGTCACGCGTTCGTCCGCCGGCAGCCGGCCCCCGCGGCGGGCTGTTGATACGGCCCCGGCACGCAAAAAGTCTTATTCAACGAGTTTGCGTAACAGGACACCAGCTCTCTGCTCCACCTCTTGCTTCGACACCTCAAATTCGCGGGGTGGTAACAGGCATGGCGGCAACCCGATAGCCTTCCCACCCTTGTTGGTTCTGGGAATTGTTGCTAGACTGATTTGTTGGGGGTTTCGAACGAAAGCTGGCGTGCGGTGGCAACGGGTGATAACGCGCTGGGAGGTACCTTATGGCTGAAAACAAGAATGACCCCTCTAACTTCAGGGTTGTCGATCGCCGCAGCTTCACCGCCGACGGGGCGAGGCGAGAGGACACCCCAGTCGACACGGCAAAACCCGAAACCCCTCCCGCGCCTCCGCGCGTAACCTCTCGTCCGGCCGAGCCGGAACCTCGGGGTGAGTTCGCTGCCGAGGCGCCAGGGTTCGAGACGTTGGTTTCCTATCTGAGCACCACCGCCATGTTTCAGATGGGCTTAATCCCGGGGCCAAGCGGCGAACGTATTCCTGTGGACCTGCTCAATGCGCGGCGCACCATTGACCTGCTGGAGGTCCTGCAACAAAAGACTGAGGGCAACCTGACCCCGGATGAGGCGCAACTACTGGAAGATGTCCTCTATGAACTGCGGATGAGTTTTGTCGAAATGGAGAAGCAGCAGGCACGCAAAGCCAGATGAGGCTCACCTTCCTGGGCACGGGAACCTCCACGGGCGTTCCAACCCTCGCCTGTCACTGCCAGGTCTGCACGTCTTCTGACCCTCACGACTCGCGGACGCGACCCTCGGTATTGCTTGAATACGCCGGGCGCGTGGTGGTCATCGATACCACGCCGGATTTTCGCGCGCAGGGTCTGCGCGAGGGCCTCGAGCGGCTGGACGCCGTCCTGTTCACCCACGCTCACGCCGATCATATCCTGGGGCTGGACGACGTGCGCGTCTTCTACTTTCGGCAACAACAGCCGATCCCCATTTACGCCGACGTCCCGTGCATGGAAGCCATCCGGCGCACTTTCAAGTACATTTTCGATGGCAACTATCCCTACGGAGGACTCGCCAAGCTCGACCCCCATTTGATCGAAGGCCCCTTCGACCTGGAGGGTCTCACGATCATCCCGGTGCCGGTCTTCCACGGGAATCTGCCGATCCTGGGTTTTCGCTTTCGCAATGTAGCCTACGTGACCGACGTGAGCGCTATCCCTGAAACGAGCCTCCCGCTGCTCGCAGGTCTGGACGTGCTGATCCTGGACGCGCTGCGGCACAAGCCTCACCCGACGCACCTGAGCCTTGAGCAAGCGCTGGGTGTGGTGGAGCAACTGAAGCCTTGCCGAGCCTACTTTACTCACATCGCGCATGAATTAGCCCACGAGGAAACCAGTGTCCTGCTTCCTCCGCACGTGCGCCTGGCCTATGACGGCTTGAAGTTGGAGGTATGACGAGTCAAAAATCGAAAGTCAAGAGTTGAAAGTCTGGAACAAGAACCTGCCGGGCTTCTTTTGACTCTTTCAACTTTTGACTTTCGACTTTAGACTCTTGACTTCTCAGCATGCGCCTGATCCACCATCTCGCCGAGCTTCGCAAACCGCTGCGGGCCAGCGTGGTGACCATTGGCAACTTCGACGGTGTTCACTTGGCCCACCAGAAGCTGCTCCGGCGCGTCGTGGAGGTCGCTCGTCCTCTGGGCAGTGTGGCCACCGCCATTACCTTTGAGCCGCACCCCGTCAAATTCCTTGCCCCCGAGCACGCGCCCAAACTCCTGACGCCCCTCAGGCGAAAGGCCCGACTCCTCGAAGCCCTGGGGATTGATCTCCTTGTGGTCCTCCCTTTCACCAGAGAGTTAGCCCACCTCTCACCTTTGGAGTTTGTACGCACCGTCTTGGTGGGTCCATTACATGCCGTTTCGGTCCATGTGGGGCCAAACTTCCACTTCGGCTACCGCCAAGCAGGTGATTCGGAGGTGCTCGAGGAACTTGGCTGCCAGGAGGGCTTCAAGGTGGAAGTGCTCCCGATGCTGGAGGTCCGCGGTGAGAAGGTCTCAAGTACCCGCATCCGCGAGTTGCTGGCGGAAGGCCGGATCCATACCGCTGGCCAGCTCCTCGGGCGCCCCTTCTCAACCTACGGGCCTATCGTCGCGGGCCTGGGTGTGGGCCGCAAGCATACGGTGCCGACGCTCAACCTGGCACCAATCGCAGAACAGGTTCCGAGAATCGGCGTCTACGTGACGCGGACACGGCTGGGGCAGGCGTGGCACGATTCCGTGACGAACGTGGGCCATAAACCCACTTTCGGTGACCACCGGCTCGCCGTGGAAACCTACCTCCTGAAATTTTCCGGTCAGGTCAATGAACACGATATGGAGATCGAGTTTCTTTACCGGTTACGCGACGAGATCAAATTCCAGAACCCCGCCATGCTGAAACTGCAGATCCAGGAAGATGCCCGCCGGGCACTGAAATTTTTCCGCCTACTCAAGCAATTCCAGCAACGCCAGCCGCGAGCGTTCCCCACAAGCTCCCCATCTTCCCGTGGGGATTGATCCCGAATTCGCGGATTTGACGCGGACTTTGGCGTCGTAGGTCGCCGCGGCGACCCATCCTGGCTGTGGATTCTCGATTCTCACGGGTGGCGCGTACCCTGCGCGGGGAGCTGTGTGTGCGATCGTGCCATTCCCCCGGCGTTCCCGCAGGAGCAGCAATTAGGTCCGATCTCAACGCAACGGCACGCGGACGAGGATGGTATCGTTCACCCGCGCGATCAGCGAAGAAAACGAATCTTTGCCGACCTCGTTCATCGGTTGGACGAGGGCGGTCAAGGGCCTCACGCTGACGCGCAGTTTCGCGTGCGGATCGCGCGATGCCTGGAAGGACACCACGCAATCCGGCCGGCCGTCGCCATCCAGGTCGACCGGATCGGAGATCGCGGGCGGCAGGGCCGAGGCGGGTTTCCACACAATTTGGACAAACGACGCGGTTTGCGAGAGTGGGCCCCGTTTCAAAACGGGTTTGTAGACGGCAATCTGGTAACCGTCGCCGGCGATTATGCGAGCCGGCTCGCCGCCCGTATACATCGGGTCAATACGCAGCGGCGTCTTCGCCGCGGCGCGGCTGAAGATGCCGAACCAGAACAGCGGGCCCGCCACCGCCACGACGATGGTCAGCACCGCGGCCCCATAACCCAGAATTGCAGTCAGGCGCTTCATGGCATTCTCCCCGGCAGTTCTCAAACGACCAATCCAATCAGCTTTTGCAGCGAGTTGGCGATGATGCTGCCGCCGAACATGCTCGCAAAGACCCACGCCGCGTAAAGATATAGCAGCCGTGCGCGTTCCGGGGTGACGCCCAGCAGCGTGCCCTTGATGTGCCACACCGCGGCGTCCTTGCGGCAGACGTCGACGCAGGCGCCGCACCGCGTGCAGGAGGTGAGGGTCTTGCCGGCTTGAATCGAGTTCTGGTCGATGGCGAGCGTAGGGCAGTTGTTCTGGCACAACACGCAGCCGGCGCCGCACTTTTCCCTATCGATCCGGATGTCGAAGACGCTGGTCCTGCTGAAGATCGATTGAAACGCGCCGAAGGGGCAGAAGAAGGCGCACTGCGTCCGCCGCTTGGTGAGGAACGGCAGCACCACAACCAGGGTCAGAAAGAGCGCAATGAAGATCCCGAACTGGAACGCTGTTTGGGCGGAGCGCACCTCGGGGAATTCAGTGACCGCCTTGAACGGGCAGAGCCACATGCAGTAAATGGGCTCGTAGGTCGCCGCGGAGAGCAGCACGATAGCAACCAGAATCGCCCACGGAGCCAGCCGCCACTTGGGGTTGATTTTGCGGATGCGCGCCTTCTTGGCGATCGAGGCGAAACCCTCGTCCAGCCCACCGAAAAAGCAACCGTAGCTACACCACGCCTTGCCGAGAACCACCGTGGCGAGCAGCCACAGCGCGACCATCATCGCGATACTGTGGGGGTTGGAGGGCGTCGGGAGGATCGAGCCCGGGAAGATGATAGTCTTCGTAAGCGCGGCTGGGATCAGCGTCATGGGGATCACCATGAAGCAGAAAGGCGTGTCGCCGGAGAGCATCCGTTCCATAGGAATGCTCATCGATGAGCGCAGGGCGACGAGGTCCCAGATAAAACCGACAGGAAACAGGAACCCCAAGGTGATGAAGAAGATCCGGCGCCACCGATAGGTCTTGCGCGTACGCATCATCAGCAAGAACAACGCGATCATGAAAGCCCAGGTGGCGAGCGCAGCCAGCTTAACGGGCCAGCCCGGCTGGCGCAGGACGGGTGTGAACAGCAGCAGCGTGAACAGGGCCATGGGCACGGTCAAAAGAAGCGACCGCCCGATTCCGCGCGGAGGTGCGAGCGCGATCGAACGGGCTGGGTCAGGCATGGGTCACCATCCTCGTGATCGAAATGACAAGATTCCCAGCCCGGCTTGGAACCAGCCGCCAGGAGGCCGCGCACACGACTCCCAAGTAGGCGTAGTAGATCGCGAGAGCGGCCATGGTCATGCGGGCCACGACCGGAACAGCGCTGAAGCGACGCAGCGGACTGACAGCGAGTGAAGGGAGAAACCAGGCGGCTGTCCCGACAAAAAAGAACACGAAGAATGCGAGCGCGCCGGGCAGGCTCCGGGTCGCAGCGGCGCGAACGCCGGCGGTGACGAACGGTGGGCAGAGATTGAGGCCGGTGAGGAAGCCGAGCGTGACCGCGGCAGGTGGCCGGAAGCGTTCCGTGGGACCGACCTGATAAAGCGTCTGGCCTTCGCCCGGGGCCTTTGCGCAGCGGCGGCGAGGAACGCACGCCGAGAACCCCAATAGGGCGGCCAACCCGAAGTTGGCCAGCCCAAACACCAGCGTGCGAGTGTGCAGGTCAACCGGAATTGCCAGACCGGCCGCCCAAGCTACGACCGCAAATGCCAAATAGCCTCCCAGGCGGCCGCCCAGGAAGAGGGTCAGCAACCAGCCCGTCGTGCGCAATCCGCGCGGTTCAGCACCGAGCCAGGGCAGTAGCACCGGTCCGCAGGAAGCGATACAGACGGGACCCGACCCGAATCCCAGCGCCAGTGCTTCCGCTACGCCACCCATGCCGTTCCCTCGAACAGCGTGTCGCGGTGGGCCAGGCCGGGGCAAGCCCCCGGCCCTACGCTACACCACTCATGCCGTTCCCTCGAACGCGTGTCACGGTGGGCCAGGCCGGGGCAAGCCCCGGCCCTACGCTACGCCACCCATGCCGTTCCCTCGCTCAGTGTACCGGTATCCGCGTCGCTCCCGTGTGGCCGATTGCCGATTTTCGATTGCCGATTGCCAATCGTCAATCGTGTTCAATCGTCAGTCCTGTTCAATTGTCTGCTGGTGGCCTTGTCTGCCACGAAGCGTTCGATTTCCTCGAGCAGCGCGGGAACGATTTCCTCTTCCTTGACTCGCCGGATGGCTTTCCCTTCGCGATAGATCATGCCGTTGCCGCGCCCGGCGGCAACACCGAGGTCGGCCTCTCGGGCTTCTCCCGGACCGTTAACAGCGCAGCCCATTACCGCCAGGCTGATGGGCATCTTGATATGTGCCGTCGCCTTTTCAATTTCTGCCGCGATCCTGAAGAGGTCCACTTCCAGGCGGCCGCAAGTGGGGCAGGCGATCACCACCGGCCCCCGACTGCGCAGTTCCAGAGCCTTGAGCATTTCGTAGGCGACGCGCACTTCTTCGACAGGATCGGTGGCCAGCGAAACGCGGAGGGTATCCCCAATCCCCTCGGCAAGAAGCATGCCCATGCCGACGCAGGATTTCACCGTCCCGGAAAACTGCGTGCCCGCCTCGGTAATGCCGAGATGGAACGGATAGTCCACCTGCCGGGCAAGCAGGCGGTACGCCGCCACGCAGAGTTTCACATTCGAAGCCTTGAGGGAAACGACCGAGTCTGTGAACCCGAGGTCTTCCAGGATCCGGAGGTGAAACAGGGCACTCTCGACCATCGCTTCCGGCGTCGGATAGCCGTACTTTTCCAGCAGGCGCCGCTCGAGCGAGCCGGCATTCACTCCAATGCGGATGGGTACCTTCTGGGCTTGCGCCCGGCGAACCACGCTACGGACTTTCTCGGCGTCGCCGATATTTCCGGGATTGAGGCGCAGCTTGTCGAACCCTGCATCCAGGGCCAGCAGCGCGAATTTATATTGGAAGTGGATATCCGCGACGAGGACCGACTCGGGAGAGCGCTTACGGATTTCCACCAGCGCCTTCGCCGCTTCAATGTCTGGCACGGCCAGACGCACGACTTCGCAGCCGGCAGCTTCCATTTGCTGGATCTGCTCGACCGTTTTCTCCACGTCGCGTGTGTCGGTCTTGGTCATCGACTGCACGACGATGGGCGCGTCACCGCCAATAGTCAGCCGACCAACCTTCACGGGTCGCGTCGTGCGCCGAGGAGGAAAATGCTCCTGGTCACTAAAGTTCACGAAAGCTCCCGAAGGATCGGTTCATCGGGTGATTTAGCGATTGAGTGATTGTGTGATTGTGTAATTGAAAACCAAAAAGATTCTTGGCATTTGCTCAATCACCAGATCACAAAATCACCCAATAACTCGATGGCACGATCACCCGATGATTCAATATGGTCTGAAGGTCTTCATAAGGTCGTTGTACATCACAAAGGCGGCCAGGAGGAGCAGGAAGACGATCCCGGCCTGAACGACTCGTTCTTTAACTTCCAGGCTCAAATCGCGGCGAATCAGCCCCTCGATGAGCAGAAGCAAAATCACGCCGCCGTCCAGAACGGGGATGGGGAGCAAATTGAAGATGCCCAACTGCAAGCTTATGAAGGAGACCAGCATCAACAGTTCCGGGATGCCGGCGCGGTAGGCCTCCGTGGACATCTGCACAATACCGATAGGCCCCGCCAGCGAGCGTGTGGACATGCGCCGCGTAAGAATTTTACCCAGGACGTCAATGACCGCGTGGGCATTCCGCAGATTATCGCTCAAGGAGGCTGCCACCGCACTGCCCAGGGGTAGCTTCCGGACGATCACATCGCTATGGAAGAGCACGCCAATGCGCCAGCGCTTCTCGCCCATCACTTCGCTCTCCACAGGCTTAAGGGAAACCGGAAATTCCTTCCCGTCGCGGAGGACGGTCAGTGCCACGGGCTTGCCGTTGCCTGCCTGCAAAGCCATGGCGAGCCGCGGCCAGCACAATATCTTGCGCCCGTCCAGTCCCACGATCTGGTCGCCCGGCTTCAAGCCGGCCTGGGCTGCCGGAAAACCCGGGTCCACCTTATCGACCACGCCCGGGGCGTAGGGGTACCAGCCGACGTACCCTACGCGGCTCGGGCCTTCCGCGCGCGGAGTCAAAGTTACGTGATGAGTTCGCTTCCCGCGCACGAATCCCACCGGAAGCGGTTCACCGACGTTGGTGAGAATCTTGATTTCCACATCTTCCCATTTGGGGTCGCGCAGCGCATCGAGGCGCACGATCAAGTCGCCCGGCAACAGGCCCACCCGAGCCGCGGGGGAGTCCGCTTCCACGTCGCCCACGCGCGCCGTTTGCTCCAGGTAAGCGGCCTTCTGAAAGTGAAACTTGTAGAGCCCCGCCAGCAATCCCACGGCCAGCACGGCATTCATGGCCGGCCCCATGAACACGACGACGAAGCGCTGCCACCGGGGCCGGGAAAGAAATTCTCCCGGATCACCCTCGCGAACCTGCGCGGGGTCATCCCCTGCCATTTTGACGTAGCCGCCGAAAGGCAACGCGCTGATCCGGTAATCGGTGTCACCCCAAGTGACATGGAGGAGCCGCTTGCCAAAACCTAGCGAGAACGTGAGGACCCGGACGCGAAACAATTTGGCCGCCAGGAAGTGTCCGAGCTCATGGACGAAGATCATCAACCCCAGGACGACCACGACGACCAAGGCGTCAGTGAAGAGATTTCCCAGCATGTTCAGTGCTTACCCTTATGATGAGGTCGCCGCCACAACTTCCCACGCACGACGCCGAGCTTCGCGGTCGCCTTCCAGGACGTCTTCGATCGAGTCCAGCGAGCGAGCTTGGGGGCTTTGCCTCAAAACCTGCTCAATCACTCGCGGGATGTCCGAAAACCTCAACCGCCGGGCAAGAAATGCCTCTACGGCCACCTCGTCCGCAGCGTTGAGCGCGCAGGGCATGACACCACCCTGCGCCAGAGCTTCGCGCGCCAAGTCCAGGCATGGGAAGCGCTTTCTGTCCGGCTTCCTGAAACTCAGCCGACGCGAGGAAACCAAATCCAAACCCAGCGAGTCCCTGTTGACGGCCAGACGGTCCGGATAAGCCAGCGCATACTGGATCGGAATGCGCATATCCGGCACGGACAACTGGGCCATCACTGACCCATCCTGAAATTCTATCATGGAATGTATGATCGACTCGGGGTGAATCAGGACGTCGATTTGGGAGGATGGGAAACCAAACAGCCAGTGCGCCTCAATGATCTCCAAGCCTTTATTCATCAACGTGGCAGAGTCAATAGTAACCCTCCCGCCCATCCGCCAGACGGGATGCTTCAGCGCTTGTTCGGGGGTTATGGAATCAAAATGCTTCCGCGGAGTCTTCAGGAACGGCCCTCCCGACCCCGTCAAGATCAGCCGCCGCACTTCCTGCCGGTGTCCTGAACGCAAGCACTGATGGACAGCACAGTGCTCACTATCGATGGGCAAAACCTCGATACCCCGCTCGCGCGCGGCACACATCACCAGCTCACCCGCTACGACCAGGGCTTCCTTATTGGCCAACGCCAACTGTTTGCCGGCGCGAATCGCTTCATAGGTCGCCACCAAACCGGTCGTGCCGTGGGAGGCTGAGACCACAAGGTCTACCTCAGGAAGAGTCGCCGCCTCAACCTGCCCCGTCACACCTGCGACAATATGCACGGGTCGAGGGTGGCCCAGCCCCTGGAGACGCTGGCGGAGAGGTTCGATGCACTCACTGCTGCCCACCGCCACCACCCGAGGGCTGAAGTCCACGACTTGGCGGGCCAGCAGATCTAAATTCTTGCCCGCTGCGAGCGAGATAACCTGGAAACGGCCGGGCAGGCTTCTGATCACCCGCAGGCAGTTCTGGCCTATCGATCCCGTGGAGCCAAGAATGCTCAAAGCCTTGGTCATGGCCAAAAATCCCTGAGGGTGAGGGCCAGCCACAAGGCGGGAGCGCCGAACAGTAGGCTATCGATCCGGTCGAGCAGACCCCCGTGACCCGGCAGCAGCCTCCCTGAGTCCTTCAAATTGGCTCCCCGTTTCAGAGCCGACTCCACCAAGTCGCCGACTTGCCCCGAAACTGCCACTAAGCCCCCCAACAGGATAACCGCCTTTAAGTTCGCTGTCTGCCAGAACCAGTGCGCATAGACCCCGGCGACGAGCATACTTCCCACCAAGCCGGCCACCGCGCCTTCTACGGTCTTCTTGGGTGAAACGCGCGGAGACAAAAGGGTTCGGCCGACGGCACGGCCCACCAGAAACGCGAAAATGTCTCCCGCCCAGATAACCAGAAACAAGAGCAACAGGACCTTCCTTCCCGTAGTTTGATCCGAAAGGCCGGGGAGGATAAACCACTTCTCACCCATAGCGGGTTCGGAAAAGCGGAGAGGTACCAGGCAGGAAAGCAACAAGGCGATGTAAATCGTCCCGAAGATGGTGGTGGCCACAGCGCCCAAGTAACCCTTCAGGTCCGCTGTCCCCTGGAGGGCCAAGCCCAGAGTCATCAGCACCAAGAACATGAGCAGCAAGAACGCTGAGAATTCCGGTTTGTGAAGAAAATACGTTTGGGCAATGCACAGCGCGCCACCAGCCACATAACCTACCGCTGGAAACCCCTTGATTCCCGCTTGGCGACTAAGGGCAAAAAACTCGTAGAGCCCGAGTTCCACCGTAGCGATCAGCGCCAGCAGGAAAAGCCACCTGGGTGACCAGCCGACGAGATAAATAACTGGGGGTATCAATAAGAGGGCGGTCAGAGTGCGTCGCAGCATGGAACGTTACATTTTGGATTTTGGATTTGCGATTTTGGATTGAGGGTACAGAGCCGGCCAGCCTAGCCCTTAATCCAAAATCCAAAATCTAAAATCCAAAATGGCCTATTAGCCCAGCCCCAACCCGCCGTATCGGCGCTCCCTTTTCTGGTAATCGATGATCGCCTGGAACAGATCCTGTTGCGTAAAGTCCGGCCAGAGCGTATCGGTCACCCAGATCTCCGAATAAGCCGCCTGCCACAAAAGGAAATTGCTCAAACGCAGTTCACCGCTGGTGCGGATGAGCAAATCCGGGTCGGGCAAGCCCCGCGTATAAAGGTGGTCGCTCAGGGTAGTCTCGTCAATCGTGACGTCCCCGTTGCGCTCGGTGCTCGCGACCAACTCGCGGACAGCATCCACCACCTCGGCGCGTGCACTATAGTTGAGGGCCAGCGTCAAGCGCAGGCCGGTATTTTGCCCGGTCTTTTCCAAAGCGGTCTGCAAGTCCCCCTGGACGGCTGTCGGCAACTCTCGGGTCCTGCCGATAACCCCCAGGCGGATGTTCTGACGGTTGAGCTCCCCGATTTCTTTCTTCAAGTATTCGCGCAGAAGGTTCATCAAGAGCCGGATCTCGCTGTGAGGGCGCTTCCAGTTCTCGATGGAGAACGCATACAGGGTCAGGTAGGGAACGCCCAAGCGCGCACACGCCTCCACCGCCTGCCGCACCGCGCGGATGCCTGCTCGGTGTCCTGCAATGCGGGGCAAATGGCGCTTCTGGGCCCAGCGACCGTTCCCGTCCATAATCACGGCAATATGCTGCGGCAGGCGGGCGAGATCAACTTGGGCGAGGAGTGGTGCTTCGTCTGATGCTGTCTTCACGAGGGCCTGGAAGCGAGAAGTCTCTTCGTTCCAATTGAAAACCTAGCACGAACGAACCCCAATCGCAAGTCGGCGCGCCTCCCGGTAGTGGGCTACTTTGCCTTTACAAGACAATCGCCAGCACTTCCGCCGCGCCGAGTGCAACCCAGCAGATGGCTCTCCCACGCTCCCCGGCTAATCAAAATCCGCTAGCTGCGCTAAAGCAAAGGACCGCGCTTGTCCATCCGCTTACCCACGCGCCCGGCTTGCTGAGCATTTTCAGAAGTTTCATTTGTGATTGTCCTGTCTTTAGGTCGGCACCTTAACTACAGGTTTTCAGATCGCGAAAACCTTCCCCTTTGCCTATTACCGGGAGGCTTCGACACCCTCAGGAGCAGCGACTCCAGTTCTTTGATGTGGGTGTCGCCGATGGTTAGGTACACGTTGAACTTATCCCAGGATTGTCCGAGACGATCTTTGAGGTGTTGGTTCAGCCGCCATCGTAAATCACTGGCGAGGCCCACGTAGTACAGCTTTCCCCTTCGATACAGCGCGTAAACACCTTGCCTTCTTTGCACGAAGCGGCGGACAATTTGTTGATATTTCTCCAAGGCGTCACGGCTGATGTTTTCCAGATGTTGCGAAACCAATTGAGGCGCTTTGGACATCCTGCGAATCTCCTTATGCGGGTCAGCCCTTCTTGGCCCGCCTTGCGAAATTGTACAACGGAGAGCGTAGCGCGCACCTGGATTTTCAGGCCCGCGGTTTGTTATTATGTAACGGCTTTCAAGAAGCGGAAACAGCCGGAGACCTCAAAAGCGAGGTCTGCGCTACCAAATTTGTCATTGGTACAAAATATCGAATGACCGATGCGGCGGTGACGAGCTGAAAGATAAGGACTCATGGCTGGCGAAGCTGACCATCTTGGTGACTTCCTTGCGAGAATTGAACCTTGCAACTTTTTCTGGAGATCTCTTGATCTCGCCTGCATGGCAGTGCAGGTTGAATCCGAGTGGGTTCAACTTGCAGGCAGGGCCACACTTAACACTAAACCTTTCGAACCAAATTCGACACTCAAGCGAGTTGTTGACCTCAAGAATTTCCGCGCTTATGCGGGGCGCTTGGAGGCCAAGGTCATCAACGATTTGATAGGCAATCTCCGAGATTCGATGGTCATTACAGGAATGGCCGAATCACCTGTAAGGCTTGTGCCGAGCAACTCGCGCCCGTATTCATGGCAACCGGTGAGGAGAAGTCCTGGCGGAAATGGCCAAGGCAAAGATTGGCCAAGTATGATATGTACCTTTGGGACTGGGAATTACCCCGCTTCATTCCTCCCCCAAGATTTTTGGACCATCGACACGCAGCTCCTTTGCCACAACCCACCGCATAATGGATTTGCTAAACTTTGTGCGTCTCTTGGACTTCAATACGATCCTTATAGTAACAGCCCACATTTCGAACTTTCCGCTGAATTGCCGGCCAGATTTCTACGTGGAGAAGTAAATCGTCCTGACAGAAAGCTAATCATCACCATGGAGTATCTCGCAACTCCAGATCTCGTAATCGAGTGGTTGCCGGGACACGGAACGAGTCATCAGCAAGTCCCGGTAGGTGATGCTCAAATTCCATCTCAACACTTCGTAGCCATCTCGATACCAGCGGACTCAACGAAACTGGAAGCTAATCTTCTGACTCTTGGGATGGAAGCGGACAAGCTTTCCCTTCGGGTCGATTGGGAAAACACATTGCTTCGTATCTGCGAGTTCTTTGACCCCAGCCAAAGCAAGCTGACAGATTTTCTATTTAAGGAAAACAATCTGAAAAACGCCAATCCGTTTGAACTTGGAGTGGCACGCCTGTTAGCCTTAGCAGGCTACGTCGTTTTGTGGTTTGGAGCAGCCGCGAAGCATGCCTTGCCTGACCTTGTGGCATACTCGCGCGAAGCTCGTGGGAAAGAGCGAATTGTTTACGGCGAGTGTACGCTCAAAAATCCTGCGGAAAAGCTTTCGGATTTTGCCAAGCGATCTGAGGCATTCAAGAAGCACCTGGGCCTGGAACCGGCGGCTGTTCTGCCCGTCGTCTTCGTCAGAAATGAAACCACAGGGCAAGACCGTCAAGCAGCAGCCGAACTCGGACTGATATTGTGTGACGGAAACGATATTCAACAGCTTCAAGAAAAAATCCGGTCTGATGCTAACACCGAGAGCGTGTTCGGACTTCTGCAGTCTCTCGTTGGGAATCCTGGGATTTTTTCGTGAGGGTTCAACCCCGCGTGACCTGAACGAGTAGCAGCATGCCAGCAAGCGCTGACATGGTTCGTTCGGTCTGCCGCCTTTTTCATTTCGGAAGAACCGCGGACCCGAAGGATGGGTCCGCGCTCCCGACTGCGGAATTCAGGACACAACATCCGGCCTATCCACTAGCGGTGGCAGAGCCGAAACAAGCCCCGCGGTTTCAAGGCTCACGCGCACAACCTGGCCCACCAGACGCACGATGTATTCCGGGTCGTCGGGGCGGTTCGGGTCAGAGCGGATGCCGCTCTGTTTATCTTCCGTTACCTGATATTGGTCAATCACCCATTCGAGCGCGCTGCGGTTGCCGAGCCGGTATTCGAACGTCTCGGGGGGAATGCCCGCAAGGGTGAGCGAATCGTTCACCTTGAGGGATTTGCGATCTTTCGAGAGGCGCATCTTGTCTTCAACGCGATAGGAGAGCGGCAGGTCTTTGTTTTCCAGGAATTTTAACGGGTAGGGGTCGAGTTTTTCGTACTCGATGTGGAGCTGCGCGAGTTCCTTTCCAGCGTCGGCGAACGCCCGGAAGCCTTGGCAAGCAGGGATGCGCGGCAGCTCGCGCTTCAGGTTTTCAGCGTATTTCGCGCGGTATTCGGGATGATGCAGGACTCCATAGACGTAATAGAAGATGTCCCACTTGGTAATCTTCTTGTCGCCATAATGCTTGCGGAAATGCTCCAGAGCCCAGTCGGTGATGTTCTCGTGGTGAGTCTTGCCGTCGGATTCGTAGGCAAAGAAGGGGAAGCATTGAGAAACACCGACGAAGTGTAAGTCCGACACGCCACACGCAAGCAGCGTCATGAAGGGTTTTTCCGAGCCTGGACCCGCAACAACGAGAGCCGTATTCACCTGGGCCGACTCATTTGGAAATAGTGTCCTGGACAAGCCCGGACGGTCGACTGCGATGGAAGCAAGGTAGAGGTATTTCCGTGTGAATGGACGGTACAATGCCACCCGAATACGTTCTCGGGCAAAATCAAGGGAGTTAGCACGTTGGACATGGAGTTTTAGTGTGCTACTCCACTTGATCTTACTGTAGTCGAGGAAATCGTCGACGTTCGTGCCTTTTCCGCTTCGATTGTAACGATCAACTTCGGCGTTGTAGTTCTCGCAAAAAGCTTGCACTCGCGCCGCTAATGTTTCATGGTTGAACCCATATACGACTTCGTCACGATTAGTCGAGATTCCCAGCGAGTAGGTCTTGAATATTGTCTCTGGGTCTAGCTCGGCTGATCTGCCATGCTTTGTCCCGATTGGTATGAAGCGTTCAAACTCCTCGAGCCCTGAGGCCAGCCACTGTTTTGCTGGAGGCGTCTTCCATTCGACCCTGCCAATAGTTTCCTTTCCCGAAAGCCATTGGAGCTTTTCTTCCTTTCGCCAATCCTCCGGCAGCCGGTCGTAATGCAGTTGGTGCTTACCCCCATCAGCGCGCCGAACCGCCACGGTTATTCCCACTCCGACCTGAATGCCAAAAACATTGTGCGTTGTCCCGCTGAGTTTCGGATTCTTTCGGACGTTTCCGTGAAGGTCGACGTGATAGATATCAGTGAAATCTTGCAGCAAGTGTTTCTGCATCCCGTCGAACGCTTGCTGATCGATAAAGCTGTTGTTACTCACGAAACAAACAATCCCATCCCGCCCCTGCAAACGGTCAGTCGCCCAGCGGAAGAACTTCACATAGGGGTCATATAACTTGGTTTTGAGGGTAGCCTTGGAATCTTTGGCGTATGTACCTTTGATCCTTCCGTCAATTACTTTGTACTGCCGGTTCTTGTTGTTGTCGTTCTCGTTTTGCTGACCCATGTTGTAGGGGGGATTGCCTATGACGACAGTAATCGGGGTCCGCTTCTGCCGTTCAACGCGCTCTGCGTTTTTCTCGGTTACGTAAAGGTGAGGCTGACTGCCTTCGGTAAGGTCGAGCGTGTCCACAAAGCACAAACCCTCGAAGGGCTCATACGTTCCTGTCAGCTCATAATAGGCGTGCTCGATGTTGAGCGCGGCGATGTAATAGGGCATCAACATCACTTCATTGGCAAAAAACTGCTCGCGGTACATGCGTGGCAGGTCGCGCTTGGGGATGCGCCGCAGCAGGTTCACGATGAAGTTGCCAGTGCCGGTGCAAGGGTCGATGATGAAAACCTCGGGACTTGAGAGGGACTTCCCAAACTCCTTTTCGAGCACTTCGGCCACGCTCGCGCACATGAAGTCCACGATGGGTTGCGGCGTATAGACAATGCCCATCGTGTCAGCCACCTTCACCGAGTAGCCCTGGAAGAAGCGCTCATAGATGCTGTTGAGGAAATGCTGCTTCTCGCTGAAGTCGGGGAGTATCCTCGCCGCACTTTCAATGGCGACATAGAAGCGGTCCAGCCCCTTCAGGTAGTCCGACCGATTGAAGCTCTGGCTCAAGAGCGCGTCAATCACGCCCTCGACTTCCTGGGCGATGGCGTTGCGCCTAGTGAATTCGGGATTGTCAAAGATGGTGCGGAACAGCCGCTCGGTGAGCAGGTGCTGCACCAACATCTCATCCACCGCCTCCACGCGGATGTTGGGATTGAGCGCTGTTTGGCAGAGCTTGAAGAATTGGGCGAAGGCTTGAATGAAGCGGGGATTGTCCTTGTGCGCCTCGCGAATCTTTTCCGCTAGGCCGCGCGCCAACTCCGGCACGCGCTCCTGGAATTCTTCGACCGCCTCTTCAAAACCTTCGATGTCCGGTTCGGCGTAGCCATAGAACTGGTTCAGGAGGCGGGTAAGCTCCTTGGGATTGCCCAAGGGAACACGCAGAACCTCCTGCTTGTCCTGGTACAGGACGCCTGTCTCGGTGTCTTCAAAGATGGTGTTCGAAAGCCGGTAGCCGCGAGCAATCTTGCGACGGATTTCGGTGTTGAGATCGTCCTTAGTGTCCTTGGCTTCCCAGTAGCCGCGCGGCAGGCTGTTGGCGTCGCGCAGGGTGCCATCCGGGCGCATTAGGCTGCCACCAGACTTTTCGGAGAGCTCCGGGACCAACGTCCAACCGCGCAGCTTCGCGGTTTCCGCGAGAAGAAACTCAAATGCGGACCGGACACTCATTTCGTTATCGACACTTTGGTTTTTCAACGCTTCCAGCGTCTCGTAATACTTGCGGACGGAGCGATGCGTGGGAGAAACCAGGCCGCGAGTAGTCATAACGTCGCGAGTGATTTTAACACTTCCGGGAAGTTCGTGGAGAAGAGTCCAATTGTTCCGCAAAGGCGGGTTTGACGGAATGACACCACTACCCGCCTCCCCGCGGCTCACCGGCGGGCAAAGAAGCTGCTAGCGACCCCTAGCAACGTCAGCACGATCATCACCACGCAGATGATCCAGGCGATAGTATTGAAAGTTCGCGTGTTCCGATAGTCCCCCATCAGGTCTTTGCGGTTCACCAAACGCAGCATGAAGATCAGGACGAAGGGCAACAGGACACCGTTGGCCACCTGGGAAAGCACGATGATGGGAATCTGCTTGGCTTCACTGAGCACCATGACGGTCAAGGCACCGAGAGCGATCAGTCCCGTGTAGAGCCAGTAGAAAGCCGGCGCTTCCGCAAAGCGCTTGTCCACACCGGATTCGAGCCCCAGAGCCTCGGAGACACAGTAAGCCGTAGACAAAGGAAGAATGCAGGCCGAAAACAACGAGGCGTTGCATAACCCGAAGGCGAATAGGACGCTGGCGCCGGGGCCTGCCAAAGGCCGCAGGGCTAGGGCGGCATCGGCGGCGTTGGCGATCTCGCGATGTCCACTCGGATAGATCGTGGCCGCGCATGCCACGATGATGAAGAATGCCACGATGTCGGTAACCATGCAGCCGGCCATCACGTCCCACCGTGAATAAGCGTAGTCCTTTATCTTGACCCCTTTCTCCACGACAGCGGATTGCAGGTAAAACTGCATCCAGGGTGCGATCGTGGTGCCGACCAAGCCCGTGACCATGTAAATGTAAGCTGACTGAAAGTGGAAGGAGGGCTTCACGGTGCTGATCAAAGCTTGCGACCAATCATGAGAGGCCAAAAAACTCGAAATCGGGTAGACGACATAGAAGATGCAGGCGCCCAGAAAGACCTTCTCGACGATTCTGTAGGTGCCTTTGACGATAAGTGTCCAGACGAAAATCGCGCCGAGAGGTACGGCGACGAAACGGCTGACCCCGAACACTGCCATCCCGGAAGCCAAGCCGGCAAATTCGGCGATGGTGTTCAGGAAGTTGGTCACCAGCAAGAAGGCCATAAGGATAAAGGTGGTGCGGAAGCCATACTCCTCTCGGATCAAATCGGAAAGACCTTTGCCGGTCACGACCCCCATGCGCGCCACCATCTCCTGCACGACAATCAAGGCGACGGTGATGGGAATCAGCGTCCAGAGCAGCGAGTATCCATAGCTCGCGCCGGCGATCGAATAGGTGTAGATCCCACCCGAGTCGTTGTCGACGCTGGCAGTGATGATCCCCGGACCCAGCACGGCCAGGAAAATCAACAGGCGGGTACGGAAATGGCGGAAGCGTTCGCGCGTCACGGGCTGTCCTTACCTTCAGTGGAATAACTTCCGGTTGATCAGCAGTTCCAGCACGTCGTCGGCGGTGACCACGCCGAGCAAGTGACCCTTCTCGTCAACTGCCGGGAGGGACATGAGGTTGTACTTGTGGAAGAGGTCTACCACGGCTCTCCCGTCTTCGTGCGACTGGACCAAAATCAAGGGGTCCGGCGAAAGCCCCTTGAGCGGCGTGCTGGCCTCGGCCAGCAGGATGCGAGCCACTGGTACGGCTCCGGTTAGCACCGCGGCGTTGTCCACCAGGTAGATAACGTGCACCGACTCGATAGGCCCTTCAAAATGTTTCAGGGCAGCAATGGCCCCTTCCACCGTCGCCGACTCGTGCACCACCACGTATTCCGTCGTCATGAGGGCCCCGGCGGTGTTCTCCTCGAATCCCAACAGCTCGCGGACTTCCTTGGCTTCGTCTTTCTCCATGTCGGCAAGGACTTCCGCAGAGGTTTCAGGAGGCATTTCATGCAATACGTCCGCCGCCTCATCTGGGGCCATTTCTTCCACAATATCCGCAGCTTTCTCACGCGAGATGCTCTCCAATAGGTCGGCCTGCATGTGCGTGGGAATCTCGGAGAGGGCCTGGGCCGCCGTCTCGTCGTCGAGGGACTCGATAACGGCTTTTTGCTCGTCGCGGCTCAACTCCTCCAAAATATCCGCAATATCCGCCGGGTGCAGCTCCGCCAGCCGGTCGTAGGAAATCCGCAGTTTGACGCGCCGGGCGGGGCTTGACTCGATCAGATTGACGAATTCCCATGGGATGGTCTTAGTTGGGAGCGGACTGGTGATCAACCGGATCGTATGTTTGGCTGCAACGCCCTGGAGCAGCCGGCGGAGGGCGGCTGCAAGGCCCACATTGACCGCCACAACCCGCAGCTCCGTGTGTCCGTCGGTGGGTTGGATATCGAAGTCTACATCATTCACCCGGACCACCTTACGGTGGTTGACGTCGATAATCTGCTGGTCCAGAACATCCTTCTTCACGTGAATCAGCCCCTCATCGGGCGCATAGCAGCGGACTTCCTCCCGAGGAACGCTGGTCTGACCGGCGCGAACGGAAAGCGACTGCATTTGCTCGTGGGTGATGCAGATCATGTTCCTCTTGGGCCCTCGGACCAGGTAGGAAGCCACTCGCATCGAATTCTGGCTCGGATCGATGCACAGATCGACCAGGCGGCCCAGATATTCGCCCTTCACTGCGTACATGGGGAGGTTGTCAAGCTCAGTGAAGTAAATCATGGTTCATCCTCACCTCGGGTTTTGGGGTTCGGGATCGGGGCCTCAGAGGTTCCGGGCGAGGCAGCAGAGGCCGGGGCAAGCCCCGGCCCTACAGAATCCGCCCCTTGAAGTGCCGATGTCCGCAATTCAGCCCAAAAACAAAACTCCCGTGAAAGCCAGCGCTCTCACGGGGCCATTCGCTCGGTCCTCCGGGGACCCAGCGAGTCTTCGAACCTCCTGGTGTGAGCTTTGGCTCCACACAACGTATTTGCTCCCAAGACCTCAGGATAGCCACCTTAGGCAGGGCCTTAATCCGGCCGTGCCTGCTCCACCCGTTGGCTCGTCTCCGAGTTTCCGGGCAGTGGCCTTTGTTTGCGTGGTAACCTCGCCTAACGAGGTTAAATGCGATTCAAAACAAGTCTCTTCCACCCCTCCTCGACACGAAAAATCTCACCCTTCCCTTAATACGAAGAGTTCGAATGCTTGTCAAGAAAAAACCAAGGGAAATTTCGAAAATAGTTACGGTCGCCGTGCGGCGCTCCTGCCTTCTCCTCACCTTTCCCAATGCAGGCGAAATCCCCAGATGGACACCGGTCCGCGGTCGCGATTGTAGCCCGGGTTGGCAGCGAACTGGTAATCGACGGTTAGGGTGAACATGGGCAGGAGATTCCAGGCGTAATACGCCTCCAGGATGCGTTCCCGTGAGTAGTTGAGCCTTCCGTCACCCAGAATATATCCGTGCCCGCCTGCCGCCAGATAATCTCGGTGAGCGGGGGAAAGCCCATTGACGACCCAGGCCACACCGACCACGTCCTGGGTGCGGCGCCAGGTAGCTCCTTTCCACTGCACGCCGGCCTGAAAGGTTCGGTCAATTTCCGTGAATTCCCACGTTTCCGTCTTGCCATCGTTCCAGCCCACCCTTAAGAAGGCGCCGAGGTCGGCCCGTAAGCTCTGTTCCACATTCAGCCCAAACCCGTACTTCGCGGTGTCGGAGCGCCGGGTGCTCGTGACATCCGGATTCGTAGGGCTCTGGAGCAGCGCCTGCCGATAGGTCCCCATGTTGGCGTGGTTGACGTACGCCAGGAGCTTGACCTTGCCGGGCTGACCGAAGGGAGCCGGGCGCACCTCGACTTCAGCAACCTCGCCATTGTTTCTCCGGAAGTGCCGGTCGAGCGCCATGCCGTTGGCTTCCTTGGAGACCAGAAAGCTCCCCAGGCGTGCCGCCCAGCCGGGCTGGTTCAGTTCCAGAACTGCTCCCCAAGTGTATCCTCGGGTGTCGGCGGGGTAATCAAAGGCGCCGTTGTCCATGAGCGCCCAATTCAAGAACTGCGTGCGCGGGTCGTGGCTGTAGGTGTTGGCGTCGAAGATATCCGTGACGCTCATCTTCCCAAAGGTCAACGTCGCACGGGACACGGGCTGCTGCCCCGCGAGCTGGTTAGGCGCTCCCTCGAAGGCTTCTGTGCGTGTACCCCAACCCCACGTCTGACGGATAAACGCCCGGCCAAGGTAAGGCTTTGGTGTGGGGCTCGTAACGCGGGTGATTTCTCCGTTGGGGAAGCTTGCCAACCCCGTCACCCCACTGAGACCCTTTCCCCCTGCCACCTCCGGATTGACGTAAAGCTCCAGACCCTTGCGAAGCTTCAGCCCGAGAAAAAACGTGGTGGTGAGCGACGCCCGGCTCTCCCTCCGTGCCTGCAGGCTGTTCACGCCAAAGTAAGGCGATTTGAAAGGGCCATGCGTCTGGAGGACAACCGTTGCCTGGGCGTGAGCATTCCACCGCTCGCCCGCGCCAGCGTCATCGGGCTGGCTACCCTGGGCGTAGGCACGAGCCTGCGGCAAGAAGAAGATGCCCGCCCCCACCGCCGCCAAGACAACCAAGCGGCTGAGCACCCGGCATGGGCTGGGATGAAATAAGAACTGCAGCGTGGAGAGTTGTTTTAGGAGAGAAATTCCGGGCACTCCCCAGTTTAGACAGCCATGGGCGTCCTGGCAAGAGTTCCAACATCGGTTGATCGGCTCATCGGCCCATTTGCGATTGAGCGATTTGGTGATTTGGAGATTTTCAATCACTCAATCGCTAAATCACCCGATGACTCGATGGCCCGATCAGTTAATCTGCTTCATGGCCCACTTAATCCCGTTGAGCAGCATTTCCTGGTAGCGAGCATCTTTCCAGACGGCATCCTCGTGGCCCAAGCCGTTGTAATAGACCCGGCCTTTGCCATACAGGCGCGTCCAGGCCACGGGCCAGCCGTAATAGCGGTGCACGACTCCGGGCTTTTTCAGGTCCACGGAAGAGGGGTCGATCCTGAGCAGGACATGCGACGTGTCGGCTCGGAAGTCGCTGGTCTGGTAAATCTCGTCATCGATCTGGAAGGACTTGCCCAGGAAGCCTACGATCTTGCTCGCGGGGTCCACAACCTCAATCGAGACCATCTGGTGCCAAGGGTGATTATTGAAATATCCCCCGATTATGTCGTTGTAAGTTCCCCACTCATAAAAAGTATCGGTGGCACTGTGGACGCCGACGAACCCATGCCCGGACTTGATGAAATGCTCAAAAGCCTGCTTCTCCTCCACCGTCATAGGCAATTCGCCCGTCGTATTGAACATCACCGCATCGTAGGCTTTCAGGTTCTGGGCCGTGAATGCACCCACGTCTTCGGTGACGGTGGTATCAAACGCTCCCGACTTTTCGCCGATCGCTTTCACAATCTGTTTGGATAACTCCACACTTTCGTGGTGAAAACCCTTGGTCAACGTCATATAAAGCAGCTTGCCCTTGGTCGGGCCCTTCGCCGAAACGGGCTCCGTAAGGCACAGCCCCGCAAGGGTCACGAGAGCGGCGAGAATAAGAAAGGGGACAGCATATCTACGCATGATTCCTCCTATCCGGAAGTTCCCGCATTCGGGATTAGCGATTCGGGGTTAGGGATACGCTGCCCGTGGGCGGTCTTTTCTTTCTTCCTGGACGCCGCGGCTCAGGTCCCGAATCCCAATTATTCACTCCCTGCACTATCGCGTAGCGCGGAGTGGCTTTCTGACTCCACGGCTCCTCTTGAAGTCTGCAAATTACAGTGACGCCATTTGCCGTAGCGGGTCGCGGGGCTGCGACTTTCGCCACGGCGAATCTGCCCAGGTGGGCCTCAGCGTCCCGCTTTGCAGGACTTCGCGCTTCGTTCCAATCTCTGCGCGCGGCAGCGCCCCTGCGCTTCACACTGTACCATACGTCACTGGCCTTCGCTGACCCTTCATCCCACAGAGCGGGATTGGGTGGAGAGGTTCCGCCGCCAAGCTGCCCAAGTTGCTCGGCATACAAAAATAAAGGGGAGCCTCTCGGCTCCCCCCGACGTGCCAATCTCGACTTGGCTGCTCCTCTGGACTTAACCCGCAATTGGTGAGTCTGTGGAGCTCGCTACCGTCGTGCTGTTCTGGCGGATCACACCCGACTGGTCCGTGAAGTAGTAGTTGGTGCCCGTCGAACTACTTATGGGTGTGCCCGTGATCTCGTAAATGTTAATCCTGCCAGACGCATCCGTCGGCCCAGACGAGTATAGGAAGCTGTAGCCGCTCTTGACACCCACGCCCAAGACGCTGTCAATCAATCCGGCAGCGGTGGACGTTGGACCCCCTGTGGCCGGTGGTGCGATGTCGGCCAGGGTTTGACTATACCCGGAGTTATACGTTGAGGCGTAAGTGATCTCAGCCGTATTCAGCGTCCTCAGAGACCCAACCGCCGAGGCTTGGTTCGCGGCAATCCGCGACCGGAGCAAGTTCGGGATGGCAATTGCAGCAATAATCAGAATGATCGCCACCACAATCAGCAACTCGATCAACGAGAAGCCGTGTGAACTCTTCTTCATTCTTTCCTCCTTTTCTGCTTCTTCTTACTTGGTCTAAAACACCATGATACTTCCTGTTGAGTCATAGGCACGTTGACTACCGTCTCCGAGAAGCAAGGGATTTTCTCTCTTGGCGTAACCTACTTTGTTTCAAGGAGTTAAGGCCAGCATCAGGAGCACCCGGTACGCTTACCTGCAAGACGGCACCAAGCTTGCCCATTTTTGTCGAAGGGTCATGACAAAAAATGTCACCGCCAAGGCTTGCTGTTTGCAGCCAAAAGCGTCCTGCACAATCTCGGTTCTTTCTTATCTCTGACCTCCACTCCACCGGAGACCTCGGTCCCAGGGCAGACCATGTTGAGAACCAATCTTGGTAGGATCTCTTTGAAAGAGTTACGCCCCCAGCCTAGTCAGGTGTAGCCAGAACCGAACAGGAAGTAGGCAGTCGGCAGTAGGCAGTCCGCTCCAGTAAGGATCGAGGCTTTCACAGGTGCCCCCGGACCCCCATGAGTGAGGGCGCAAGGCGAGGTGCCGAGAAATACCATGCCAGAGGAAGTCAGAATCCTGCTTCGAAGGTCCTAAAATGCGCTTCAACCTAACTTGGCGGATACGAGTATCCTCGCAAGAACCGAACTGGTGCGCGGCCTTGACTTTAGTTTGGGAGTGTCATACCTTTCAGGGCATCGGCAGCCATTCGCGAAAGCCTGAGCGGGCGGGAGACGCGTTACGTGTGCCGCTTGGCGCTTGCAGCGGAGGTTCCATGGAAAAAAAATGGTATAGCTTCTTTGTTTCGGTCGATCTCCCTGCGGAAAGCAGCAAGGAGGAGGAGGGCGCCGCCGAAAGCGGCAAATCTCCCAGCGCTCCCCGCAGCGCGGCTCAGACGGTGGCGGAGATTGCCTCGGCCGCTGCGGTCGACCCCAAATTCGCGACCCCGGTAAGCAACCCCACTTCTTTCGAGGAGATTTACCGCGCGGCCGAAATTCCCGATGCCAGCCACGGATACACGATTCTGAAAATTGCAGAGATGCTCCAGAGCGAGCACATCCGTAGCCTGGCCCCAACGGTCAAGCGTAGCTCCATCCTTCTTGCCCTTGACGCCGCCGGCGTGAAGTTGCAGGAAGTCATCCAGGACGCAGTGCGGCGGGACCGTGCTCTCGATACCTACGAGCGCGTGCAGGAAAAAGCTCTCGATGACCTCGACACCAGCAAGGCCCAGGAAAACCGCCAAATCCAGGCCGAACTGGATCGACTTGTAGCAGAACACCAGGCGCGGATTCAGAAAAACAACGACGAAGTCGCCAAAGAGAAAGAACGCTTCTTCGGTTGGCGGCTCAAAAAACAACAGGAAGAGCAGAAGATTTATGACGCGGTTTCTTACTTCGTGACGGAAAATCCGATCACGACCAGTGGCCATTCAGCGGAGCCGCCCTCTCCACCGAAACCGCAGGGGGCTAAGCAGTAGGGAGGAGTCCTTATGTGGAGACGTCTAACACGCATGGTGCGTTCCTTCATCGGCTTTTTCATTTCCGCGGCCGAGAACCCGGAGATCATTCTGGAGCAAAACATCCGCGACATGAACGACCAGGTACCGCGGATGAATGAAAGCATCGCCATGGTCAAGGCGAACGTGACGCTTTTGGAGAAGGAAGAAGCAAAGTACAAGAGCGACATGAATGACTTGACCGCGAAGGTTAAGGCGGCGATCCAAGCCAATCGTGACGATCTGGCTGGCAGTTTCGCCGCGCAGCTCGAGCAGGTCCGCGGCGCTTGGGCGCGGAATCAGGGCCAGCTTGCCACCGCCCGCGCGGCTTACGATAAGGCGCTGACCGTCAAGCAGGCTTTCCTGCGTGAGAAGGAGCGCAGGACCCGGGAGGCGCTCGACGCCATCCGCGATTACCGCCGCGCCCAGTGGCAAAAGAAAGTCGCCGACGCCATGGAGCAGTTCGAGGTGGCGGGCATCAGCCAGACCCACGACGAGATGGTGCGCAAGATTGAGGAGGAAACCGCAGTCAACGAGGCCCGGCTGGAGATGGCGCTCGGCAATGTGGACCAGCAGAAGGTCAAGATTGAGGAGGAAGCTGAGAAACTTCGAGCCAATGAACTCGTGAAACAATTCAAGGTTGAAATGGGCCTGCTCGCACCCGAACCCTCGGCGTCAGCCGCGGAAAAAACCATCGGCGGGAAAGAAGCGCAAAAAACCACTTGAGATCAGGACCTTGCTTGAGCATCGTGCGTTGAAGTCCGGGAGAAGGGTCGGGGCAAACGCCAACGGTGAGATGCAGAGAGGTCAGCGATGGCTTTGACATTCAAGAAACAATGCTGGGTTCTCATCCTCATACTCGGGATGGGGTCGCTCAATTTTAACCTGCCCCCTGCCTACGGAGCGGAAACAAACCAGGTGCGTGTGCGCGTCAACATCTGGGTAGGTTGTGTGGGAGGACTGGTGGCGAATGGTGGCCTGGACACCGCGCCGGATTCCCTATACGCCCGGAAGGGGCTGAAGGTCTCTTTCAAGATTATCGACGACTGGACGGACGGCGCGGCTGCTCTGGCCACGAACAATGTGGATGTAATGCTGACCACCGCGGACGTTTGGGCCAAGGACTACGCGCAATTCAAGGCGCGAGGCTTTGGCGCGCACGCTTTCCTGCTGGTGGATTGGTCGCGCGGCGCCGACGGCATCATTGCACGTAGGGGCATCAACAGCCTGAAAGACCTGGTCGGCAAGTCGGTAGCCTTCGCGCCCTACACGCCTTCACACTTCCTGTTGTTTACGGGTTTGAAAGAGTCTGGCCTCAGCGCGCCACAACGCGACGGAATTTTCGCCAACGGCATTCACACGAGGGACGGCATCGAGCCTGCTACGCTTTTTGCGCAGCAGAAAGTGGATGTCGCCGTCGCCTGGGACCCGGACATGAGCGATGCGGTAGCCAAGCGCCCCGGCTCCAAGAAAATCTACGACACCCACACGGTTCAAAAGTTGATCGCCGACATCCTCGTGGTGAGCGACCGGTTTGCCGCTCACAATCCCCAAACGGCGATCAAGTTCGCTCAGGGCTGGCTGGAGGGGGTTAAGTTCATCAATGAACAGCCCGCGCGTGCCTATACGCTGATCGGCAGCGTCAAAGACTTTAACATTCCCTCCGACTTGGCCAAGACGATGCTCGGCGGCGTCAGGCTGGCCGACGCCAATGAGCACAAGGCTTTTTTCGGCACTCAGGGCACGGCTTCCGACTACACCCGAATATTCAAGGCGGCCCAGGAGATGTATCGCGAGGCGGGAGTCCTTAAGGGAGCCGCTTCCGATCCTGAGGCCACGGTGGACCGGAAACTTGTCACCTCCATCGCCAAGTAGCGTGCGGGCAATCACGCCCGGCGTGGGCGTTGGCGTGGAAAGACCGGGAGGCAATTCATGGCGGTCAAAATCGAGAAGGGTGGCTGGATTCTTATCTTCTTAATCGGCCTGGCGCTGGTCGGGTACAGCCTGGATAAGTATGGGGTGCTCGACCTCCATAAGTGGTTTGGTCCTCGCGCGGGACGTGCCGGCGGCGAGGTGGTAGACACCTCAAAGCCTCTCGTGCTGCCCGCCACACCAACCCCGGAAACGAATGAGGTCCGCGTCCGTGTCAACATCTGGGTCGGGTGCGTGGGCGGCTTGGTGGCGAACGGCGGGCTCGATACGGTACCCGGCTCTATTTACGACAAGAAAGGCCTGAAGGTCACTTTCAAGATCATTGATGATTGGACGGAAGGCGCCGCCGCGTTGGCGACCAACAACGTGGACGTGATGCTGACCACCGTGGACGTCTGGGCCAAGGACTATGCGCAGTTCCAAGAGAAGGGGTTTGGCGCGCACGCTTTCTATATGGTGGATTGGTCGCGCGGCGCTGACGGTCTCATCGGTCGCCAGGGCATTAACAGTATCGAAGATCTGGCCGGCAAGACGGTGGCGTTCGCTCCTTACACTCCCTCGCATTTCTTGCTCTGGAACGGGCTGACAAGTTCGGGCCTGGGCACGGAACAGCGCAACGAAATTTTCGCGAAAGCTGTGCATACCAAGGACGGCATCGAGCCCGCCACGCTTTTTGCCCAGCAAAAGGTAGATGCTGCCGTTGCCTGGGATCCCGACATGAGCGATGCGGTCTCCAAGCGTTCCGGCTCCAGGAAAGTTTACGACACCCGCGTGGCCAATCGGCTGATCGCCGACATCTTAGTCGTAAGCGACGGTTTTGCCGCCCGCAGTCCCCAAACGGTCGTCAAGTTCGCGGAGGGGTGGCTGGAAGGGGTAGGATTCATTAATGACCAGCCCGCCCGCGCCTTCACCTTGATCGGAACCATCAAGGACTTCAACATTCCTACCGACTTGGCGAAGACGATGCTCGGCGGCGTAAGGCTGGCTGACTACGCCGACAACGTGGGCTTTTGGGGGTCGCGAGGCTCAGCTTCGGACTACTCCAACATCTTCAAAATGGCCCAGGAAATGTATCGTCAGGAGCGGCTCGTCCGGCGTATTGTAGACCCTGAGGCTACGGTGGATCGGCGTTACATTGCGGCCTTGAGCGGCAAATTCCCCGCGACTTCATCGGAAGCGCCCATCGAATACAAAGCGCCGCCCAAAGGGGCTACCCCCATCGCCACCCAGCATCGCTCGATCTACTTCGAGACAAACTCGGCGAATATGAGTCCGGACTCGCGCGCGGTCGTCGATGAAATAGCCAGCTTCATGCGGGCCTACGAAAACACCATCGTGGATATCGAGGGCAATACGGACTCAACCGGTTCGCACGCCTACAATATGCAGCTTTCCAAGGAGCGCGCGGAGGCCGTGAAGCGATATTTGACGGAGAAGTACGGCTATCCCGCACCCCGCATGCGGACCGCAGGGAATGGTCCTGACCGCCCGATGGATACCAACTCGACCCCCGAAGGCCGCGAGAAGAATCGCCGCACCGACATCAAGGTGTATCCCAACCCCGCCTCCCAGTGAAGAGCGTGGGGAATCGCTGATGGCGAACCTGTTCGCAATCCGCAAGGACATCTCCCCGCGTATGCGGCCGGCTCTCGCTTTCCTCACTTGGGGCCTCATCATTGTTGCCTGGTTTGTTTTGACCTACTGGGATATCCTGCCGCCCTTTGCTCTCCCGCAGCCCACCGGTGTCCTTCGCGCCTTCGGGCGCCTATGGAGCGAATACAATCTTCTGGGCAACGTCCTCCAGAGTTGGTGGCGGATCGCCCAGGCCTTTCTCTGGTGCGCGTGTATTGCGATTCCGCTGGGATTGCTGATGGCGAGCTTCAGGTGGATCCACGACCTCGTCAACCCCGTGGCCGCACCGATGCGCGCCATGCCCATCACGGCTTTCTTGCCGGCCTTCATCGCCCTGTTCGGCATGGAGGAGACAATGAAGGTGGCCTTCCTCTGGTTTGGGATGTTTTTCTATTTGCTGGCCGTGGTGGTGGAAGAAGTGAACAAGGTAGACGACAGTCTGCTGGAAACAGCCTATACGTTGGGAGCCAAACGTCGCCAGGCGCTGTGGCTGATGTTTCGCGCCTCTTTCCCGGGCGTCTTCGGATCCTTTCGGATCCTTTACGATATCGGCTGGACGTATGTCATCCTGGCGGAGATGGTGAATGCCCGCAAAGGCGTGGGCTACATGGTGGAGGCCGCACGAAAGGTGCTGGACTTCGAGAGGGTTTACGCGGGCATTATCGCGATTGGGTTTGCCGCTTTCTTGTTCCGATGGCTGCTGACGTTTCTGGAGCGCCGCTTGTTTCCGTGGCAGCGAGTTTTGCGGCCGGCGAGCGAGCCGGCGGCCGCCGTGGGAGCGAGTGTCCCGGTGAAAGCGAAGGTTCATGCCAAATAAGCTCAAAGTCAGTCTCCAGAATGTTTCTCGCACCTTCCTGAGCCCGCGTGGAGAAAAGATCGAGGCCGTGCGAGACGTGAACCTGGAGGTGGAAGACGCCTACTCACCCGAGGGACGCGACGTGGGCGAATTCCGCGTCTTGTTGGGACCTTCGGGATGCGGCAAGTCAACCCTATTGCGAATGATTGCCGGATTGGATCGCCCGAATAGTGGGCAAATTCTGGTGAACGGCAAACCGGTGGAAGGGCCGGGCCGTGACCGAGGCATGGTCTTCCAGAAATACACTTCCTTTCCTTGGCTGACTGTGGCCGAGAACATCGCCTATGGCATGAAGATCAATGGCGTTCCATCAGAAGAGCGTAATCAGACGGTCGCGCGGCTCGTTCAGGCGGTCGGTCTTGCAGGCTTCGAAAAGGTGTATCCAGACACTCTCTCGGGTGGAATGCAGCAGCGGGTGGCGATTGCGCGCACGCTGGCGGTGCGGCCGGAGGTCATCTTGATGGATGAGCCCTTCGGCGCGCTCGACGCCCAGACCCGAACCGACATGCAGCAACTGCTGCTCCGCATTTGGGACGAGACGGCCTGCACGGTGCTGTTCGTCACGCACGACGTGGAGGAGGCCATCTACCTCGCCGACCGCATCTTTATTCTCAGCGCACGACCGGGTACTATAGTGGAGGATGTCCCGGTCCCGTTCGGTCGCCCGCGCGATCCGGCTGTAAAGCAGAAGCAGGAATTTCATGAACTCCAGGACTACGTTCTGGCCTGCTTGCGACGCGCTCCCGGGCGCGGCCAGGTACGAGTGGGTGTCTGATGCCTGAGGAAAATCCTCCCCAGCAAGCTGGCCCGCAGAAACCTGTCTCCGGGTGGCGTGGCGTGGTTCAGCGCGAAGCCGAGGACCTCGGCCTCGACCAGGTTAATTTCGTCAAAGAAGCGCTCAAGTGGCAGTACAACTGGATCGGTCTTGGAGCCGCAGCCGCCTTCGCTCTCGTCTCGGGCACTGGCATGCCGCTGGTATTGGCCGCGGGACTGGAGATGATCTACCTGAGCCTGGTCCCTCAAAGCAGCGCCTTTCGAAGGCTGGTGCGCTCATGGAAGTACGCTGAGCAAAAGCGCCAGCGTGAGATGCAGCTCAGCGCTATGTTTAACGAGCTTCCACCGGAGATGCGCAAACGCTATGCCGGCCTCGACTCGATGTGCCGCGCCATCCGCGTTAATTACAGCCGGCTGTCGTCCACCTCGCAGATGTTCTTGGAGCAGATGCAACAGCGGCTCGACGGCCTGCTCCATGCGCACGTGCGCTTGCTTTATGCGGCCTTCCAGCACAGCGAGTACTTGCGCACTACCGACCCGAATTCGATCAAGCGCGACCTGGCAAAGTTGCAGCGGTCGGTTGACTCCGACCCGCCCAAGGTGCAGGAGATCAACCGCAAACGCATCGAGATCCTGACCAAGCGCCTCGAAAAATTCGAGAAAGTCGGTGAGAACGAAAAAGTAGTGGAAGCGCAGTGCGCGGCCATTGAGGATGTTCTCGAGCTGATTCGCGACCAGTCGGTCACCATGCGCGACCCCCAACAAGTCAGCGACCAGTTGGAGAACTTGGTGCACGACGTGGAGCAAACCGAGGAAACGGTACGGCAGGTGGAAGCCATCTTCGAAATGGCTGCGCCCGACATGGGCGAGACTCTGGCACCCGTGCCTGGCGACTTGTCCGATTCCAGCTCTCCATCCTCGGTGCGAACACGCCTGCGCAACTGAGGCCTTGAACATGAGCACTGCGAGCATTGCCCACTTGGAAGCGCTGCCTGCCTGGGCGCGACAGCTCTCGGAAAAGTACTATTCGCGCACCATCGCCTTGTTCGTGCTCTATGGAAACGTACGGGACCTTGTACCGCTCAAGCGCGGCGGTTCGACCGAGTTTCTTCCTCTCCTCCGCTTCTTGAATGAAGCCCTGTTCGGCCAGCGCGACTTGGTTTTGACTTACGACCGGGGCGGCGGGCTTACCTTTGCCAACTCCGACATGCAAGCCGATTTCACCCGAGCCCTGGCGGGCTACGACAGCTTCCACGGCACCAACTACGCCGCGGGATTGCCGCGTAATCCGGACGGGGTGTTCAACCTGTTGGACAATTACCTGCGCCTTCGCCTCGCGGACGGAAAGAAAATCGCTCTCGCCATTGATTTCGCCGAGACCATTGCACCCGCCGCCGATGTCTCCGGGATGTCCGCCGAAGACCGTAACTCACTCGTCATTCTGAAGCGCTGGGCCAACAACCCAGCGTTCCTGCGCGCCGATGTGACGATTTGTTTGATCACCGAGAACCAAATCGAGCTCCATCAAGGAATCGTGCAGCATCCGGGGGTGGCTTCCATCGCGATCCCTCTGCCCGACGAAAATGAGCGACTGGAATTCATCCAGCAACAACTGACAGCCGCTCCTCTGCCTCCCGGCTCTGATGTCACCGCCGCAGCGCTGGCCAAGCTGGGCGCGGGTCTGAAGCGTGTTCAGCTTCAGACCCTGATTTCCCAGGCCGTCCAGAACCGGCAGCCGCTAACCCAAAAGTTCCTTGCGCAGCGGAAGAAGGAGCTCATCGAGGCGGAATCCGGCGGGCTGCTGGAATTCGTCCAGAGCCGTTTCGACCTGTCGATGGTCGCCGGCAGCGATCAGGCGAAGAAGAAACTCCAGGATGCTGCCGCCGCCATTCGCGCCGGCAGGACCGACGTGCTGCCCATGGGATACGTGATCTGCGGGCCGGTCGGCACCGGAAAAACTTTCCTGACAACCTGCTTTGCCCGCGAAGTGGGAATTCCGGCGGTGACGCTGAAGAATTTCCGAAGCATGTGGCAGGGTGTCACCGAGGGCAACCTCGAACGTGTGCTGAACCTCTTGCAAGCTATGAGCCCTATAGCGGTGATCGTGGATGAAGCCGATGCTCAGCTTGGTAACCGTTCCAGCTCCGGCGACAGCGGGGTTTCCAATCGCGTTTTCGCACAGATTGCGCAATTCATGGGGAACACTGAGCTGCGCGGGAAGGTGATCTGGTTCCTGCTGACCTGCCGGCCCGACCTGCTCCCGGTTGACTTGAAACGCCAGGGTCGCGCCGAGGAACACATTGCTCTGTTCTATCCCGAAACCGACGAAGAACGACTGGCGATGCTGCGCGCCATGCAGAAGAAGACCGGAACGCAACTGCACTCGTCGGAGGTCGAGAAGCTTTTTCTGGAGCACGCGGGCCGGCTTTCCGGCGCCGATATCGAAGCCGTGTTGACTCGCGCGCGTATGAAGAGCGCGCTGGAAAACAAGGCGTCAGTGGATATGGAGGACTTGAAGGCGGCCCTCGAAGACTTCATCCCACCCTCCTACCCAACAGAGATAGAGCTGCAGAACTTGGTGGCGGTTTTGGAATGCACAAGCAAGCGACTCCTTCCCGAAAAGTACCGCGACATGGACCGCAGCGAAGTGATCCGTCGCGCCAATGAACTGGCAGCGCTGGCGCGCGAATAGTCTGAGAATTCTTCCTCTGGTTACGTTACGGCCCTCCTGCAGAGGTGGTTTTCCGACCGGCTCGGGATGACTCGGTGTAGAGCGATGTGTTCCCTGGCCTCAATTAGCGGCCCCAGCTATCCTGGCGATCAACGCGCCTTTCTTGTTTCCAAGGGATCCAGGACAACAGTATGCGTCCGGTTAACAGTGCCGGTTCTTGGACACGACCGGATTCGGAGGCATTGTGAAAAGGCGGCAATTCATCAGGGATACAATTGTGGGAGTAACGGCCGCGACCGCGCCCCTCACTCCCGTCCAGGGGATGATCCTTGAGTCCCAGGGTACAGGCCCGCAACCGGAGGGTGCTGAGGAAAAGGGCCCCTCCTTGTTTCCACTTGGAACCCTCGGCAAGACTTGGGTGCAGTTCCGGGCGGAGGGCTTTTCTCAGCCTGCGTGCGGCGTGGTTTACCGCCGTAATGACGAGGTAACCAACGGGATGCCTCTGGGGGGTGTAGCGACTGGATCGCTCGACATCTCAACGGATGGGACGTTCGGTTACTGCACTCTTTTTAACTCCGGCGTTCCGACGCGCGGACCGATGGGGTGCGGGTTCCTGGGGCTGAGCAGTGAGGGACGAACCTGGATACTCTCGACTCGCACCTTGCCCGGCGTTGAGAGCGTCAAAGAGATTCATTACTGGGGGCATTATCCGATTGTCGATGTCGAATACGAGCTCGATGCACCTCTGAGCGTGGGATTACGAGCATGGTCCCCCTTCATCCCCGGCGACTCGCATACGTCCAACACTCCGGCGGCGGTATTTGAAGTACACGTCCGAAACCTTTCGCGCCGGGCGCATAAGGCCACGTTGGGGTTCAGCTTTCCTGGGCCAACGCAGATTGAGGCGCAAATCTCACCGACGAGCCCCCGGAGGGTACGATACATCGGTTTCCCCGTTAACGAGCCAGTCGCGCAGGGTGTGATCCCCGCGAGGAGAGAACAAATCCAGGGCAGCGGGATTAATTGCCTGTCCGTAACCGCCGAAACGGGAACCGGCTACGCTTTGGGCGTCCTAGGACAGGAGAGGGTTCGCTTTGGAGGCGGTCTCTGGTTCGACGGCTACGATTATATGACCGGCCAGCATTGGCTCGGTATTCCCAACCACCTGCCCCGCACCGCCCCGGAGGACTTTGACAGTTCCGTGGCGGTCGACGTTGATCTGGGCCCCAACGAAGACAGAGTGATTCGCATTGTGCTTGCGTGGTATTCGCCGATCTGGAAAGGCGAGAAGAGCAATGTGTTCATCCGGATGTACACACGCACATACGAGAACCCGATTGCCGCTGCACAGTTCGTCGCGGAAAATCACACTTCACTGTTGAAACGGGTGATTGCCTGGCAGGAGGAGGTCTACAAAGATCAAAGCCTGCCCGTCTGCCTTCGTGAGTCCCTCGTCAATGTGCTCCACTTGATCGCCAAAACAAGTTATTGGGCGGTTGCCAAGGCCCCCATTCCCGAATGGTGCCACCAGGAGGAGGGGCTATTTGGAATGAGTGAATCTCCTCGCGAATGCCCTCAGATTGAGTGCCTCCCGTGCAGCTCCTACGGGAATATCCCGCTGGTCTATTTCTTCCCTGACCTGGCGCGCTCCACGTTGCGAGGCTACAGGGGCTACCAGTATCCAGATGGCGGTCCGCCCTGGATCTTCGGGGGAATCACCGGAGATGTTCCCGATGGCGGCCACTCGACCGATCCCTGTGACCTGGCCTCGCCTTCGCCTGGATACCAGAGCACGATGAATGGGCCTTGCTACGTCGATATGTTCGACCGCTACTGGCAGCGGACCGGAGACGACGAGATCTTGCACGAGTTTTATGACTCGCTGAAGAAGGCCGTGATATACACCCTGAACTTGCGACCCGGCGCCGAGGGCATTGTCAGCGTGCCGGCTGGAGACCGTAATCCCACTCAGGCCCACACAAAACCCGGAACACTGCTGGAATGGTTCGAAGGAAATGGCTGGTTTGGCATGACACCGCACGTCGGTGGTGTCCACCTTGCGATGTTACGCATGGCGCAACGTATGGCCGAGAGGAAGAACGATTCCGGGTTTGCGAGTCAATGCCGGCGATGGATCGAATCCGGAAGCCGAGAGCTGGAATCGAAGCTCTGGACCGGCAAGTATTACCTCGCGTACTACGAACCGGAGTTAAACAAGAAATCGGACCTGATCTTCGGGTATCAGTTGGACGGCGAGTGGATGACGAGCTTCCACGGGTTGCCCGGCGTTTTCCAGAAGGATCGTGTGCCTGTCGCGCTGAATACTATCAAGAATACCTGCATGGCAATCAATCAATACGGGGCAGCGAACTTCACCACCGCCGACGGGAAGCCGGTGCAGAACGTCGGCTACGGGACTTACGGCTATTTCGTCCCCGAGGTCTACATGCTCGCGGCTACTTACATATACAAAGGGCAGCGGGAAACCGGCCTGCGGCTGCTGAAGAGCTGCCTGGAAGGCATCGCGATAAAGCACGGCGATACCTGGACGCAGCCCAACACCGTGAGTGGCGACACCGGGGTGCGGATCTACGGCTCTGATTATTATCAAAACCTGGTTCTTTGGGCGCTACCGGCGGCGTTGGCCGGACAAGATGTCCAAAGCGCGTGTGCTGCCGGCGGACTGGTGGATCGCATTTTGAAGGCTGGCAGAGCGGATTCGCTCGCAAGCTAAAGCCAGGGATCTCGCGCCCGTCAGTTGACGGGCTGTGCGTGGACACCCCGCACTCCAAATGATTTCTCAAAGAGACTGAATCCTGGCGACACACACCGGTTCGCCCTGAACATGCGTTCCGATATACTTGGCGCACGCCGAGTCGGTACCGTGGAGACCGGGATAGTGGCTGGAGGTGAGCAGGAAGAATCCAGCGAATCCCAGTTAAGGCTGCCTTCAGAAGCCAAACTGTTGAAGCTCAGAATTTTCCCCCTGGACGGCCATCCGCATTGAGTGTACACTCCGCGCCATGAAAATCGCATTCCGTACCGCATATATCATGACCGTTTTGGCTATTATATCCGTCAGCGCCGCGCAACTCCCGCGGCCCAAGGTGCCGCGTCAGGAATCCCAGGACGCGCACACGCTGAATCTGCCCGAGCCGCCGGAATACATGTGCCGCCGAACCCAGGGACCGATCACCGTCGACGGGCGACTGGATGAGGCTTCCTGGCGGAAGGCCCGCTGGATGGGACCGTTCGTGGACATGGAGAAAGGCACGAAAGTGCAGTACGACACGCGCGTGGCTTTTCTTTGGGACGACGACGCGCTGTACGCCGGTTTCCGTTGCGAAGAGCCGGACGTGTTCGGGGTCGAAACGAAGCGCGACGGCTCGGTCGGCGCGGACCAGGATTTCGAAGTGTTCATCCTCGGCGAAGGTACGTACTACGAGCTGGAGATGAATGCACTCAACACCATCTACGAAGTCTTTTGGACCTGGGTCCGCCCGCTCATCGAGCAGCGCAACGTCGCCGCGCTCGACCGGCTATTCCGCGCGCAGCGCTTCATCTACGGCGGTATCGGGGATGACTATGACATGCGCCACGGCAGCTTCGATTGGGATTTCCCCGGCCTGCAGACCGCCATCTACGTGGATGGGTCGCTGAACTGGCATCAGGATCGGGACCGCGGCTGGTCCGGTGAGCTGGTCTTCCCCTGGAAAGGCTGGGGCGACTTGGCGCAGGGCGTCCGCAGCATCCCCCCGAAGGAAGGTGACATCTGGCGGATCGGCTGCTCGCGGGTCGAGCACGGCCGTGATGCGCAGGGTCACGTCGTCTGGGGCCGCGATTGGTCGATCGCCCAGCACGGCAAGATTCAAATGCACGTGCCGCACCGTTGGCCGTACGTGATCTTCACGAAGGAAGTAGTGGGCCAGTAAGCCTCGGCACTCGGCGCCGCCGGGTTCGCTTTCAGAAGATGAAGCTCAATCTTCAGATGGGCGCCGAGAAATACGACTATTTCCATCGATGACAAGATGACCGCCAGCTCCAACTGGCCGGTTTATTGTGGAGGTGCCTCATGCACAAACAACGACTATCCCGCCGCCAGCTCCTCTTGGCCGGCGGTGGCGCGGCGGGGCTGGCGATGCTGCCCGCCTGCACGGCCGGTAAGAAAGAACGACTCACCATCACCCAGGTGGACCTGCACAAAATTGTCGTCCCGATGAAGCCGGACATTACGGCTGATCCCGAACTGGCTGAATCCAGTCACTTCGACGAAGTCCCGAAAATGGTCATGAAGATCCATACCGACTCCGGCATCACCGGCATCGG
>Ga0315279_10000313_pt1 | contig 101213 bp, 90 predicted proteins | sample YL17G06_20_MG_FD_203694 | JGI IMG/M metagenome (GOLD analysis project Ga0315279, IMG submission 203694) | Sediment microbial communities from Yellowstone Lake, YNP, Wyoming, USA - YL17G06_20 | ecosystem: Environmental > Aquatic > Freshwater > Lake > Sediment | place: USA: Wyoming | collected... | reverse complement strand
CGAAATTGCTGGCAATGCCGCTCTCACCGGCCACATCGTGCTGGGAACGTTGCACACCAATGACGCCGCCAGCACCGTCATTCGTCTATTAAATATGGGAGTCGAACCGGTCTTGATCTCTGCCACCTTGCGCATGGTTGTGGCGCAAAGACTCTTGCGGAAAATCTGCTCCCAATGCAAAACCCCGTATGAAATCACCCCCGATCAATTAATGGGCTTGGGAATCACCATTCAATTTTCCGGCAGTCAAAAGATCCGATTGTTTAAAGGCACGGGCTGCGACGCCTGCAACAAAAGTGGTTATAAGGGCCGGATTGGAATTTACGAGGTTTTAGAGTTAAACGAAGAAATCAAGGAACTGGTGGTAAAAAATGCCCCGCCTTACGAAATCCGCATGGCTGCGAACCGTTGCGGGCTGGAATCTTTAAGGGAGGCGGGAGTCAAGAAACTTTTCGCCGGTATAACCACAATTGAAGAAGTGATCCGAGTTACCAGCGGGGATGAGGGAGGACTTTGATGTTAAACATGAGCGACCTCCTGTTGATGATGGTGCAAAAAAGATCCTCCGACTTGCATCTCACGACAGGCTCGCCTCCCATTCTCCGGATTGACGGGCATATAGCCCCGATGCCGTTTGAAAAACTGACTCCCGATCTTTGCCAGAGGCTAATTTATTCCCTCCTCACCGATCAACAGAGGCAAACATTCGAAGCCAAAAATGAACTGGACCTCTCCTTCGGCATTAAGGGCGTGGGTCGAGTCCGAATGAATGTGTTCCGGCAGCGCGGGACGGTAGCCGCTGCGCTCCGGTCAATTCCTTCCACTTTCATGACCTTTGAAGAATTGGGACTGCCCGAAGTTGTTTACGAAACCATCAAGGCGCCGCGGGGGTTGGTTCTGGTAACCGGACCTACCGGGGCAGGAAAATCCACCACGCTCGCCTCGATGATTGATTATTTAAATGAGAATCGGGACGGCCACATAATTACCGTCGAAGATCCAATCGAATATTTGCACCAGCATAAAAAATGCATCGTTAACCAAAGAGAAATCGGCCAAGACACCGCGGCTTTCAATTCCGCTTTGAAATATGTCCTCAGGCAAGACCCGGATATAATCCTAATTGGAGAAATGAGGGATTTGGAAACCATACAAGCGGCAATTACCATCGCCGAAACGGGACACCTGGTCTTCGCCACATTGCATACCAACGACGCACCAACTACCATCAACAGAATTATTGACGTATTCCCATCCAACCAACAATCCCAGGTGCGCAACCAGCTGTCGTTTGTTATTCAGGCAGTAATCAGCCAAATGCTCATAACTCATGTTTCGGGAACGGGCCGGGTTTTGATCACGGAAATTTTAATCGCCACGCACGGAATTAAAAACCTGATTCGGGAAAATAAAATCGAGCAGATCCCCATGCTTATTCAAACCGGGGGGAAATTCGGCATGCACACCATGAATCAAAATCTGGTCGATCAAGTCGTCCGAAAAAGAATTTCCCAAAAAACGGCATTGGAGTGTTCTCTTGATCCCGAAGAACTGAAAAAACTTATTGCCCAAAGAATGTCAAACGCCTATGATGCTCCAAAAAACACCTGATTTTTCAGCGGAGGATTAAATGCCTGCCTTTGCCTACAAAGCAAAAATGCTATCGGGCGGCCTAACCGAGGGAAAAGTTGAAGCCAAGGACAAACGGGCGGCCATGGAGCAGTTGCGTGGCCAAAAACTGATTCCCCTCGAGATTTTCGAATCCACTCAATCGCTTGTAGACATTATTTCCAATCTCAATCCGTTTAAGCCCAAAGTCAAACCAAAAGAACTGGTTCTTTTCTCAAGACAGCTTTCCACACTTGTATCAGCCGGCGTTCCTTTAGTACAGGGACTTTCCATACTTGAGGAACAGGTTGAAAGCAAGGTTTTCAAAGTTATCGTTCATACCATTCGGGAAGATATCGAAGCGGGGCAATCCATCACTGACGCCCTGAGCAAACACCCCGGGACCTTTGAAGAATTATATGTATCCATGATCAAAGCTGGCGAAGTCGGTGGAATTCTGGACGTTATCCTGGAAAGGTTGTCCAGTTATTTGGAAGCCACCGAGGAACTTAAGGGCAAGGTTAAAAGCGCGATGATGTATCCCCTCGTGGTGAGCACTATTGCTTCCGGTGTAACGGTATTTCTCCTCATTTTCGTCATACCGACATTCCAAAAGATCTTTTCCGGATTCGGGGCCGAACTCCCGGTCATTACCCAATTGGTCATCGCCATATCCGAATTTCTTAAAAAATTCTGGTACCTCCTCATTATAATTCCAGTGGGATTAATTTCCGGGTTACGATACTATCGAAAAACCGAGGGGGGCAAATTAACCACCGACAAACTTTTGCTTATGATGCCCATCTTCGGGCTAATCTTGAAAAAAGTTGCTGTTGCAAAATTCACCAGAACCCTTTCCACTTTAATCAAATCAGGGGTCCCCATCCTTCAAGCTCTTGAGACAGTGGCCAAAACCGCCGGGAATAAAGTTATCGAAATCGCGGTTCTGACTTCTAGAGAATCCATCAAAGAGGGGGAAAGAATAGCCACCCCTTTGAAAAAAGCCCAGGTTTTCCCTCCAATGGTTGTGCAAATGGTCGCCATCGGCGAAGAAACGGGGAATCTAGACGCAATGCTTGCTAAAATCGCCGACTTTTACGATCAGGAAGTCGACGCCGCCGTTAAAGGCCTCACCTCCATGATCGAACCATTGATTATTGTGGCAATGGGAGTTGTCATCGGGTTCATCGTCATTGCCATGTTCCTGCCGATGTTTTCGCTGGGTGAACTGGCCTCTCGCGGGGGCTAGAGCCAAAAAAAATTGAAAATTTTTAAATTTCTCGTCTACACCCTTCTATTTCTATACGCAATTTTCATCGCCAAGCTTCTGGGAATCTTCATTTTCGATTTCTCCGAATTATTCCCGGAATTTCCGGCGAAACTCTTTTCCATCGGGGCCGCGGTTTTTCTCATCTCCGTATGCGTATTTTCCGGCCAGTTTTTGACTTCTCCCTTCCGCCGTTATTTTTTCGATCCCGGGGATAAAACTTCCCCGGTTTGGAAAATTCTGACTTGGGCCGCTTTGGGCGGGGGCTTCATCAGCTTTACAATATTCATCTGGGGCTCGGCTGTTCCCGGGAGCTTAAGACCAAAACTATTCCTCTTAACGTCGCTACTCCTTGTTGTTTTCTTCTACGGCCTCTTCATCAATCGGAAGAACTTTAGATTAAACGCTGATATGCTTAAAATCAATTTGGATTTTACCGAATTCGTTTTCCTTTCCGCTTCCTTGGCCGCGATTTTTCTCGTTTTCATCGCCTGTTTTTCCCCGATCACTTATTATGATTCGCTTGTTTACCATTTAGGACTTCCCGCTTACTATTTGACTCAAGAGAAAATCACCGTCGTCCCATTCAATTTATACTCGCTTTTTCCCTCCAATATGGAGATGATTTTCCTTTACCTTCTCGGGACTTTTCACTCAGCCGAATACATTATTAATTTACTCTGCTGGTCTATCTCTCTGGGCGTGGGAATGGGGCTTTTTCAATGGATTAAAGAAATTGACGGCCGGAAAACTGCGTTCCTGGCTTTTTTTCTTTGGTGGACAATGCCCGCCGTTTTGTTCCTTTCGCTGGGGGCTTATGTCGACATCGCTCTTAGTTTCTTTGTATTACTTTCGCTCCGGACTATTGAACTTTCCAAAGAAAAAAATTGGAGAGCGAGTTGGTTATTCATTTCGGGATTACTATCAGGCCTCGCCTGCGCTACTAAATACACGGGTGTTATTTGTCCGATATTCATCATTTTCTTCCTCCTTTTGGAAAGTTTTATCGACGGAAAAATCAAGCCCGCGAGATTTTTCATTTTTCTCTCCGCCGCCCTCATTCCCTTTTCTCCTTGGTTAATAAGAAATGCCGTGGCTGTGGGAAATCCCATTTTCCCGTTCGGATATCAATTTTTTAAGGGAAGTGTCGCCTGGACCAAAGATTCGGCCGATTCATATTTTAGGCTCCTAACCGAATACGGGGCGAAAAGCGACTTGGTGCGGGAAATATTCCAAGCACCCTGGAAAATCGCCACAAATCCAATGAAATTTGGGGGAGGGTTTGATGTTTTGGGAGATTTTGGGTGGCCGCTCATACTTTTGACAGCGCCTTTGGCAATTGTTCTCTGTCGCCAAAATAAAAAAATATGGATCATGATTTATTTCTTTTTATTTTTTGCGGTCTTTTGGTTTGTTTCCAAACCTGTTCTCCGGTTCCTTATTCCCGCACTGCCCTTCGGCGTAATTTTGTCGGCCCTCGCAATTCAACGCCTTCTCGAACACAAAAGGACCTTAATCAAATTTTTAACCATACTGTGGAGCGCGCCTTGGTTAATAGCTAATTTCTTTTTTATGTTTCAAATTTCAGACGAACTTAAACCTTTTTCTGTCTCGTTGGGACTAACTTCCAAAGAAAATTTCCTTAAACGAAAAATCCCCTTTTACCAAACATTCGAATTCGCCAATAAGAATCTCCTCCCTTTTCAGAAAATTTTCATCCTCGGGGAACAAAGGGGTTACCACCTGAAAATTCCCTATTTTTCCGCCAATTTATTCTCCAAAAACCCGGTGGCGGAAATTTGCAATGGCTCTCCAACCTCATCGCTATTGGAAACCTTTTTCCAGAAAATAGGCGTTACTCACATCCTGATTAATAATTCTGAACTCGGAAGATTGGGGGGGCTAAAGGCCTTCGGATTTGACCAAAAGGGAGAGGGAATTTGGTCGGATTACTTGGGAACAAAAACCACCCTTCTTTTTTCCAACAATTCGGTGGACTTGCTGCAGATAAAATCGAACTAGTTCAAAAAAGACATTGTGTTTTCAACTCAATTTTAAAGGGGTTTTTGTTGACTTTGGCTTAATGTCCGATTATACTTTCAGCATACGCAAAAAATGGGTTTTTGCGTAAAGGGGGTGATTAGCATGAAGAAAAATCTTAAAGGGTTCACACTCATCGAACTTATGATCGTCGTTGCAATCATTGGTATATTGGCGGCTGTCGCCATTCCTAAGTTCGCTGATCTAGTGACCAAATCAAAGGAAGCCGGCGTAAAGGGGACTATTGGCTCTCTTCGTAGCGCTCTCAGCATTTATTACGGCGATACGGAAGGAGGATATCCAGGAAATCTCTTCGACGGCATAACTACAGGAGATAGATACATGCCTCGGCAATCCGGAGTGGAGAGTCTGGGACGGTATTCCATTCCCTCTCATAGCCGGAACACTGGCCATACTGGACCCGTTTATCAAAATGCTTCAGATGTGACGGCTGTTGTTAACGGCGACCTTACGGCCGCCGATGACACGTCTCCTCTTCTCTACCAGGCGGACAATACATCGGCATCATGGGGTGAAGTCTTAATCAATTGCACCCACATGGACACAAAAGGCGTTGTTTGGACAACGTATTAATGACGTAAGTCAATTGTAATATCAGTAAAAGGCACCCCCGGATTTCGGGGGTGCCTTTTTTGTCTAGGCTATTATGACAACTCTCATTAACCCTTTTTTTTCAGTAATTTTATTTTTTATCGGCCTCTTTTTCGGGAGTTTCGCCAATGTCTGCATTTACCGCTGGCCGAGGAACCAATCTATTATCCGGCCTGTCCGTTCTTTTTGTCCGTGGTGCAAGAAAAAGATTCGTTGGTTTGACAATGTTCCCTTAATTAGTTTTTTGGTTCTTAAAGGTCGTTGCCGGGAATGTAAAGGGACCATTTCGTGGAAATATCCCCTGGTTGAACTGACCCTCTCCTTATTGTGGATCGCAATGTTTTCGATTTTCTTAAAGATGAAACCCGAACCCCACCCAATTTTTGGAGCGGGAATATTCTTTTTAACTTTCTGCTTAGTGGTGGCATTTTTTACCGATTTAGAGTGGAAAATTATCCCGAATCAAACCTCTTTCCTCCTCATTATTGCGGGGTGTCTAATATCGTTTTGGAATCCGCTGCTTCCGGGGAGTTCAGCGCTGCAAAAATTCCTTGAGGCCTTATTGGGGCTTTGCTCGGGAGGGGGGATACTTCTATTAATCGCCGCCGGCGGGCGTTTGTATTTCGGGAAGGAAGTAATGGGTTGGGGAGATATAAAACTTTTTGCGGGAATTGGAACCTTTTTAGGCTGGCCGGGAATAATTTCCGCCACAATGATCGGAACATTCGGGGGAGGAATTTTTTCCGTGGCGGGGCTAATTTTTGGGTTTGTAAAAAGACACCAATATATTCCCTTCGGACCCTTCCTCATTCTCGGCACTTTAGCGACTTTCTTCTTGCAGGCAACCCGTTCAGCTTTCCTCCCGACTTTAAAGTTATTTCAATAATGTCAATAAGAAAAAATTATTACTACCCCTTGACAATGGGACAGAGTGAAAATAGACTTCATAGTGAATTGACGCCACATTTTTTCATCGAACGCCGAGTGTTGAGAATTGGGGATAATAATTTATTCTCAAACGACTCAGGCGTTTTTTATATATGGAATTCCCAAAAATTGATTTAAAAAATATTCCTATCCCGTCTTTGGGCCTTCTTCGCTCCAAAGACTCGTTGGGAATCGATCTCGGAACGACCGCGGTTAAAATTGTTCAAATCGGAGGCCACAAAGTAATCAGGTGGTGGACGAAAGAATTGGATTTAAAAGCGGTAGGCCCGGAAGCCAGCCCCCAGGACAGAGCCTCGGCCTTAACTCAAATTTTAAACGAGTTTTTGGCGGACGATAAAAAAATCCCTAAAAAAGCTTCTGTATCCGTGAGCGGGAATTCCGTGATCGTTCGGTATGTCAAGTTGCCCAAACTCTCTCGGTCAGAACTGGAAAAAACAATTCAATTTGAAGCCGAACCATACATTCCTTTCGCCATCCCCGAAGTTTACATGGGTTTCCATATCCTTGGCGATGTGATCGATGAGGGGCATCCAAAAATGGAAACGGTGCTGGTCGCCGCTAAAAAGGAACTTATTGAACAAAGGCTGAGCGTTTTGACTTCCGTGGGCTTAAGGCCCATAGTGGTCGATGTCGATGCATTTTCCCTGGAAAGCGCCTATAGCTTGATTTCCCCTTCCAACTCCGAAGAAAGCGAAACCGTTATGGTCATCAACATGGGAGCTTCCGTGACGACCATCATCATTCTCGAGAATGGAGTATCCAAAGTAGTGCGGGATGTTTTCGTGGCCGGGAACACCATCAATCGCTCGCTTCAGAGGATTTTTGATTGCTCCTATGAAGAAGCTGAGAATTTAAAGAGAAAAGGCCAAATTTTGGTAACCCCGGATGAAAAAGAGGCCACTTTGGCCCAAGATGATCAAGACTCCCTTCAAATATCCAACACCATCGTCACGGTGATGAAAGATCTGGTCGCGGAAGTCCAACGATCGCTGGACTTTTTCCTTTCGCAAAATCCGGAAAGGCAGGTCAACAGAATTTTGCTCTGCGGGGGGTCATCTAGAATTTCAGGCCTCGACCGTTATCTGGGTCAAGAGCTTCATCTCAACGTTGAAGTATTCGATCCATTCAGTGGCCTTGAAGGAAATTTGCCCGAGCCCAACTTAAGAGCTTCCTTCGCGGTGGCGGTGGGGCTGGCCATTCGAAAAGAAGGGGACTCAAGATGATAAAAATCAATCTTCTCCCTCCTGAATACGAAGAGGCTCAAAAGAAAAAAGAGGTCATTATGCTCGGGGGAGGAGCCGGAGTCATATTGATTTGCGTCCTAACTTTTTTCTGGTTTATACAGAAAAGCCGGGCGGCCGCTCTCGAAGGAAAAATTAGGCAATCAGAAGCTGATTTGCAAACATTTCAAACCATAATCGGTGAAATCAACCAAATTGAGGCTGACAAAAAACGTAAGGAAGAAAAACTCAATGTGATAAAAAGCTTGAACCGCTCACGGCTGATTTACCCTGTGCTATTTGAAGATTTTATCCCCATTGTTCCCGCGGATGTCTGGATAACCAATATGGCACTTGATGAAAAAGGGGATTCAATCAAAATAACAATGAGTTGCAGGGCCACTTCCAATTTCGCTGTGGCCACATGGTTGACCAATCTCCAACAGTCTCCCCACTTTTCCGGTATAAATTTGGGCTCCATCTCATATTCCAGATCGGAGCAATCAACTACTCTGAGTTTCAGTCTCGATTGTTCTTATCAGCATCGGGGACCGCTTCCGTTATCAGAGTATTACTAGAAAGAAAAGGAATGATTTATGGCAATTGATTTTAAAATGTCCCAAAAACAAATCCAACTGATCGCAGTTGCTGCGTTAATCGTTATTGGCGGTGGATATGTTTACTGGAACTACTTTCTCAAACCGGAATTTAATTCGATAAGAGATAATACGGTGAAGTTAAACGATCTTAAACAAAAAATTGAGTCGGCGGAAAGAGAAGCGCGGCGGCTCCCCGCTCTTAAAGATGAGAGAGAAAGGTTGACGACAGAGTTATCTCGATTGGAAAAACAACTTCCCAAGGATAAAGACGTCCCCAATATCATTAGGGCCCTAACCCGAGAAGCTTTGCAGGAAAGCCTGGATTTCCGTCAATTTGCGCCCAAAGCCACTGTGCAGAAGCAATACTTTGCGGTTGTTCCCTTTGATATTCAAATGTCGGGTTCATTGAGCGCGCTGGCCCGTTTTTTCACGTCACTTGGTCAAAATGAACGGATTTTTAAATTTCAGAATGTAAAATTAACACCGCGAAGCGGAGATGAAAGCGGAATGACCTTCTTGAATATAAGTTTTTCTGTTGAAACCTATGCTTACACAGGGGGGAGTTGAAATGCGGCGCCTCAAGAATTTTGAAATAGCCCCATTTGTTTTTCTTCTTGTGCTCTTTTTCTTAGTGGCCAATTTTCAGGGCTGCAAGGGGAAAAATACGGGAGCTAACGCGGCTCCTCCTCCTCCCCCTATGGTTGTGAAAAGCAACAAAATTGAGGAACCGGTAAAAGAAATTCCCGTGTATGTGTACAAGGCAGATCGGCTACGCGATCCCTTCTCACCAGTTGGCTTTGCCACAAGTTATCAACCCGATGCGGTTTTTGATCCCCAAAGAGCGACGGTAAAGGCCATTATTTTCGGAACCGAGACAAGGACGGCCGCTGTCAGCGTCGGGGGCGGAGGGACCTATTTCATCAAAGCTGGAAGAATTTTCGACATAATGGGCAAAACGATCGAAGGGTTTAAGGCCCAGGTTTTGGTCAACAAAGTCGTTGTTCAAAGCGACTCAGGCGAAATGTTTGAATTGAAGATTCGGGAAACCGAGGAGGGAAAGTCCTAATGAAAAATTTAATCAAGTTATGGATTATCATTGTCTATTCGTTGAATCTGGCCCTAACTCCGATTGCGGGGCAACCGGTCCAAGGGGAAGGTACCCCCACCTTAAAAGATGTCCGTGCGGATAAAAATGACATTGTTATCGAATTGACTCAGTTGATGCCTTATAAAATTAACAACCTTCCTGACCAAACTAAAATAATTATTGACATTACCGGAGCGGTGTATAAAACCGGATTTACTAAGAAAAATTTGGAGACTGATTTGGTGCGCAGGGTTCGAGGCTATCAATTCAAGGAAAATCCTCTAATCGCCCGGGTGGTTCTCGATCTTAAGGATCCCGTTGATTACAAAACGTTTGACAGCGGGTCCAATATCGTTGTGGTCCTCCGGAAAAACGAAGTGCTTAAGGAAACCGAATCGAAAAAAAAGGAGGCCAAGTCCAAATCCGTTCCCAATAGCCGAAAAGATCTTTTAAACACCATGCCCAAGGAAGTTGTCACCCTGGATTTTGAGGGGGCGGATATACGGGATGTAATTCGACTCATGGCGGAAACAAGCAACATTAACATGATTTACGGCCCCGAGGTGGGGGGAAACATTTCAATTCATTTGAAAAATGTTCCATTTGATGAAGCCTTCAGAACCATTATGAATTTAAAAGGGCTTGTGGCCACCCAATTGGGTGCGAATATTTTGAGAATCACGACTCCCGACGTGGTTCAAAAAGAACAAGCCAAGGCCATTTTATTCACGAAAACAATTCCGATTAATTATGTGAAAGCCGAAGAAATGCAGAAACATATTTTTGCCGTGATGAATTCAGCTGGTCGGAAAGGAAATATCAGCGTGGTGGAAGAATCAAACAGTTTGGTCATTACCGACACCCAGGAAGGAATTGCCCAATCGGAAAGATTAATCGCTCAACTGGACAAAAAACCTCCCCAAGTTTTGATTGAAGCGAGAATTGTCGAAATAAACTTAAACGATGGATTTGACATTGGCGTTCAATGGGAATATATGTCCGCCAAAAGGTCGGGGAACCAATTGAATTTCATCGGTACGGGGGCGCCTTCGCCAAGAATTGCCGCAACGGACGCCACCGGGAAACAATTCGGTCCAGCGGGACCCCCTAACGGGACCGGCGTGTCTCTTCCCGGACCGGCTGCGGCCGCAATAACATTCGGGTTTGTCAATAACACCGATTTTCTGTCCGTCTCCCTGGCTGCCCTCGTCACGCAGTCCAAAGCGAAAATACTCTCCTCTCCCAAAGTGGTAACTATTAACGGGAAAGAAGCGAAAATAGAAGCCGTTCAGGACATTCGTTTCAGAACGGCGACGGTATCAGGAAACGGAACAGTCAGCGAATCATTTACGGTGGTAAGCGCCGGAATTAAACTCAAGGTAACTCCAACCATAAATGCAGAAGATCAAATAACTCTCCAAATAAAGCCGGAATCAAGCTTCCCGACTTCCCAAGAAGTGGGAGCGGGCCCGGTTATTCGCACCCGAACTGCTGAGACAACCGTTATCGTAAAAGACGGGGAAACTTTGGTTATCGGCGGATTGATTGACGACACCGATTCTCAATCCGTCACCAAAGTCCCGTTGCTTGGAGATATTCCCATCATCGGAGTATTTTTCCGGAGTAATAATAATTCAAAAATTCGCAACGAACTGCTTGTTTTTGTGACCCCTCGGATTATCAGAGAATAAGAGTTTCATCATTTACAACTTAATTGCTACCCTTCCCCTACTCCTTTCCTATTTCCTAAAAGGGGCCAAACAACCGGAAAATTTCGCCTTCCTTTTCCTTTGCCTAATCGTCGTATTCTTCATCCTGTCATTTAAAAATCAAAGGTTAGATGTGAATAAAAATGATTTTCTTCCCATCCCGGCCTTTTTCGTTTGGATTCTTCTGACACTGGTTAATCTGCCTCCACTCGATTTATTCTTTCCATCCTTTTCAAAAATCTTTTCTTACTTCTTATTCGGTCTAATCATTTATTCGCTTTCCCCGACGAAAATTGCCCCCCTTTTCGGTCTCTCCATATTTCTCGTGGCCGCCATTGAGTCCTTTTTTCTTCTAATAAATCAAAGTTCATCCCGGACATACACCTTCGGCTATTTAACCGGGAACCCGATTTACTCCGCGACTCTCCTTGGGTCAGCGATGTGCTTTGTTCCGGTAATATTTTCTATGGGAGGATTTCTTAAATTGCTTAAGAATGCCCCCTCATTCATAAAAATAATATTTTCTTCGATAATCACTATCTCTTTTGGTTTTCTAATTTTCAAATGTGAATCCCGAAGCGGGCTTTTGGGGGCTTTACTCGGACTAAGCATCTTCATTTTTAGAAAAGAAACCAGAAGTTTTGTCTTAGCATCAATAATTATTTTGTTTACATATTTGATTTGGAACCCCGCCGGAACTCTTCACTATTTCGAAATTGATTGGTCTAAACCGGCTGAATTACTCGGCAGATTGGTAATTTGGAAAACCGCCCTTATATCCATTCTTGATAAACCAATTCTTGGATTCGGACTTGGCAATTTCGAGAGAGCCTATTTCCTAAACCAGCAACCAACCCATGAAATTCTCCGCTTTGAAAAATTCACTCAGTTTGCCCATAACGATTACCTGCAACTCGCGGTGGAGGGAGGAATTCCGTTATTGCTCATTTTCTTATGGGGAATAATCAGATTGATAATTAAGGTTTCGCGGCAGAAAGAAATTTCGTTAATTCAATGCTGGGCTTTATCCACTGTTATTCTATTCGGCACAATATCCCTATTCAATTTCAGCGCGTATCTACCCACAAACGGCCTTATCTTAAGCGGTTGCCTCGGGTTGCTGTTTCAAAAGGGTCTTAAAGATGAGTCTCAACAAAATTGGTCAATCAACCTCAATTTTTTAAAGGCAATTTCCATTTCCATGGGCCTCATTGTTTTTGGATTTGGGCTTTCCAATTGGCAACTCAAGAAAGGGAACTTGCGACTGGCCGTGGGAATTATGCCGGCTAATTCCGAGGCCTGGCTAGCCAAAGCTCAAAAAGAGGCCCAAGAAAGCGCCCCTTTAGAGACCCTTCCAGAAGTTTTAAGAGATTTAGACAAAAGCATCCTTTGGAATTCCGAAAACCCCTGGATATGGCTCGCCAAAGGATCACTTCTGAAAACCTTAACACCCACTCCCGTAAATGAAATTTACTACTGCCTTGATAAATCAATATCTCTTGCGCCCAACCATGCTCCCTTCTGGATTTTAAAAGGATTATTCCTAGCCAAACAAAATAATTTCCTTGCCGCTGAAAAATACTTTAAAATCGCAGCGGATCTTGAACCAAGGGCTCCAATTCCCTTTTATTATCTTGGTCTAGTGAGTTTCTCTCTTAACAAATGGGAAGAAGGAAGAACCTCTTTAAACAAGGCCGCAGAATTAAAACGGATATACGGAGAGAAAATTAGCCAATCTCATTATGCGAAGTTTTTATTTAATGTTACGGAAGAGCAAATTTCATCAATTAAAAATATGTCGAAATCGAATAAGCGGGATTTCGAACGGGTAATTAATAATGAATACCGATAAAGATTTTATTTCCCTCGTAATCCCGGTTTATAATGAGGAAGAGAATCTGGGACCTCTTATCAATTCCGCTGAAAATGGGTTGAAGGGTTTATTGTTTGAAATTATCGCTGTTGATGACGGTTCAACTGATGGATCTAAACAAGCTCTCTTGAAGTTAAGGGAACGATTCAATAACTTGAAAACGATTTCTTTAAAAAGGAATTTTGGGCAAACCGCCGCTTTGGCGGCGGGAATAGATCAAGCCAAGGGAGGAATCATCGTCACTATGGATGGGGATGGGCAAAATGATCCATCTGACATCCCAGCCTTAGTTAATAAATTAAATGAAGGATTTGACGTTGTGTCCGGCTGGCGCAAAGAAAGGAAGGACCCGCTCATCAGCCGGAAATTGCCTTCTGGAATCGCCAACCGGATTATTTCTTTCGTCACAGGAGTTTGGATTCATGATTATGGATGCACACTTAAGGCCTATAAAAGAGAGGCCATCGCCAATCTCCAAATGGCCGGAGAAATGCACCGTTTCCTTCCGGCCTGGTGTGCCTGGCAGGGAGGAAAAGTGACGGAAATCCCCGTGAAACATCATCCCCGTCTTCACGGCAAGTCTCATTACGGGTTTAACCGGACATTTAAAGTGATTATTGATTTGATGACTCTGAAATTTTTCAGCGGTTATTTGACCAAGCCAAATTACTTATTTTCAGGGATCGGCCTTCTCTTTTTCATATTGGGCACGGCAGCGGGCGTTTTGGCAATCCTGGACAAATTCGGGCCGGATCTCTATCCTCAATTTCGAATCCCCCTGATGCTCCTGGCGGTCTTCTTTGGGCTTGTGGCGGTTTTCCTGGTACTCATGGGCTTCCTGGCTGAACTTATGGTCCGGCTGTACTTCCAGGTCCGGAATCAAAAATCATACCGGCTTTCCGATGAATAACTTTTTAAAAATAACCCTAGGCCTAACCGTGAGCGTGGTTTGCCTCTTCCTCGCCTTTAAAGACTTTAGGTGGACTGATTTGATAAACGCCCTCGCGAACGCTGACTGGATTTGGCTTATTCCCGCCTTTCTCCTTTCTTTGCTCTCCTACATATTTAGGTCAATGAGGTGGAAAATTCTACTTTCCCCTATTAAAAAAATTAAGCTCAAGGATGTTTTTATCGTGCTCACTTTCGGATTTTTTGTTAATAACATCCTGCCGTTAAGGTTGGGTGAACTGGCCCGCGTTTACGCCCTAAAAAAATTGGAAGATGTGCCTTTAAGCTCCGGTCTTGGATCGGTTGCCCTGGAGCGGATTTCGGATTTTATCGGCCTGTTATTTGTGATGTTTTTGGCCATGCCCATTCTGCCGCACGGACGAATTCCTATTCAACAGGTCATTGTCCTAATGATTATAGGAATTGCCTTGGTACTTGGCCTTTCCATATTCTTCGAGAGAAAAGGGAAACACCTTCAAAAAATTCCCGGGATATTTGGAAAAATTTTCGGGTTCCTGAATAATATTACTCGAGGTTTCTCAGCCTTAAAATCTCCCCAAAAAATCATTTTGACTGTTTTGGCGGCCACCCTAATCTGGACTACAGATATTTGCACCATGGCGGTGGTTTCCAAGGTTTTCGGTCTCAATTTGTCGCTCCTTCAGGCGGCCGCCGTTATCGTCGGAATTGCTTTTGGCGTCATGATTCCTGCGGCGCCTGGATATGTCGGAACTTACGAATTTTTCGCCAAAGAAACCCTGGTCTTTCTCGGTTTTCCCGCGGCTCCCGCGCTATCCTTTATTCTTGTTATTCACTTTTTCCAAGTACTAGTTACAATCTTGTTCGCTTTTCCAGGGATGCTCAAAGTTGGGTTGTCAGGAATAAAGTTTAAATTGGAAAATAAACTGGATAGCGAATGACTCTATCAACCAACCTTCTATACTTTTTCACTTTTTCCGGGGCTCTCATACTTAGTTTGATCCTGACTCCCGCCGCCAGGGCCGCAGCGATGGTCTTAAAGATTTTAGACCACCCTATAACCGAGATTAAAACGCACAAAAAACCAGTTCCGTATCTGGGCGGCGCGGCTATTTATTTAGCGTTCACCCTAACTCTCCTTTGGGTCCGCGTCCTCACTTCCTTTCCGACGGGAACGCTGCGGTCGCTTCGTGGAATATTAATAGGAGGAACCTTCATCTTCGGTCTAGGCCTGGTTGATGACATTAAACATCATGGCCTTCACTATTCAACCAAGTTTTTTTTCCAAATTTCAGCAGCTTTGATGGTAATTCTCTTTGACATCCGGATCAAATTCATCCAACCGGAATGGTTCGGACTTCTCCTAACCATTCTCTGGATCGTCGGCCTGACGAACGCCTTTAATTTAACCGACATCATGGATGGTTTGGCTTCAGGAATTGCGGTTTGCGCGTCGTTGGCGTTCTTCTTTATATCGCTGCCCTCCGAAGAAATTTACGTGAATTTCGCTTCCATTGCCCTGGCCGGAGCCGCCCTGGGATTCATGCCGTACAACCTTTCGAATTCCATGAAAATTTTTATGGGAGATTCGGGAAGCCTTTTATTGGGGTTTATAGCCAGTTCCCTCGCTCTGGGCACATCCTACGGTGGAAAAACTTCAATGGTGGTATTTGCGCCAATTATGCTTTTGGCCCTCCCCATTTACGACACGGTTTTCGTTTCATTTATTCGGATGCAGAAAGGGCAATCGCCTTTTGTTGGGTCCAAGGACCACTTTCCGCTACGGCTGGAATATTTGGGGTGGTCTCGGAAAGCCATTCTTATTTTCTGCCTAGCCACCACTACCCTATTAGCAGTTGGGGCGAATATAATAACCCGAAGCGAACACCTTATAAATCTAACTGTCTACGGCATTACCATCCTCTTTTTTCTCGCCTTAACAACATATATCCTTAAAGCTCAAACTAAATGAATTCTCCGAAATCCAGACAAAATCCTGTCTTAATTTTGGGAGGGGGCCTGGCCGGGCTTTCCGCGGCCTATCATCTAAAGACTAAGACAAGCCTCTTGATTGAAAAAGAAAATCAGGTTGGCGGGACAGCTCGGTCCTATCAAGTCAAAGGGTTCACCTTTGACTACACCGGCCACCTTCTCCACCTTCACTTTCCCACCACCAAAAGGCTTATTAAAAAAATCCTAAAAAACAATTTTTTCTGGTGTAAAAGAGATACCTGGATTTTTTCGGAAAACACCTACACCAAATATCCCTATCAGGCCAACACCTTCGGATTACCGGAAATAACAGTGGATGATTGCGTGGTTGGATTTTTCGAAACTAATTATCAAAATCCGGGGCGAGAGAAATCGGATAGTAATTTTAAAAAATGGTGTTTCGATACTTTTGGCCCGGGCATTTCCAAACACTTTATGATTCCCTACAACGAAAAGCTTTATCGCACCAAAACTGAACTCTTAAACATTGACTGGTGCGGCCCTTTTGTTCCCAAGCCCCGTTTAGAGGATGTGATTAAAGGGGGCCTCGGAACGGAAAATAGAGGGTTCGGGTACAACCAGAATTTCCTCTACCCGAAAAGGGGGGGAATTCAATCCCTGTCCTTGGGCCTAGCCCGTCACCTAAAAAATATTAAATTACAAACATCCGTCGAGAAAATTGATTGGGGGAACAAAAAGGCCCGCTTGTCGAACAGTCAGGTCGTCCCCTATTCGAAACTAATCAACACCATGCCCCTTCCTGAACTCCTCAAGGTTATGTCTCCTCTGCCGCGCCAAATCAGAATGGCGGCCGAAAAATTAAAGTTTGTCAGCATCATTTGCATAAACATGGGCGTAAAACGTCCGAAAATATCCCAAAAATCATGGATCTATTTTCCGGAAAAGGAATTCCCATTTTATCGCGTAGGATTTCCCATGAATTTCACCCCCCATGTGGTTCCCCGAGGGCAGAGTTCCATGTATATTGAAATCTCACTTAAACCAGGTGAAAAATATGCGAAAAAGGTAGTTCTAAATCGGACTATCAAAGGACTAATCAAATGCGGGATTCTGAAGAAATCCGATAAAATTTCCGCGGTTCAATTCCTTCCCATTAAGTACGCCTATGTGATTTACAATCAAAATCGAAAAATGGCGCTTAAACAAATTATGGATTTCCTAAAAAGACAGGGAATACTTTCCATCGGCCGCTATGGAGCCTGGAAGTACTCCTTTATGGAGGAAGCTATTCTCGACGGCAAAAAGGCAGCTGCGGCCATTATAAAAATATAACCGGGAATTATATGGAAGCGAAACCAAAGGGGAAAATTACAGTTGTCCACTTGATCACCCTCCTCGAATTTGGCGGGGCTCAAGGAAATACGATTTTTACGGTTCAAAACCTGGATCCCGCTAAATTCGAAGCGCATCTCTGGTCCGGAAAGAGGGCATTTTGGGACGAGGAAGTTAAAAAAAACATCGGGGAGACGGGCCGGCTGAAATTTTTTTCCACCATTGTCCGCCCCATCCACCCGTTCTTTGATTTGCTGGCCATCTGGACTCTTTCCAGGGAACTAAAAAAACTGAACCCCCAAATTCTTCACACTCATTCCTCCAAAGCGGGGATTCTGGGGAGATTCGCCGGGTGGCTGGCCGGCGTCCCCATCATTATCCACACCTACCACGGGTTCGGCTTCAACAATCAACAAAATTGGCCGATGCGATGGCTTTTTATCACACTGGAAAGGATGACCGCCCGTATTTCCAAAAAACTCATCTTTGTTTCCGAGGCGAATCTCGAACAGGCCAAAAAACTGAAAATCGGGAAACCAGGTCAATATGAACTTATCCGGAGCGGGATTTCCCTCAAGGTCTTCAAAAGCGGAGAACCTCCCTCCGACATCCCGAATTTGAGAAGAGAATTGGGCATTCCGGCTGGCTGCCCGATCATTCTCACCGTCGGGCCTTTTAAACCTCAAAAGAACTTGTTTCAATTCCTTGAATTAGCCGGTCAGATCTCTAAGCAATTCCCCCTGGCCCATTTCGCCATGGTTGGAGACGGAGCCTTGAGGAAAAGGCTGGAGGAGCGGATTGGGGAAATGAATCTATCTGATAAAGTCCATCTGCCCGGCTGGCGGAAAGATATCTTAAGAATTCTTTCAATATCAAAAGTTTTTATCTTAACGTCCCTCTGGGAAGGGCTTCCCCGAGCCCTTGTTGAAGCCATGGCCACTGGCATCCCCGCCGTTTGCTTTGAAACCGACGGGGTGAAAGACCTTCTTTCCAAAGGGGGAGGAACCATGGTTCGACAGGGCGACATCCAGGCGGCGGCCCGAGCGGTAATAAGGCTGTTAAGCAACCCTTCCGACTGGCGGGAGGCGTCAAACCAAGCCAAGGAAATTATCACCGATGAATTCGACATTGAACAAATGGTCAAGCAACAGGAAAAGCTATATGGCGAATTGATCGGCTGTGAACTGGAAGTTAGGACATAAGAGCGAGCGCTCCACACCCCTGGACATTTTCCGCCGAAAAAAATAGGATTCCCAATAACCCCTAGATTTCTATTAACTCTCCTTTTGGAGGAAATCCCGCTCATGAAAAAGACGTTCAACGTTACTCTTATTCCGGGTGACGGAATTGGTCCAGAACTGGTTGATACAGTTAAGTTTGTTTTGTCTGGAATCGGAGTTCAAATAAATTGGGAAGTTGTGGAAGCTGGAGCTGAAGCCCTAGCTAAACACGGCACGCCTTTGCCGGATGCGGTCCTTAAATCGGTTAAAAAGAATAAAGTGGCTCTTAAAGGACCCATCACAACTCCGATTGGTACCGGTTTCCGCTCTGTAAATGTCGAGTTGAGAAAATCTCTTAATTTATATGCTTGTTTAAGGCCGTGTAAAACTTATCCAGGGATCCCGAGCCGTTTTTCCGACATTGACTTGGTTCTGGTCAGGGAAAACACCGAAGATCTCTACGCCGGCGTGGAATTCCTCAATTCATCCCCAGAGGCCCGGGATATCATCAATGTGGCCGAGGGAAAAATTTTTCCAGATGCCAATATTTCAATTAAACCCATATCCAAATCAGCCACCGAAAAAATCGCAAAGTTCGCCTTCGAATATGCGGTAAAGAACGATCGGAAAAAAGTGACCGCTGTATCGAAGGCAAACATTATGAAATTCACGGACGGCCTTTTCCTTCAAATTTGCAAGGATACCGCCAAAAACTATCCCCAAATCGAATATGAGGAAAAACTGGTCGACAACATGTGCATGCAACTGGTTCAAAAACCCGAAAAATACGACGTTTTATTGCTTCCCAACCTTTACGGGGACATTTTATCCGACCTTTGTGCGGGGCTTGTGGGAGGGCTTGGGGTGGCTCCAGGGGCAAATTTCGGCGAGGATGCGGCTTTGTTCGAAGCCGTCCACGGAAGCGCACCCAAGTACAAGGGATTGAACAAAACCAATCCCACCGCACTTCTTTTGTCCGCAAAAATGATGCTTGAATATCTCGGTGAAAAGGAAATTGCGGCGAAATTGGAGAAGGCAGTGGCCGATGTTATTAAAGAAGGAAAAACCATCACCTATGACCTGGGTGGAAAGGCGGGAACCAAGGAGATGGGAGAAGCAATTCTAAAAAAATTTCAAAAGCTAAAATGAAATTTTCATCAACGGAACTTAAACAATTTAAAATCATCGAAAAGGATGAGGAATATAATCCCGAAAAAATTATTGGGGACTCCCTCGACCACGCCGTTTTTCTCGGAAAAATAAAAGTAAGCGCCCAAGCCAAGCTCATCGACAATAACGTGTTTGTGAAGGGTGAAATTTCCTCCCGGATAAAATTCAGATGCGTACGGTGCCTAAATGAGTTTGAGAAAGGCCACTCGACAAAATTTCAACAATTTTATTCTCTCGAAGAAGAAATTATCGATTTATCAAACGAAATCCGCGAATCTATTTTGATTGATTTGCCCCTGCATCCTGTCTGCCAAATAAACTGCAAAGGGGTGGTTCCAGAGCTGGCGAGCCAAAATAACCCTTCGACTTTTTACTCAGAAGAACTAAAATCGGACCCCCGATGGGACCAATTGAAAAAGATAAATTTAAAAGGAAATAAATCCAACTAGGAGACCGAAAGAAATGGCCAATCCAAAAAAGAAACATACCCCAATGCGCCGGGACATGAGAAGGTCAGCCAATTTTAAGCTGGCCGCAGTTTCTCTAGCCAAGTGTTCCCAATGCGGTGGATTTGTCCAACCTCACCATGTCTGCCCTTCCTGCGGATTCTATGGCGGACAGCTAATCGCCCCCACCAAACAACCCAAGAAGAAGGGTAAGGATTAAACGTTAAATGAGAATCGCCTTGGACGCCATGGGAGGGGATGCAGGCACCCCGCCGAATGTCGAAGGAGCTATTGACGCTTGCCGAATATGGCCAGGCATGGAAGTCGTGCTAGTCGGCGACGAAGACACAATCACTACGGAACTAAAAAAACATAAAGCCGTTAATCGCCTTCCCCTTTCCATTCAGCCTGCCACCCAAACCGTGGGCATGCACGAATCTCCCGTTGAGGCCTGCCGGTCTAAACCGGACGCAAGCATCATGGTCTGCGCGAAGCTCCTCTCAGAAGGGAAGGTGGATGGGCTTGTTTCTGCGGGGAACTCTGGAGCCACCATGACCGCTTCCCTTTTCCACTTGAAAAGAATTGAAGGTATTTCTAGACCGGCCATCGCCACAATCATTCCGACTATTTCCGGGCATTGCGTCATGCTTGACATGGGGGCAAATGTCGACTGTAAGCCAAAACATTTGCTGCAATTTGCCGTAATGGGGTCTGTTTATTTCCACATTATGTTTAAAAAAGAGCGTCCCACTGTCGGGCTCCTTTCTATCGGGGAGGAGGAGGGAAAAGGAAACGAACTGACCCTCGAAACCCACACCTTGCTGAAAAATAGCGGACTTAACTATATCGGGAACGTGGAAGGAAGAGACATCGCCAGAGGAAAAGTTGATGTAATCGTTTGTGACGGTTTTGTGGGCAATGTGGTGTTGAAATTTGGCGAAGGCTTTGCCGAGGCCATACTCAAACTAATTAAGGGAGAAATCCAAAGGCGACCCCTGGCTATTTTGGGGAGCCTCCTTATGAAAGGGGTATTCCGAACCATTAAAGCTAAAGTTGATCCGCACGAGTATGGCGGGGCGCCCTTGCTGGGAGTAAAAGGAATTACCATCGTTTGCCACGGAGTCTCCAACGGCTACGCCATCCGCAATGCCCTCCGGGAAGCGGCTGAGCTCATTCAAGACAACATTAACGGTCAAATCCATTCCCAGCTCCTCAACATTTCCCAGCAAATCGTCCTAGCCTAGAGACCAACCAACGGTAAGGAGATTTTCACCTTGAGCAACATCAAAATCACAGGCACCGGATCGGGATTACCGGAAACCATTCTGACCAACGATGATCTCTCCAAAATGGTCGACACCTCCGATGAGTGGATCACAACCCGCACGGGGATTAAAGAGCGAAGGATTGCCGATGAAAAAACGGCGACTTCAGACTTGTGCCTTGCGGCGGCCAAAAACGCCCTGAAATCCGCCGGGCTCGACCCCAAAGAACTAGATCTTATCGCGGTGGCCACATGCACTCCGGATTATCAATTCCCGTCCACAGCATGCATTCTCCAAAACGCGCTGGGAGCCCAAAAGGCGGCGGCTTTTGACTTGTCCGCAGCCTGCACTGGATTCATTTACGCCGCCACCATGGCCAATAGCCTCCTCCAAAATGGGAATTATAAGAATGCCCTAGTATTAGGGGCCGACCTTCTCAGTAAATTTACCGATTGGAAAGATCGAACGACTTGCGTTCTATTTGGGGACGGCGCTGGAGCAATGGTATTGGAAAAGACAAACGACACCAGGGGAACGGGTCCCCAGATTTTAGCCTCGGATCTTGGGGCCGACGGAACTCAAATTGAAATCCTGAAAATTCCCGGGGGAGGTTCCAGACATCCCTTCAGCCAAACCGGTTTTAAAACCGATCCTCCATTCATCCAGATGGATGGCAAAGAAGTCTACCGCCACGCCGTGACGAGAATGGGGGAAACGGCCCTGGCCGCCTTAAAAAAGGCGGGAAAGAAACCTGAGGATCTAAACCTATTTATCCCCCATCAGGCCAACATTCGAATAATTGAAACTCTGGCGAAACGCCTGAAAATACCCAAGGAAAAAGTTTTCCTCAACATACACAAATTTGGAAACATGTCCGCCGCGACCACCATCATCGGCCTCGATGAAGCCGCGAGATCAGGCCGATTAAAAAGCGGGGACCTCGTCGAACTGGTGGCCTTCGGAGCCGGACTCACCTGGGGAGCCCTTCTAATTCAATGGTAATTAAAATTGCCTTCCTTTTCCCCGGCCAGGGGTCCCAGTTTGTGGGGATGGGATCGCCTTATCTCAACAAATCGGAAGCCGCCAAGGCCTTGCTTCTAGGAGCCGATGAAATCCTCGGTTTCAACATTTCCAAGATTATGTTCGGGGGTCCTGAAGAAAAATTGAAGGAAACAGACATCACTCAACCGGCCCTTTTCATCTCCAGCGCCATGGCACTCGCCTTATTGAAGGACAGGGGAATTTCGCCGAATTTTGTGGCCGGCCATTCCCTTGGCGAGTATTCCGCCCTTTACGCGGCCGGAACTCTCGGCTATGAGGAGGCCCTGAAACTTGTCCGCGCTCGCGGACGGGCCATGCAGGAGTGCGCGATAGAAAATCCCGGAACCATGGCCGCAATTCTTGGGCTGGACCGGAATGTCGTGGGGGAAGTCTGCCATATAATAAATAAGGATGTCGGTGTTTGCGTACCTGCCAATTTCAATGCCGCTCAACAAACTGTTATTTCTGGAACACAAGAAGCCGTTCTAAAGGCCATGGAATTGTGCGAGCAAAAAGGCGCTTCAAAGGCGATTGAATTAAACGTGGCGGGAGCCTTTCATTCTCCTTTAATGAAAAAAGCCGCCGAGATAATGAAACCCCTTATTGAAGGCGCCAATTTTGCCAAACCCCGGTTTCCCTTGATAACGAACGTCGACGGAATTCCAACCACTAGCCCCGCCGAACTCAAAGCCAAACTCATCGCCCAAATTGATCACCCTGTTTTGTGGAATGATTCACTATTGGAGATGTTGCGGCAGGGAGTTGAAACTTTTGTTGAAGTCGGATCGGGAAAAATATTAAGCTCCCTCGTCCGGCGTCTGGACAAGAATAAGACGGCGCTCTGGACAGATGAATTTGAGGCGATAGAAAAGAGAATTTCCACTTTATCTGTCCAAAGCTGAATTAAATTTTGGTAGTTTTGTCCGATTTCAATTTTTAAAAGAGCTTTGGAGAACTTAAGTGAGATTAAAAGATAAGGTGGCATTGATTACGGGCGCCGCGCAAGGGATTGGGCGTTCCATCGCCGACCTTTTCGGCGGCCAGGGCGCGAAAATCGCCATCTTCGATGTCGTTGAGGATCAAATCCAAAAGGCCGTCGCCGAAATAAAAGAGCAACATAAAGTTGACGCCATCGGATTGAAAGTGGACGTGACAAAAAGTGATGAGGTGGATAAAGGCGTCAAACAAATTGTTGAAAAATTTGGGAAGATTGACATTCTGGTCAATAACGCGGGCATCACCCGGGACAACCTAATGATCCGGATGTCGGACGCCGAGTGGGACGCCGTTTTGGCAGTTAACTTAAAAGGTCCGTTTAATTGCACGAAAGGGGTTTTTTCAGCCATGCGGAAGGCCGGAGGGGGAAGAATTATTAATATAGCCTCAATCGTTGGGCTCATGGGAAACGCCGGTCAAGCCAACTATTCCGCTTCCAAAGGGGGACTCATCGCTTTTACAAAAACGACCGCCCGGGAATTTTCATCCCGGAAAATTCTTGTGAATGCAATCGCTCCCGGATTTATTCGCACCGCCATGACCGATAAATTGTCTGACGAAGTCAAAGCAAAACTGGCCGCGCAAATTCCGCTGGAAAGGCTGGGGGAACCCCAAGACGTAGCCAACGCCGCGTTGTTTTTGGCTTCCGAGGAATCTTCCTACATTACCGGACAAGTTCTATCTGTTAACGGCGGAATGTACATGTAGGATTCAAACTGGATAGGGTTAATTTTATTACTAGGAGGAAAATATGGCAGAAGACATCGAGCAAAAGGTAAAGGACATCATCGTAGAGCAGCTGGGCGTAGATGCGGCTGAAGTGAAACCCGAGGCGTCCTTTGTCAACGATCTTGGCGCCGATTCATTGGATACTGTGGAATTGGTGATGGCGCTGGAAGAAGCCTTTGACATGGAAATACCCGACGAGGAAGCCGAGAAGATTCAAACCGTCGGACAGGCCGTTGAGTATATAAAGTCTCACAAAAAGTAAATCCACCATTTAAACCAAGAAACTCTCTTCTCAAAACGCGGGCTCTTAAAACCGGTTTTGAGAAAGGTCTGTTTTTGACAAATCCATTTATGAAAAAAATCGTCATTACTGGAATCGGCATTGTCAGTCCCATCGGAATTGGTAAGGCCGAATATTGGGATTCGCTCTTTCATGGGAAGTCGGGAGTGGGAAGAATCACTCATTTTGATTCCAGCGCCTCCGAATGCAAAATCGACGCCGAGGTCAAAAACTTTGACCCAACAAAATTCATGGACAAAAAACACGCCCGGCGGATGGATTTGTTCGCGCAGTTTGCCATTGCCGCCGCCAAAATGGCCGCCGCGGACGCCGGTCTCGATCCAAAATCCGTTGATCCGGAAAGGGCGGGCGTCATTGTCGGTTCGGGCATTGGGGGGCTCCCCACCATTGAAAACCAGCACAAAATCCTTCTCGAGAAGGGTCCCAGCCGTGTCAGCCCCTTTCTCATTCCTATGCTTATCACGAATATCGCTCCCGGTGAGATCGCCATGGATTTCGGCTGGACCGGACCGAATTACTCCGTATCATCCGCCTGCGCCACTTCCAATCATGCCATTGGTGCGGCCCTCAGACACCTCCGGTACGGAGACGCCGATATAATGATGGCGGGCGGGACAGAATGCGCCACAACCCCCCTCGGAATGGCCGGATTCTGTCAGGCTCAGGCACTCGCCACCAACTTTAACGACACGCCCGAGAAAGCGAGCCGTCCTTTTGATGCCAACCGCTCCGGATTCGTCATGGGAGAAGGATCCGGAATCGTCGTTTTGGAAACCGAGGGACACGCCAAGGCCAGGGGCGCAAAAATCTACGCAGAACTGGCCGGCTTCGGCGCGACCGATGACGCCTACCACATCACCGCTCCGAACCCCGACTGCAAGGCCGCAGTTAAAGCCATCCAACTGGCCCTTAAGGACGGGGGAATCAAGAACGAAGAAGTTGACTATATTAATGCCCACGGGACATCAACCATCCTAAACGACAAGACCGAAACGAAAGCCATCAAAATTGTCTTCGGCGAATACGCGAAAAAAATCCCGATTTCATCCACCAAATCCATGACGGGACACCTTCTCGGGGCCGCGGGAGGAGCCGAACTCATTGCCACCCTCCTCAATATGGAAAACAAAATGATTCACCCCACCATTAACTATGAAACCCCTGATCCCGAATGTGATCTTGACTATGTCCCCAACAAAGCCCGTCCTAAAGAAATCAAGGTTGCGCTGTCGAATTCCCTTGGTTTTGGAGGTCACAATGCCGTCCTTGTTATCAAAAAATACGCCGGTTCCTGATCTTCTCACCCCTTTTGAAACCAAATTCAGGGTAAAATTCAAGAACAAAAAGCTCTTGCAGGAATCCTTAACCCACAAGTCTTTCGCCATTGAGTACGGAAATTTCCCATGCAACGAAAGGCTTGAATTTCTGGGTGACAGCATCATTGCGGCCGTGGTAGCCCATTTTCTTTATAAAAAATATCCCAACGTGGACGAAGGCCGGCTGTCCAAAATGAAATCACAAATCGTTTCGCGTTCTAATTTGGGCGTATGGGCGGCGGAAATGGGCTTGGGCCAATTCATGTTTTTAAGCCAAGGTGAAGAGGCCACCGGGGGGCGCCAGAGAGAAAGCCTACTCGGGAATGTCTATGAGGCAATAGTGGGCGCGATTTTTCTCGACCAAGGATATTCCAAGGCCCAACAATTCATTATGAAACAACTGAGCAAGAAAAAAAGAATATTGGAAACGGATTTCAAAAGCAAACTTCAGGAAATTATCCAGAAAAAATACAAGACTCCGCCAAATTATCACGTTACAAACGAAGAGGGGCCGGATCACGCCAAACAATTCACTTTGGAAGTGCGCGTCAATAAAAAAACCCTTGGGGAAGGCGTGGGGCGCTCCAAGAAAGAGGCGGAGCAAATGGCCGCCAAGGAAGCTTTAAAAAAAATTAGGCTGGGAAATGAATAGCCTCCCGTCATTCCTGTGAAAGCAGGAATCCAGATAATTTTAAAATCAGGTTTACGGCATGGATTCCCGCTTTCGCGGGAATGACGGCGGGTTGCCAGGAGGAATAAATCGTGGATTACGGACTGACTGAGGAACAACAAGCGATAGTCGAAACCGCACGGGAAATCGGAATTAAAAAGATAAAACCGGTTAGAATGGAATACGATGAAGAGGAAAAGTTTCCTTGGCCCATCGTCGACGAGTTAAGGAAAGCGGATTTATTCGGGATTTACTTCCATCCGAACTACGGGGGTCTGGGCGGGGGGGGGTTTGAACTGGTCCTGGCGGTGGAGGAGCTTTCCCGCTATTGCGGAGGAATTGCCCTAAGCCTCGCGGCCACGGCTCTTGGCGCCTTCCCCATCGTTCTTTATGGAAACCCCGCGCAAAAGAAAAAATTTCTTCCGAATCTGGCGTCGGGGAAAAAGCTGGGCGCTTTCTGCATCACCGAACCCGAAGCGGGATCGGATGCCACCGCCACCAGGGCGACCGCGAAAAAGAGCGGCGACTATTACATTTTGAATGGACTAAAAAACTTTTGCTCAAACGGAGAGGCGGCGGATATTTATTCCGTCTTTTTCGCCACCGATCCGGCGAGAGGCGCCCGGGGAATTTCCTGTTTCGTCGTCGAAAAGGGAACTCCCGGGTTTAAATTCGGCAAAAAAGAGACGAAAATGGGAATTCGGGCCAGCACCACCTACGAACTCGTTTTTGACAATTGCAAAGTTCCGAAGGAAAACCTGATTTACGGCGAGGGGAGGGGACTTTTCGTCGCCCAAGCTACTTTCGACCTGTCCCGTCCCGGCGTGGCCTCACAGGCCTTGGGAATTGCCCAAGGTGCCTTTGATGAAGTCCTGGCTTATGCAAAAATGAGGAAGCAATTCGGCCAGACTATTCTTTCCTTTCAATCCAGCCAACACATGATCGCCGATATGGCCACTCAGATTGAGGCGGGTCGGGCGCTCCTCTACAGCGTCACTCGGGCCATGGACAAGGATTTCCTGCCGGCCGTTGAGGCCTCGGAAAAATCGGGAAATCCGGTGGCCGAAGAAATGAAGAAAATCGCCAAAAAGCGGTGGACCAAGGAATCGGGCATGGTGAAACTTTTTTGCTCGGACATGGCGATGAAAGTCACCACTGACGCCGTTCAGCTCGCTGGCGGAATCGGCTACATGAGGGACTTTCCGATAGAAAAATTTATGAGGGACGCCAAAATCACCCAAATCTACGAGGGAACGAATCAAATTCAAAGGAACGAAATCGGAATGACCATCACCAAGGAGCTGGCCACGACGAAATAAATATTCACCGGCTTGGCGAGTTTCCGGCCGGCCCATGGACTTGCGACTTCAAAAGCAATTTGCGTTAATTAATCAATCCCGCCAGTTTTAAAACTCGGCCGTTCGGACAAAGGAAAATCAAATGCATATCGTTACATGTATCAAACAAACCCCGGCCACGGACAACGTTCAAATCGATCCCGAAACCGGCACCCTTAAACGCGAAGGGATGGAAGCGGCAATCAACCCCTTCGATGAATTCGGCATTGAAGAAGCCGTGAGAATCAAGGAAAAAATCGGAGGAGACTCCAAAGTCAGCGTCATCACGATGGGACCACCCCAGGCCGAAAACGCTTTAAGGGATGCCATTTCTCGGGGCGCAGACGCGGCTTACCACATTTGCGGGCGCGAATTTGCGGGCGCCGACACATGGGCGACTTCGCACGCTCTTTATAAAGGCATCGCCAAGATTTCCAAGGAATTCACACCGGTGGATTTAATTATCTGCGGCAAACAAACCAATGACGGTGACACCGGCCACATCGGACCGGGATTGGCCGCGTGGCTTGACTGGCCCAATGTCGCCTATGTTAAAAAAGTGGAAGACATTAAATCGCTCGGAAACGGGAAGGGCGGGACGATCGTGGTTCACCGCATGATGGAAGACGGGGTTGACATTTTGGAAATGGAGCTCCCTGCCGTCATATCAGTGGTCAAAGAAATCAACACGCCCCGGGTCCCTTCGCTCAGGGGAAAAATGGCCGCCAAAAAAGCCGCAATTCCGAAATGGGACGCGGTTGCCCTCGGAGCCGACCTCGCCCACGTCGGATTAAAAGGGTCGCCGACAATTGTCGCCAAAAGTTTCCGGCCCACCATGCCGACGGGGGGAGAAACCATTCAAGGGGCTACCGCCGAAGAAAAGGCGAGAAATTTAGTGGCGAAATTAAGACAGCTGAATTTGATTTAAACGGGAGAAATATATGTCCTCAGAAGAAAAAATATTAGCCATACCCATCAAACCCGAGGAACACAAAGACGTCTGGATTTACGCGGAAGTCAGACACGGGGAACTCGTCCCCACGGCCTTTGAGCTTCTCCATGTGGCCAAAAAATTGTCTGTCCCCTTAAAAGAGAAACTGTGCGCGGTGGTCATTGGCAGCGGCGTTTCCAAATACGCCCAGGATCTCATCGATCGCGGCGCGGAAAAAGTTTATGTCATCGATCACCCTTCCCTTAGCCAATTTGTGGATGAAGTTTACGCCAATATCTTGGTCGATCTCATCGTCAAGGAAAAACCAAACAAATTGCTCATGGCCGCCTCCACAATTGGAAGATCCTTCGCGAGCCGGGTCGCAGTTTTAGCCAACACCGGAATCACTGCCGACTCGACGGAACTAGACATCAACATGGAAAAAGGCGGGCTCCTCAACGCCACCCGTCCCACTTTCGGCGGAACGCTGATGGCCACGATCCTCTGCATTCGCGGCCACCGTCCCGAAATGGTGACCGTGAGACCCATGGCCTTCCCGCAAGCCGAGCCCGCGCCCGGGCAGAAGGGAGAGGTGGTAAAAGTGCCGGCCGATCCGGCGAAATGGAAAACCCGGGAAAAACACCTCAAATTTGAACCGGAAGAAAGTCAGGAAATCGATATCCAACAAGCCAACACGATCGTGTCCGGGGGATATGGCGTGGGCGGCCAAAAAGGCTTTGAAATTCTTAGGAGTCTCGCCCACAAATTGGGAGCGGCCATCGGGGCCAGCCGCCGGGCGGTCGACTCCGGTTGGATCGCCTACCGGCACCAAATCGGACTCACCGGACGGGTGGTCAGGCCGAAACTTTATATCGCCTGCGGAATTTCCGGTCAAATTCAGCATCTGGCCGGAATGAACTCGGCTCAAACCATCGTCTGCATCAACAAGGACCCCGAAGTTCCTCTTATGAAGCTGGCCACCTTTGCGGTGGAAGGAGATCTGTTCGAAATTCTGCCCGCTATAGAAAAAGAGCTGGATAGAAGCCCCGCCCGGGTTTAGACCCCAATTTATTGACGAAAAACAAATATTTAAAATGGTATTATGAAGTTAAAACACATCTATTTCTCAAGGAGGTTAGAAAGTTAAATGGCTGGTATAGACCCTGATTTTCAGACCAACCGCGTAAAAGTAAATCCCGCCCCGGAGGGTTATCAAATTTGGGGACCCGTTGAACCCCCCGACAAGCTCGGGATCCATGGGACCTACGTCGCGGTGGATTTCGATCTTTGCATTGCCGACGGGGCCTGCATCGATGCCTGTCCGGAGAATGTCTTTGAATGGCGCGACACCCCCGGTCATCCGGCCGCCGATAAAAAGGCCGCTCCGGCGAAGGAAGACGCCTGCATTTTCTGCATGGCCTGCGAAAGTGTTTGCCCTACTCTTGCGATTAAAATTACACCCAAATAACGCCACGACGGTGGGTCCATTCGGCCCCCTTTTCGAAACCCCTTTCCGTTTTTTGGAAAGGGGTTTTTTATTTTTTCTTGCATTCCTCGGCGGAGAACCGTTACAATGTTGGGGTATAAATTTTCCGGGAGGAAGATTTTAGTCCATGCACTTAAAAAGATTGGAAATTTCCGGTTTTAAATCATTCGCGGATCACATCAAACTTGAGTTTGAACCGGGAATAACGGCCATCGTGGGGCCGAATGGCTGCGGCAAATCCAATATCATAGACGCCATACGGTGGTGCCTAGGGGAAATGTCCGCGAAATCACTTCGCTCCACCATGATGTTGGATGTGGTTTTTAACGGCTCGGGGGCCCGGCCCCAGCAAAACATGGCGGAGGTCACCCTGACTTTCAACAACGCCGATAAAAAACTCCCCATTGATTACACCGATGTGTCCATCACGCGCCGGCTTTTCCGATCGGGCGAATCCGAATATTTCATCAATAAAACGCAATGCCGCTTGCGGGACATCAAAGAGCTTTTCCTCGACACCGGCATGGGCGAAGACGGCTATTCCTCCATGGAACAGGGAAAAGTCGAGTGGATTTTAAACGCCAAACCGGAGGAAAGAAGAGAGCTTTTCGAAGAAGCGGCGGGTGTTTCCAAATATCGCGCTAGGCGCGAAGAAGCCATGAGAAAGCTGGACCGGGTGGATATCGACCTCTCCCGGCTGGCCGATATTATTTCCGTCACCCAGGACCAAATCAGAAAGCTGGAAAATGCCGTGACTCGCGCCAAAACTTACCAGCGAATCAGGGAAGAACTTAAGGTGATGGAAATAGGCGATTGGCTGGCCCAACTTGATTCTAGCGCCTCTGATCTGGCCACCCTGGTAAGGCGCCTGGAGCAGGCTCAAAAAATTGCGGAATCTTTAAATACCAAAGTTCACCAATTGGAAGCGGATTTGGCCGAACTCAGGCTCGCCGGAACTCAAACTGAAGAGAGACTTTTGAATGCGAACCAATCCTTATCACAAATCGAAGCCGATATAAAAATCACCGAGGAAAGACTGGCCAACGCCATCCTTAAGGAAAAAGAACAAAAAGAGCAGATGGAAAACATTGCCGCCACCATTCAGCGGGAAAAAGGCCGTCTCGAGGAATTAAGGGCGCAAGAAGCGTCTCAAAACGAAGCTTTGCAAGTTGTTCTAAAAGACGGGGAAAACATTGAACCCGATTTTGAAAGTTCCAAAAATCAGCACGACAATACCCTGAAAAATCTGGAAGAAAAACGCGACCAGGTCAAATTATTGCGGAATGTGATTTTAGACCGGGCGCAGGAAAGAGCCCGCCTCCAGCAGCAGATTAGCCGCCTGACCTCGGAAGTTTCCAAACTCGAATCGGAAGGGGAAAACCGGCTCAAGGAACAAAGACGGCTGGCTGCACAAATTTCCGAGGTTGAAGAATTGATCGGGAGTGCTTCCTCCCAAAGCGAAGAACTCAAAAGGCAAATGGCCTCGAAATCCATCACGCTGGATGAATTGAACCAAAAAGCGGACTCCCTAAAAGACACCGAGGACTCACTGCGGCAAAGACAACTTTCTTATTCGGAAATCATCGCCCGGACCAGCGGGCAAATTCAATCCATTCAAAGCCAGCAATCTCAAGATCCTTACCTGGCCGGCTCACAAGCCCTGGCCGGGGCCAATTTGGATGGAATATCAGGGCCGCTTGGTCAATTGATTCAAACTTCAGACCTGGATAGGGAATTGGTGACCTCCCTTATAGGTGAACATTTATCGGATATGGTCGCGGATACTTCCGAGGTCGCCGAACGAGCCATTGAATTCCTGAAATCGGAAAAAAAAGGCCGGGTCCGAATCTGGATCCTGGACAAACTTCCTCAGTCTCCCGGAGAATCGCAGGTGGGGAATCTCTCGACGGGCAGTAAATTCTTAAACAAGGTCCAGTGCGCGCCCCGCTACAAAGGGCTCCTGGCGCATCTTTATTCCAGCTATTGGATCCAGGGATCCAATGTTTACGGGAACGCCTTCATCAACGGGGGGGTGGACCCCGCCCATTGGAAAAGCCATATTTTTCACCGGCTCCCCGAATTAAAAAAGACCCTCAAAGAAAGAGAAGCGGAAAAAAACAAAATCGACGAGGACTTGGATAAACTTTTCAACCAAAAAACCCAAATGACTTCCCTCCGGGACGCCGCCTTGAAGGAATTGGAAGAAGTGCGAATCCGGCTTGAAGTGACCCGGGAAGAACAAGTTAAAATGACTGAGCGGGTATCGCTCCACCAAGAGGAACAAAAGGTCAGTTCGCTTGAGTTCGACCAAATCCGGACGGAATTGGAGCGGGCCAAACAAGCGCTGGATGAGGCGTCTAATCTTTCCAATCAATCGCAAGATCGGGAAAAAGAAGATCATGCCCAGCTTGAATTGAGGTCGCAAGAACTGACCGAACTCCAACAGCTTCACATCGCCGCTAGCGCCGAACTTTCCGCCAAAACTGAGCGACACAACTCCTACCAGGAAAAGCTCAACTGGCAGAGGTCCGTTGTTGCGCAAACCCAAAACGATATAGAGTCAAACCTTGAAACCATAAAACACTACGAAGACTTGGCCGAACGCGCCCGGAACGAAATTTTAGCGGCACAATCCGCGCAGGAAGAGGCCCAAATTCAAACCGCCTCGCTCCTCAAAGAAAGAGGAAAAGCTCAAGAGGCCTGCTCCGGCATCCAAAAAGAGCGGGTTAATCTGGCCAACAAAATTTCCGAGCGGGAAGGAAAGGTCAAGAGTCAGAGGGAAAAATTGGCTGAAGCCCAAACCCAAATTCAAAATGAACTTCTGGGTCAAGCCACTCTCAAAAACAAAACGGAAATCCTGCAACAAAAACTTTATGAACAATACGAGCTCTCCATTGAAACGGCCCGAACCAAATTCCAACCCCAGGCCGCCGAGCCCGACGCCCTCGACCGGCTCAAGAAAAGGGTGACCAACATCGGCCCGGTCAATCTGGCGGCTCCCCAGGAATATGAGGAACTCTCCGCTAAATTTAATTTTCTAACCACCCAGAAAGATGACCTGGTGAAAGCGAAAGAAGATTTGCGCGAGGTTATCGCCAAAATCAACGCCACCACGAGGGAACACTTCCGGGAGACTTTTCAAAAGGTGCGGGATAATTTCCGCAACCTCTACTCAACCCTCTTCCAGGGCGGCGAAGCTGATTTATATTTCACCAATGAAGCTGATATTCTTTCGACGGGAATCGATATTTACTGCCAGCCTCCCGGCAAAAAACTGACGCACATATCGCTTCTATCCGGCGGTGAAAAAGCTCTGACGGCCGGTGCGCTTCTATTTGCTTTCTTCCAGGTGCGTCCCTCGCCGGTTGCGCTTCTGGATGAAGTGGACGCTCCATTGGACGACGCCAACGTCACCCGGTTCGTCCGGTTAATTCGAGCGTTCAGCGAAAAAACCCAATTTTTTGTAATCACCCACAATAAACTTACCATGGAAGCGGGCAACACTTTATATGGCGTTACCATGGAAGAACTGGGCGTTTCCAAGGTGCTTTCAACCAGACTTCTAAAGGAAAAAACCGTTGCCCCACATCCAGAAGAACCAGAGCCCGTCGCAGCCTGAAGCCGGGGGAATCGACATCCTCGGCATACGGATCGACAATCTGTCTAAAAAGGACATTCTCGGAAAAGCTCAAGGTTTCTTCGCCTCAGACTGGCCCCACCAATTTGTAACCGCTAGCTCCTTATTCATTCTGGAAGCCCAGAAAAACAGCCTGCTGAAAAAGGTTTGCTCAAGGGCCTCCCTGGTTATTCCCGACTCTTCCGGAATCAGCTGGGCCGCCCAAAAATTAAAATACCCTCTTTCTTTCCGCTATCCGGGAATCGATTTGGCTTACGATCTCTGCAGCTTGGCGGAGTTGTCGGGACATCGCGTGTTTTTGCTCGGCGGAAAACCGGGTGTGGCGGAAAAGGCCGCTCAAAAAATTGCCAGCGAATTCCCTTATCTTGTCATCGGCGGAATAAGGGATGGATTTTTTAAGGAAAGCGAAATTCCCCATATCATAAAAAGCATCAGCAATTCTAAATCCCGTCTCATCCTGGTGGGCCTTGGAATGCCCAAACAAGATCTTTGGATCCATGAACACCTCGCCAAGCTCCCTCCGGGAATTTACGTTGGGGTGGGGGGAACATTCGACATCTGGTCGGGCCGACTCAAAAGGGCTCCCAAGTGGGTTCAAAAATCGGGCGTCGAATGGCTTTACCGGTTGGGCCAGGAACCCTCCCGTCTGAGAAGAATTCTCCAGCTTCCCCGCTTCGCCCTCAAAATATTACAACGGTGAGATGTTCATAGCGCCTACCCTCAAAAGAATCGGCTCCTTTTGGCTGGCATTTTCCTTGGTTATTTTCCCATCCGGGGGCTTCGCTGACCTCGTTGAATTAATAACCCCTTCCTATGCCACCCTCTTCAACGACGCTATTTTGCCGAATGAAATTTCCGACCAGATCGGCCGTGAAGATGGATGGGCATTGTTATAAAGAGGACTTGGGCTTCCCTCAAGGAACACAAATTTCTTTTCGCCTAATACATAATTATAAAGATCCAACCCTCCAATTGGGTTGCTTCCGGATTTATTTAACAAATGCCCCCCGGTCGACATTCGAAGACGGTTACAAATCCAAAAAAATTCTAAAACAGAATTGGATCCCGTTAAAACCAGACTCCGTGGAATTTAATGTTGACGGGACAACAGCCAGCATACGCGATAACGGAACCGTGTTGATTAAAGGCAAAAATCAACCAGCCACCTACACCGTTCGAGCACAAACCAAACTTAGGGGAATTACAGGGATTCGCTTGGATACGGTTCTAGATGATTCCCTTCCTTCAAAAGGTCCCGGCCGGGGAATGTTTGGAAATTTCGTCATTTCCAAAATTGAGGTGGACGCCAATCCCCTTTTTTCTGATTTTTCCCTTCCGAAATCATTGGAATTTCCAGAAAAAACGGTTTTTAACCTGAGAAGGAAAGAACTCATCTCGAATAACCCATTCCAATTAAGCCGGTGGCGAACCCGTTATTACGAGGAAACTGTTATTCCCGCAAAGGCCGGGATCGTTATTATTGACTTATGGGAGGAAAATCAGTGCAAAAAATTAACCGAAATTGCCTCAAAATTGATACCCCGGTTAAATAAGGTCATTCAGGTAGCCAGAAAAATGGGGTTTCGTATCATCCACGCCCCCGCCGGAGGGCTCTCTTATTATGAAAGCTCACCACAAAGATTGGCCTTAATCCATATGAAAAAATTTCACGCTCCCGAAATAAACCACCCGTTCCATTTATTTCTCTTGCCCTGGTCATTAACCGGTCGATGCGAATGCGGCCCTAGTCGGCCCTGCCTCAGGTCATGGACATCAAACAATTTCTCGAGGAAAGAAAATAATGGAATCCAAATAGCCGACAATGACCTGATTATTGATCCTCTGGATACTGACGAACTTTATAGTATCTGTAAAAATTATGGATTAAGTCATCTTTTTTATGTGGGCATGGCAACCAATATTTGTGTTCAGGGGCACCCCGCTGGAATGCAGAAATTTTCCGAAATTGGTTTAAAATGTATTTTAATTCGCGATCTTACCTTTGGGCAAAGCGGCAATGGATACAATCCTGACACAGACCGGATTGATTCCACCATGACTCCCGAAAGAGGCGATTCAATAATAGTGGACTATATCGAGCGGTACTTGGCGCCCACCGTCCAAAGCCAGGAGTTTCTAAAATACGTTTTTAAGTGAAATTTTTAGTAACATCCTCCCTCCAGAAAATTTTAAGGAGCTTCAGACATGTCAAAACGCTGCCAATTATCGGGGGCCGGTCCCACAACAGGGAATAACGTTTCCCATTCCAACAGGCACACCCGCCGCAGGTGGCTTCCCAACCTGAAGAAAAAGCGGATTTATATTCCCGAGGAAGACCGTTGGGTCACCATGCGGATCACTGCGGCCTCCATTAAAACCCTCACCAAAAGATCGTCGGCCAAAGCCTAATCACCCTTCCCGGTTCAATCCGAGGATAGATAATAGGAAAGCGGGGAGACCAGTTTAATTTTTCTTATGAATCTAAACCGAAAATACATGAACCGCGCTCTGGAGCTCGCCGTCCGGGGGAAAGGCTGGGTGAGCCCCAATCCCTGCGTCGGCTGCGTTATCGTAAAAGGGAACAGAATTATCGGTGAAGGATATCACCAAAAATTTGGCGGGCCTCATGCGGAAATTCTCGCCCTAAGGAACGCCGGCCCAAAAGCCCGGGGGGCCACGATGTATTTAACCTTGGAACCCTGCACTCACTGGGGAAAAACGCCGCCCTGCGCTCCGGAAATTCGGAACGCGGGAATAAAAAAAGTGTATCTCGGCCTTCCCGACCCCAACCCCCAAGTCAAAGGGCAAGGCATAAAATTGCTGCGACGGGCCGGAGTCAAGGTCGAAGTTGGTATTGAAAAAGAAGCGTGTGAGTCTATCATGAAATCTTATCTGACTTGGCGAGAGAAAAAACGGCCTTACGTGATCCTCAAAATGGCCATGACGCTGGATGGTAAAATCGCCTCCACGGAGGGGGATTCAAAATGGATTTCAAGCCAGCCTTCCCGCCGCTTAGTCCACCAACTCAGGGCGGAGTCAGACGCGGTTTTGGTGGGTCACAATACCATCGTTCAGGATAATCCCAGCTTGACCAGTCACGGAAAGGGGCGGAACCCCTTAAGAATCATACTTGACCCCGGATTAAGGAGCCCGTTGAAGGCAAGGGTGTTCAACGACGGAAAAGCGTCTACGGTAATTTTTGCGGCAGTTAAAATGGGAAAGAAAGCATCCTTATTTCGTAAAAAGGGGGTAAAAATTCGCCCGGCAAAGGTAAAAATGGGGCTTTTTAATTTAATGGCAATCCTTAAAGAACTTTCTAAAATTAATGTGTCTCAACTATTTATAGAAGGAGGAGGTGAAACCTCTTGGTCTTTTTTGAAAGCCCGTTTGGTTGACGAGCTATGGATATTTATGGCCCCCAAGATACTCGGGGGCAGGGATGCAAAAACAGCGGTGGAAGGCCCGGGTTTCGACCAGGTTAAACAAGCCCTGAAATTAAATATCCTTTCCCTGACCCCTTGTGGGACTGACCTATTAATTCGGGCCGCTCTCGCGGAATAAACGGATGGAGTCTTAATGTTTTCAGGAATTATCAAGGAATTGGGAACGATTGTCCTCAACCGAGGTTACCGGTTGGAAGTTGCCAAAGGGAAACCCGCCAGGGAAGGAGACAGTATTGCCGTCAACGGCGTTTGCCTGACCGTGGTTTCAGGTAAGAAAATCGGGGGGAACTTCCGGGTTAAATTTGATCTCTCGGAGGAAACTCTGGACCTCACGACGCTGGGCCAACTTTCCGCCGGGACAAAGGTCAATCTGGAGAACGCTCTTGCCTTAAGCGAATCATTGGGCGGCCATATTGTTCAAGGGCATGTGGACGGCGTCGGAAAAGTCCTAAAAATCCTCCCCCAAAAGGAGGGAATGAAAACCATTTCCTTCGCGGCCCCCCGGGAAGTGGCGAAATATCTTGTTTCGAAAGGCTCCATCGCCATCGACGGTGTGAGCCTGACGGTGATCGATCTGAAAGGAAACAAATTCTCCGCGGCATTGATTCCGTTCACCCTCGATAACACCAATCTCGGAAAAGTTAAGCCCGGGGACAAAGTCAACATGGAAGCCGATATCATCGGCAAATTCGTTTTAAAATACATGAAACGATGAAAAAGGGAAAGGCGCATCAATTTAAATCCGGCTTTGCCGACATACCTGAAGCCATTCAGGAAGTCAGGTCGGGGAATATGGTCATCGTCGTGGACGACGCCGACAGGGAAAACGAGGGCGATTTGGTGATGGCGGCGGAAAAAGTGACGCCGGGAGCCATCAATTTCATGGCTAAATTCGGCCGGGGTTTGATTTGCGTTCCCATGACGGGGGACCGGCTGGATGAGCTTGACCTCCACCCCATGGTGGTGCAGAGCACCGAGCTCCGGGAAGCGGCCTTCACGGTGAGCGTGGATGCCAAAAAAGGGACGACCACCGGCATCTCTGCCCTCGACCGGGCGAAAACCGTTCAGGCTTTAATCGACCGGAAAACGAAACCCGATGATTTGGCCAGACCCGGCCACGTTTTCCCTCTTCGGGCGAGGGAAGGCGGAGTCTTGGTCCGTTCGGGCCACACCGAAGCGGGGGTGGATCTCGCGCGCCTCGCCGGACTCTATCCCGCCGCCGTCATTTGCGAAATCATCAGCGAAAACGGCACTATGGCCCGGCTTCAGGCCCTCAAAAGATTTTCCCGCCGGCACAAAATTCCCCTTATCACAATTAAAGATCTGATTATTTACCGGCGGAGGCATGAGAAGCTTGTGCACCGCCTGGCCACTTCTTCCATACCCACCCGCTTTGGACTTTTTGAATTAATCCTTTTCGAAGACGTCATCGCCAAAGAGCACCACGTCGCCCTCGTCAAAGGAAAAGTGGACGGGGCGAAAAACGTGCTGGTGCGCGTTCATTCGTCCTGCTTTACCGGCGACGTCCTAGAATCTTTAAGATGCGATTGCGGAGAGCAGTTGAAAGCGGCGCTCGCCATGATCGGAAAAGCCGAGGGCGGCGTCCTCCTTTACATGCATCAGGAAGGCCGGGGAATCGGGCTCATGAACAAACTCCACGCCTACGAACTTCAGGAAAAAGGCCTGGATACCGTGCAAGCCAATATTAAATTGGGGTTCCCGCCGGACTTGCGGGATTATGGAATCGGCGCCCAAATTTTAAGCGACCTGGGCCTCACCTCGATTCATCTGCTGACCAATAACCCGCGCAAGGTCGTGGGGCTTGAGGGGTACGGCCTCAAAATCACCAAACGCGTTCCTTTGATTATGAAGCCCAACCCTCTGAACAGGCGTTACCTCGCCACCAAGCGCAAAAAACTGGGCCACTTGATAAACCCATGAAAAAAATTCCTGTCATTGCGAGCGACCGAAGGGAGCGAAGCAATCTCATGAGATTGCTTCGTCGCTCCGCTCCTCGCAATGACAAGATTGGGATCGTCGTATCCGAATTTAACCGCCACATCACCCAAAGGCTGCTCAATCAGTGCCGGTTGGAACTCAATCGGCGGGGCCTCCCGGAAAAAAATATCCGCGTCGTTTGGGTTCCGGGAGCCTACGAACTTCCCTTCATGGCCCAGCGCCTCGCCAAGACAAAAAGATTTCAGGTCATAATTTGTCTGGGCTGCGTCATCAAGGGGCAAACCGACCATAACACTCACATCGCCAGATGGGTTTCCGTCGGAATCGGCCAGGCCTCTCTCCACTCGAACGTGCCCATTTTCTTCGGGGTCCTTACCCCCAAAAACGAAGCCCAGGCCCTCGCCCGCTCCAAGCCCGGGCCCTTGAACCGGGGCAGGGAAATGGCCGAGGCCGCGCTCAAAATGATCCAGACTTTAAAAAAGGAACGGGTTTAACCATGGGGGAACGGCGCAAAGGAAGGGAACTCGCTCTCCAGGCTCTTTATTTGATGGATATTGCCCATCTTCCGAAAGATAAGGCCTTAAAGACCATCACCGGCGCGGAAAAAGGCTCTCCCAAAACAAGAAAATTCGCCGAGCTTCTCACCTTAGGAACAGCGGATCACATGGATGAGATCAATGGCCTAATTGTTAAATACGCCGCCAACTGGGAGATGAACCGAATGGCCGCTTTGGATAGGAACCTTCTTCGCCTTGGGGCTTTTGAAATTCTCTATGAACTTGACACTCCGGTTTCGGTCATCATCGATGAGGCCGTTGAGATCGCCAAAACTTTTTCGACTCCGGACTCCGGGGGCTTTGTGAACGGAATTCTTGACAAAATCAAGCTCGATCGACCCAAGGCATAGGTGGCATAGGTGCCGTTGTTCACAGTTCACACTTTTTACCTCCAATCTAACTTGCCAAAGACATTTGGCCAAAGTGTGCACTGTGAACAACGGCTCTTATAAGGTAAAAAGTGTGAACTGTGAACAACGGCACCTATATAAAGAAATAGAGTCTCTCCGCGAGGAAATCAGAAAACACGACTACGCCTATTACGTTTTAGACAACCCTCAAATCTCCGACAAAGAATACGACGACCTCATCAATCGCCTTGGCAAGCTCGAAAAGGAGCGTCCTGACCTCATCACCCCCGATTCTCCAACCCAAAGAGTCGCCGGGAAGCCCGTCAGCGTTTTCGGCCAGGTTAGGCACGAAGTCCCCATGCTTTCTCTGGACAACACCTACTCCCCGGAGGAAGTGGTGGCCTGGTGGACCCGCGTCCAAAAAATACTTTCCTCGAAAAACGTGGAATTCGTTTTAAATCCGAAAATCGACGGTCTGTCCCTCTCCCTGATTTATGAAAAGGGGGTTCTGAGGAAAGCCGCCACCAGGGGCGACGGCGACGTCGGCGAAGACGTCACCGCGAACGCCCGAACCGTGAAATCTATTCCGCTCAAACTCCGGGGAAAACCTCCGCAATATTTTGAAGTCCGGGGCGAAATCTTCATGGAGGTCAAAGACTTCCTCGCCATGAACGAAAAACTGAAAAATCAGGGGGGGGAACCATTCGCCAATCCGCGGAACGCCTCCGCCGGCTCGCTCCGGCAAAAAGATCCGCGCATCACGGCGGATCGGCCTCTCAAATTTGTCACCCACTCCTCGGGCGAGCTCGGGGGCGCCCACTACGCCGACTACACCGATTTCATGTCCGACTGCGAAAAATTCGGCATCCCTGTCGCCAAGCCGATGGAAACGAAGAAATCGATCGAAGAAGCCATGAAGACGTGCCAAAAATGGGAGACGGAAAGGGCGAGGTGGGCTTTTCAAACCGACGGCGTGGTCATTCGCGTCAACAATCTCCAACAACAAAAGGAGCTGGGGATTACGGCCAAATCGCCCCGGTGGGCCATCGCCTTTAAATATCCCTCCACCCAGGCCACCACGAAATTAATCGCGGTGGAACATTCCGTCGGGAGGACGGGGGTCCTCACCCCGACCGCTCATCTCGAACCCGTGGAATGCGGGGGAGTCGTCATTTCGAACGCCACCCTCCACAATTACGATGAAGTTAAAAGGCTGGGCGTCAAAGTCGGAGACACCGTTTTAATCGAGCGGGCCGGCGAAGTCATTCCCAAGGTGATCAAAGTCATCACCTCCAAACGGACCGGGGATGAAATCGAAATCCAGCCGCCGAAAAAATGCCCCTCCTGCGGAACGGCATTGGTGAAAGACGTTGGCTTGGTTGCGATCCGCTGTCCCAACGAAAACTGTCCGGCGCAAATCGCGCGCACGATCCTCCACTTCGCCAGCCGCGACGCCATGGACATTGAGGGAATGGGCGATGCGGTCGTGATGCAGCTAATGGAGCACCACGGCCTGAAAGATGTGGCCGACATTTATTCCTTGAAAAAGGAGGATTTCCTGAAGCTTGAGCTCTTCAAGGACAAGCGGGCGCAGAACCTCGTCGCGGCTATCCAGAAATCAAAAAAACAATCCCTCGATAAGCTCATCTTCGGCCTTGGAATCGGCAACATCGGCGAAAAGGCCGCTTACACGCTGGCGGCGGAATTCGGGACTCTGGGAGGACTGGCCAAAGCGAGCGAGGAAGATTTGCAAAAAATCCACGAGGTGGGACCCATCGTCGCGAAATCGGTGCGGGAATTTTTTGACCAACCCAAAATCCGGGAAACTTTAAGAAAACTAAAACACCACGGGATCGACCCGAAATTTGAGAAACCAAACGAAGGGGGGGGAAATCCTTTCAGCGGGAAAACGGTCGTCTTCACCGGAGAGCTTTCGGGAATGTCCCGCTCCGAAGCGGAAAGGATGGTCAGATCCCTGGGCGGGCAGGATTCCGGAAGCGTTTCGAAAAAAACTGACTTCGTTGTGGCCGGGAAAAGCCCCGGATCGAAGCTGGAAAAAGCCAGGTCCCTCGGCATCAGAATCCTCACCGAAGAGGCTTTCCTAGAGTTGCTGAAAAAGGTATCTTAAAGCTTCCGACGTAAAACCCTAATAAAATGAATACCATTAAGCGCGCGCTACTTTCTGTCACGGATAAAACCGGCATCGTGGATCTGGCCCACCGGCTGACGGAGCTGGGAGCTGAAGTCGTGTCCACCGGCGGCACCGCGCAAACCCTTCGCCAGGCCGAAATCGCGGTCACGGAAGTTTCCAAAGTCACCGGTTTCCCGGAAATTTTGGACGGCCGCGTCAAAACGCTCCATCCCAATATTTTCGGCGGGCTCCTGGCGCTTCCGGAAAAACCCGAGCACGCGAGCGCCATGCAGGAATACGGGATTACTCCCTTTGACCTGGTCGCGGTCAACCTGTACCCCTTTGAAAAAGTCATCGACAGCAAATCCCTGAGCGACGACGAATTGATCGAATATGTGGATATCGGCGGAGTGGCGCTGCTCAGGGCCGCCGCCAAAAACTACAAGAACGTCATTGTGGTGAGCGATCCCGACGATTACGGAATGGTTTTGGATGAAATTCAAAGCCCGCGCGGGATATCCGAAAAACTGAGGCACAAGCTCGCCGTCAAGGCCTTCACCCACACCGCCCATTACGACTCCGTCATAAGCTCCTATTTGAAAACCCGCTGGGGAATTAAGGACAAATTTCCCGAGGAAAAAACCATCGCGCTCCGAAAGCTTCGCAAGCTCCGGTACGGCGAGAATCCTCACCAGGAAGCGGCGCTCTACAAAGAATCCGGAACTCCCGCCTGGGGAGTCGTTTCGGCCAATATTCTTCAGGGCAAGGAAATTTCCTTCAACAATTATCTCGACTGCGAGGCCGCCTGGCAGGTGGCCTTGAGTTTCACTGAGCCCGCCTGCGCCATCATCAAGCACAATAATCCCTGCGGGGTGGCGACCGGAAATTCTCCGGCGGAAGCCTACCGCTGGGCCCTGATGTGCGACCCGGTGTCCGCTTACGGCGGGATTGTGAGCTTCAATCGGGCCGTCGACCGGGAAACAGCGGAAGAGCTGTCCAAATTGTTCCTCGAGTGCGTCATCGCTCCGGCGTTTCATCCGGAGGCCAAGGAGATCCTGAAATCCAAAAGGAATTTGCGGCTTCTGGAGCAGCCGGCGGGCCTCTCCAATCCTTATGAACTGGATGTGCGCCGAATTTCCGGGGGCTATCTTGTTCAAGACGTGGACCGGCCCCCCGTTCCCGATCTCAAACTCGTGACTAAGCGCGCGCCCACGGATATCGAGAAAGGATCGCTCGATTTCGCCTGGCGGGTCGCCAAACACGTCAAATCGAACGCCATCGTCCTGGCGCGGGGACACCAAACCGTGGGAATCGGCGCGGGCCAAATGTCCCGCATCGACTCCATCAAGATCGCCGCGATGAAAATGAACCAGGCCAAGCTCAACGTCGGGGAATCCCTCGTTATGGCCTCGGACGCCTTTTTCCCGTTCCGGGACGTTGTGGATGAAGCGGCCAAAATCGGCGTTCAGGCCATCGTTCAGCCGGGGGGTTCAATGCGGGATCAGGAATCCATCCAGGCCGCCGATGAGAACAACATCGCCATGATATTCACTGGCATCCGCCACTTCCGTCATTAAGGCATCATCCCTGATGAATAAAACAATTGAACTCAAAGACGACGCCCATTGCTTTGTCTGCGGCCGGGAAAACGTGGACGGGTTGAGACTCGAATGGCGCACAAGCAACAATCAGACAAAAGCCGAATTTTATCCCACCCGGAGTCATCAAGGCTGGCAGGGAATTGTCCACGGGGGAATCATCGCCGCGATTCTCGATGAAGCCATGACGCGCCTCGCCTTTGAACTTTACGGGAACGCCGTCACCGCCGAAATGAACGTCCGCTATTTCAATCCCGCCCGGGTTGGGGAAAAACTAACCGTGACGGGAGAAGTGGAATCAAAAAAGGGACGGCTCATCATGGCCAAAGCCGAAGTCCGGAATTCCACCGGAAACTTAATCGCCACCGCCACCGGCAAGGCGATCCGCATGTCATTGCGAGCCGCCGAAGGCGGCGAAGCAATCTCATGAATTATTATGAGATTGCTTCAGTCGGCCTGCGGCCTCCTTCGCAATGACGGAATAAAATGAATCAGGACCTGAGGAAATCCTTTCTCGACTTTTTCAAAAAGAACGGGCACACTATCGTTCCGTCGGATTCGCTGGTTCCCTCGAGCGATCCCACCCTGTTATTCACCTCCGCCGGAATGGTCCAGTTCAAGGCCCATTTCCTCCAGCAGATACCGCTAACATTCACCCGCGCGGCCTCAAGCCAAAGGTGCCTGCGCACCACTGACATCGACAACGTCGGACTCACCCCGCGCCACCTCACCTTCTTTGAGATGCTCGGCAATTTTTCCTTCGGGGACTATTTCAAGAAAGAAGCCATCGCCTGGAGCTGGGAATTCCTGACCAAGGAGCTCGGCCTTCCCTTGGACCGGCTGTGGGTGACGATTTACAAGGACGATGAGGAGGCGCTGGGCATCTGGAAAAAAATCGTTCCCGAATCCAAAATAAAAAAAATGGGGGAGGAAACCAATTTCTGGAACATGGGGCCGACCGGCCCCTGCGGCCCCTGCTCGGAAATCCACTGGGACTTCAAGGGGGGGCCGAGCTCCGGCCCCGACGAATCCGACCGGTGGATGGAAATCTGGAACCTCGTCTTCACCCAGTTCGACCGGAATTCCGACGGTAAACTTTCGCCTCTGCCCAAAAAAAACATCGACACCGGGATGGGCCTGGAGCGGCTGGCTTCGGTGGTGGAAGGAGCGGAAAGCGCGTTCGCCACGTCGTTAATCGCGCCCCTCATCAAATTCGGAGAGGAAATCACCGCATACAAATACGGCTCAGATAGCAAAAAAGATATTTCTCTGCGGATAATCGCCGACCACCTGCGGGCCGTCACAATCCTCGTCTATGACGGAATTCTGCCGTCGAACGAAGGCCGCGGATATATTTTGAGGCGCCTGCTTCGGCGGGCCCTGCGCCAGGGCGCTCTCTTCGGATATAACCAACCATTCCTTTACCGGGGCGTGCCGATTGCGACTGACCTCCTGAAAACCGCCGCCCAGGACCTCAATGGCCGCCGGGAAAGCATCGCGACCATCATCAAGCAGGAAGAAGAGAGGTTCCTGGAGACCATCGCCGCGGGAACCGAGCGCTTAAACGATCTTGTTTCCAAAGCCAAGGCGGCCAAGACGAAAAGGATTCCCGGCCAGGATGTGTTCCGCCTCTATGACACTTACGGATTCCCGCCGGAGCTCACCCGGGAAATCCTTCAGGAATCCAAACTCTCCTTCGACGAACAAGAATTTTCGCGGGCCAAAACGGAAGCCCAGGCGTTGGCCCGGGAAGGCTGGAAAGGGTCGGGCTCAAAGGATGTGGCCGTGTACAACGAAATTCTAAAAAAAACGGGACCGTCGGAATTCAAAGGGTATGAAACGCTGAACGTCAAATCGTCGATCAAAGCGATTGTCAAAGACGGAAAGAGTGCCGCTGAACTAAAAGCTGGAGAAAAGGGGGAAGTGATCGGAGTCCAAACCTCTTTTTATCCCGAGGGCGGCGGCCAGGTGGGCGACCAGGGCTGGATTAAATCGGTGTCCGGAGAAATGCTGGCCGAGGTGGTCGAAACGCAAAAGCCCGTCCCTGATTTGATTGTCCATCTCGTTGCAGCGAAAAAGAATTTAAAAGTGGGCGACCCGGTTGAATTCCTGGTGGACCCGGCCCATCGCGAACCCACCATGCGCCATCACACCGCCACCCATCTCCTCCACGCGGCGCTCAGGCAGGTTCTCGGCAAAAGCGCGACCCAGGCGGGGTCGCTGGTGTCTCCGGAAAAACTTCGTTTTGACTTCGCCTATAACAAAGCCCTAACTTTCCAGCAAATCAAAGAGCTGGAGAACATCGTGAACGCCGCGGTCCTGAAAAACATGAAAGCGACATCCATAATTACCACGCCCGACGCCGCCAGGAATTTGGGCGCCATGGCGCTCTTCGGCGAAAAGTACGGGGAGAAAGTCCGGTGTCTGGTGATTTCAGAAGAGAGCCCGGAGAAACCCGAGGCCGCCTTCAGCATTGAACTCTGTGGAGGCACGCATTGCCGGGCCACCGGAGACATCGGGGCCTTCAAAATTCTGAGCGATGAATCGGTGGCGGCGGGGGTGAGGCGGATCGAGGCCATCGGGGGCTTAAGAACCGTCGAGTATTTCCGGGAAATCGAGGAAAATCAGGTGAGCCTCGCTGAAAAACTTAAAACCAGCCCGGCCGACGTTCCCGCCCGAATCGACAAGCTTCTGGAGAAAGAGAAGAAACTCGAGCAGGAAATTTCGAACCTTAAACTAAAAATGGCCCAAGGAGGCGGATCGGGGGAAGCCGCCGGGGGACCGGAGATCCAAACCGTCAACGGCATTCAATTGGCGACCAAAATCGCCGACGGACTCGGCGTCAACGATCTCAGAACTCTCGCCGACCGGATGAAACAGCAAATCAAATCCGGAGTCGTATTCGTGGCTTCAACAATTAAAGATGAGGACAAAGAAAAAGTTTCCTTCGTTTTCGCCGTGACATCGGATTTGGTGGGCAAGGGCCTTAACGCCGGGGCTCTCGCCAAAGTTGTGGCCGCCGATTTAGGCGGGTCCGGGGGCGGCCGTCCCGATTTTGCCCAGGGCGGGGGAACCGGAAAGGAAAAACTTCCGGAAATCCTCCGCAAATTCCCCGGCCTGATAAAGGAAAAAAATTTGAAGTAGGAGGATGTCATTGCGAGCGAAGCGAAGCAATGACAAGACGAAAAACTTATTCATATTAATTATAGGAGAAAGTTAAACATGAAAAGACGCACCATTTCGACGAAATTCCTCATCATCACCGTCCTCGCGCTTCTGGGAGGAATGTTCTGGATGCAGCTGCAAGGTGCTGACAAAACGCGCACCGACCAAGCCAAAACAACCGTTCACGCCGCCGCCTCCGCATCTGCAGCGGTCAAAGCAACCGTCCAAGCGCCCGCCGCCGTGGCGCCGGAAACTCCGATTCCGTCCGCCTCGCCCGCGGCTGAACCTCGAAGGCAAATTGTCCTCTGGGAGCCCTTGGTGAGCGGCAAATTCGCTCCCTATGAAAAGGTCGCCCTGATCGCGAACGTTTTCATCGCCCTCGCGGGGCTTCTGTACGCCCTCATGCTGGTGGGACAAGTCATGAAAGCGGATAAGGGGACGCCCAAAATGCAGGAAATCGCCAAAGCCGTCCGGGAAGGCGCCAACGCCTATCTCATCCGGCAATTCCGCGTCGTCGGAGTTCTGATACTGCTTATTTGGGTTGGGTTATTTGTATCGGCCAAGGTGATAGGAGTCCCGAACGCCATCGCCTGGGGAAGAGCCCTCGCCTTTTTGGCGGGATCGATATTTTCGGCGACCGTCGGGTTTGTGGGAATGAGGCTCGCCACCGTCGGTAATTTGCGGGTCGCCTCGGCCGCGAGGACCAGCTTCGGCAAGGCCCTCCAGCTCGGCTACCGCACGGGAACCATCACCGGCATGCTCACTGACGGGCTGGGCTTGCTCGGCGGCTCCATCATCTTTTTAATTTTCGGGGAGCATGCGTATGAAGCGCTCCTCGGGTTCGGATTCGGAGGAACGCTCCTCGCGCTCTTCATGCGGGTGGGCGGCGGCATTTATACCAAGGCCGCCGACGTCGGAGCGGATCTGGTCGGCAAGCTTGAAAAAGGAATTCCCGAAGACGATCCCCGGAACGCCGCCACCATCGCCGACAACGTCGGCGACAACGTCGGCGACTGCGCCGGAATGGCCGCCGATATTTTTGAAAGCTACGAAGTGACCATCGTGGCCGCCATGATTTTGGGAATCGCGAGCTTCGGCCATAAGGGAGTGATCTTCCCGCTCCTGGTGCGCGCCATCGGCGTGATCGCGAGCATCATCAGCACCTACAGCGTGCGCGCCGGCGACAAGGGAAGCGTCGGCCAGGCCATGGGCAGCGTGAACCGCGGCTTCGTGATCGGCTCCTGCATCAGCATCGTCGGTTTCGTGCTGCTTGGGTTTTTCTACCTCAGGTTCGACCTGGCTTATTTGGCCCGCTATCCCCAGGCCATCCCCGGATTTCCGACGGGACCGGACGGCCTTCCCAACATCGCCGGGCTCCCTTTCTGGGCGAATTTCGGGATCCCGGGCCTCGACATGAGGGCCGCCTGGACCTGTTTCATCGGAATTATTTTGGCGGTCGCGCTCAATAAATGCACGGAGTATTTCACCGGAACTGAATACAAGCCCGTGAGAGGTCTGGTTAAGGCCTGCGAAACGGGCCACGCCACCAACATCATTCAGGGAATCGCCGTCGGTTTTGAAAGTTCCGTCGGCGCGGTCCTCATCATCGCGGGCGCCATCCTCAGCAGCATCCTGGTGTACGCGGGGACGAACCCCACTTTCGTCGCCTTCGGGGTCGCCATGTGCGGAATCGGAATGCTCACCTTGACCGGCAACACCATTTCGATGGACGTCTTCGGCCCGGTGGCCGATAACGCGAACGGCATCGGAGAGATGGGCTACGACAAAAACGAAATGGGAGAGGCGAAATACAAGGAAGCCCGGCAGATTTTGTCTGACCTGGATGCCGTCGGAAACACCACCAAAGCCATCACCAAAGGCATCGCCATCGGATCAGCCGTCATCGCCGCGGTGTCTTTGTTCAATAGTTTCATCGTCTCGGTGGCGAGCGGGGGGATGGGGGAAACCGCCAAAGTTTCCACCGGCGTTTTCAACTTCGTGGCTTCGCTCCTCTCAGTTTCCGACCCGACCTTGTTTATCGGCATGTTGATCGGAGGGGCCGTCCCCTTCCTTTTCAGCAGCATGACCATCCGCGCCGTGGGGCGGGCCGCTTTCCTCATCGTGAATGAATGCCGCCTCCAGTTCCGCGATAAAGACGTTTGGAGCGGGGCCAAAAAACCCGACTATGGCCGGGTGGTTGACATCTGCACCGCCGAAGCCCAGAAGGAACTCATCGGGCCGGGCCTCTTGGCCATCCTGGTTCCGGCCTTGGTCGGATTCGGCCTCGGGACGGTCGCCCTCGCCGGATTCCTCGCCGGAATGATCGTCGTGGGACAGCTGCTCGCGGTTTTCATGGCCAACTCCGGCGGAGCCTGGGACAACGCCAAGAAGATGATTGAAGATGAACCGGTCAACTTTGAAGCGAACACCGGCAAGGGATCAGAGAAGCACAAAGCCGCCATCACCGGCGACACCGTGGGCGACCCGTTGAAGGACACCTCCGGCCCCGCCGTCAATCCGCTCATCAAGGTGATGAACATGGTGAGTTTGCTGCTCCTGGGTCTCATCATGCCCTACGACCATTCGTTGATCGCGAAGCTCCAGAAGATTAACGTTCCGGTGACGGCCGTCACCCGGGGACCCGCTTACTGGATCATCATCGCGGTTTGCATCGCGGGTCTGGCCTGGGCCGTCTGGCAATCCAAGCGGGAAAAATATTCCTAAAGCCTCCGTCATTCCCGTCCCATTCCATAATATTGGAATAATGTCGGGACGGTACCGGCATTATAAATCCATATGGAACGGTACCGAATGTCTTAATCGGGAATCCAGTGAAAGGGGAAAACCTCCCCTTTCACTGGCGAATTTATCGGCTGTTTTCCGTCGATGATGTGCTAATATAATCACCTCCCTCAAAAGAATCCCTCCGTTATTCCCTCAATAATTTCTCCCAATAAAGGCCTTGACGAAATGTATGATATAACATACAATCAAATGGAGCCTGATTTCTTGGAGATCAAGCGCCGCATTCTCAATTACATCGCTCCCGATGGAAAGGATGTTTTTGACGATTGGCTGATGAGTCTTAGGGACAGAAAAGGCCGCGCCATTATCCGGACGCGGTTAGACCGCATAAAGTATCAGGGGAATTTCGGCTTTCATCGTTCCGTCGGGGAAGGGGTTTTTGAACTCAAAATTGATTTTGGCCCGGGCTACCGGGTCTACTATGCCGAGGAAGCAAGCACCGTCGTTATCCTTCTCGGCGGCGGGGACAAGGACTCGCAAGACAGGGACATCAAAAAGGCCCATGAGCGTTGGGCCGAATACAGGAGGCGACCATGAAAAAAACGCGCGATTATCACGAGACATTAATTAAAAGTTTGAAGGATCCCCCTGAGGCCGCCGAATACCTCGATGCTGCGCTTGAACAAGGCGATCGGGAAATGTTTCTCGTCGCATTGCGCAATGTGGCGGAGGCCCGGGGGGGACTGTCGCAGCTCGCGCGGACGGCCCGCTTAAACCGCTCCAATCTGCACCGATTGCTGTCGAAGAACGGCAATCCCGAAGTTCAAACCCTCGCCGAAATCCTGCATGCCTTTGGATTGCGCCTGGCAATTTCCGCCGAATCCCGCCCAATGTCCCGAGTGGCCTAAGTTGAAGAAAATCGTTGAGCTTGCGGCCGGTATGTTTTTTATATCGGCAATCGCTTTGGCCAATGAGCCAGCGGGCCGGTTCGTTCCTCCAGCCGGCAAAATCATCCTCATCGTCGGGCAGGACGTTGAAAATATAAAGGCCTACCTGGAATCCGTCAAAATCGTGCCGGCGGGTTTCGCCGCCTACACCTCGGCGGAGTTCGCCGAAGGGCTGACGGATGAGACCGACAACGGCGGCGGCCCCCAGCACGCTCAAGTCCTGGTCGACCGGTATCCGAACACCGTCCTTCAGCTGGCGCTTTACATGGTCAATGAAGCGGAAAAAGTTTACAGCGGCGACGTGGATGAGAGCCTGGATAAAATCGCGGACTGGATTAAATCCGCCCAGCGGCCCGTATTTTTTCGAATCGGCTACGAGTTCGATCTGCCCGAGAACTACTATGAACCCAAATCCTACGTGCAGGCCTACCGGTATATCGTGGACCGCTTCCGAAAAAGAGGGGTGACGAACGCCGCCTACGTGTGGCATTCCTACGCATCGAAGGTCAGCCGCCCCCACGAAGACTGGTACCCCGGCGACGATTACGTCGACTGGTTCGCCATCTCCTATTTCGATCAGCCCCAAACCCAGATGAACGCCATGGCGGATCTGGCGGAGCGGCACAAGAAACCGCTGATGATCGCCGAATCTGCCCCCTGGCATTTTTTCACTCAGAATGACGACCGGGCGTGGAAAGAATGGTTCGTGCCGATGTTTAAATTTGCCGAAGCCAGGAACGTCAAGGCCATCAGCTATATCAATTGCGACTGGGACGCAACGCCTCTTTTTGTATCCATGGGGTGGGGGGACACGCGGATTCAGTCCAACTGGGCCTTAATGAAAGAGTGGATCGCCGAAATTTCGAAGGAAAAATATTTGAAATCCTCCCCCGGCCTTTTTTCCACCCTCGGTTACCGCGCCTCCGATTGAATTAGGGACGAGGCGGCGCCCCGTCCTTCTTCTCTTTCTGTTCCATCTGCTGCCGCAGCTTCTCCAGGATATCGGGAGGGATTCCGGGGTTCGCGGGGAGGGCCGGGGCCCGGCGCGGGGAGGCCCGGCGGGCGGAGGCCCTTTTCTCCCGGATCACCTGTAGCCCGTTCAGCGCGTCCTCGTGCGTCGGCACGATCTTCAAAACGTTTTCCCATTCCTCCCGCGCCTTATCGAGCTCGTTCCGATAGAAGTAGATCGTTCCCAGTTGATACATCGCCTCTGAATGCCGCGGGTTCAGGAGCAGGACCTTCTCGTAGGTCGCGATGGCGTTCGGGAGGTCTTTGACCTTGTAGTAAAGGTTGCCTATGTCGTAGGTGACCTCGGGATCGTCGGGCGAGAGGTCGAGCGCCGCGTTCATCATCTCCCTGGCCTTGCCGGGCTCCCCGTTGTCCTGGTAATAAATGCCGAGGTTGGTCAGGGAGGAAGAAGTCGCCTTCGTCAGGATCCGGTCATAGCGATGACCCATCCAGATCAAAACGCCGAGCGCGAGGGCGGCGCCGGCGAGCTTGCCGCCTTTCTTGGCCCTCGCCCACCCGATGATCTTGAAGATCGCCCCCGCCGCGAACAGAATGAACGCCGGGAGGACGAACAGCCGGTAGCGGGCCATCAGGTAGAAGAGAATAATCGACGCCGACCCGATGAGGATCATCCCGGCGGGGACCAAAAAGCGTTTCCACTGACGAAGGGTGAGCGCCATCCCGAAGATCGCGAGCGGGAACACCACGCCGAAGTTGAAGAGCGGCAGCCGCAGGATGCGCGAATAGCGCCGCGCCACGTACACGTCTTCATAATCGGGGATCTCGTAAGCCTGGGTGAAGAGCGCCGCCTTCCGGAGCAAGAGGTCGAGCCAGCCGCCGGGGTCCCGCGCAATGTCACTCCAGGTCCTGGCGAACCACCAGCGCGAGACTTCCCCGGGGGTGAGCTTGCGCCTGCATTTAAACTCGGCGATCCGGCGCGCGTCGTCGCCTTCGTACTCGGACGTCTGATGGGCGGCGACGAGCGGCTCGTAGAGTCCGGTCGCCCGCGCGTTGTTGCCGATATAGAAGTTCGGGCCCGCCTGGCCGGTCGTCAGCACAAACTCATGCTCGGCGATGGCGTTATGGAGCGTCGCCGGGGCCAGGGCCAGAAAACATCCCAAGAGAAACCACCCCGCGTTCCAGCCCGCGAACTTGATCCCCAGCTGTTGATCCTTGGTGATGATCCAAATCCAGGCCAGCACCGCGGGGACGAGAAGCAGGGCGTTGCCGCGCGTGAGGGCCAGAAGTCCGAGGACAATCCCTGCGCCGAGGAAGGTGAGCGCCGTGCGGGCGCGCCGCCAGGCGCGCCCCTGAGCGATCACCAGGAGCCAGACCAACGCCGTCGCGAAAAAGACGCCGGCCGGTTCTTTCAGCAGGGTCCCTTCATAAAAGATGAAGAGGTTGTAGGCGCCGCTCAACCCGCCCGCGATCAGGCCGACGGCGTTGTTCCAGAGGCGCCGCGCGGTGTCGTAAAGAAGAACGCAGGTGAGCGAGCCGGCGCCGATCTGGAGCCAGCGGACGGCGCCCGGGTGATAACCGGCCAGGCGGTAGAAGAGGCCGAGCAGATAGGGGTAGAGCGGGTCCTGATAAAAGATTTTTTTGCCGATCCATTCGCCGCCCGCGATCCGGCGGGCCCAGTCGTTGTAGGCCGCGGCGTCGCCGACGATATAATGGAAGAAGGGATAGGCGGCCCGGACGTCGAGGAGATGCAGCGCGCGCAGGGCGAAGGAGAAGGCGAAGACGGAAAGCGCCGAGGCGAGGAGGACGCGCCAGCCGGTGAGCGGGGGCTGATCGTCGCCCCAAGCGTCAAGGCCGGCCGAAGGCGTATTTGGTTCTTTGCGGTCTCTGTGTTTCTTTTTGCTCACGTCACGATTTCCGGGCTTATTGTACCAGGAAGATTAAAACCCTGGTAAAATATTCAATGCTTTCTAACTCCATCGACCTGCGCGGGATCGCGCGACGGATCATGCGCGAGCACGAATTCCGCGTGGATTTTCCTCCGGAAGCGGAGGCTGAGGCCGCGCGGGCGGCGGAGCCTTCCTTTGAGGGCCCCGCGGAAAAGGATTTGACGGGGTGGCTGTGGTCCTCCATCGATAACGACGACTCGCGGGATCTGGACCAGCTTGAAACCGTCCAGCCGGCCCCCGGCGGCGCGCGCCTTTATGTGGCCGTCGCCAACGTGGCCTCTTTCGTTCCGGCCGGCTCTCCCATCGACCAAACGGCGGAGCAGAACACGACCTCCATCTACACGGGCGTGGAAACCTTTCCGCTGCTCCCGCCCCGGCTCTCCACGGACTTGAGTTCCCTGCTCGAAGGCCGGAAGCGCCTCGCGGTCGTCATGGACATGCTGATCAGTCCCGACGGAAAAATGCGGGAGTCCACCGTCTACCCGGCCGTGGTGGCGAACAAAGCCCAGCTCACCTACGACGCCGTGGCGTCCTGGCTCGAAGGAAAAACGGAAGCGCCGGCCTCAAGCGTCACCGCTCTCATGATCGAGAAGATCCGGCGAAACAGGGAGCTGCAGCATCAGCTCCTCCTTCAGGACCAAATCGCGGAGGCGCTTGAGGCGCGCCGCCATGAGGCGGGGGCGCTCACCTTCGGCACGGCGGAACTCCGCCCGGTGATCGCGCCGGACGGCGAAGTGCAGTTGAACGTCCACCGCGCGAACCGCGCGACCCAGCTGATTGAAAACTTCATGATCGCGGCCAACCAGGCCGCGGTGGCGTATCTCGGGGGAAAAGGGTTCCCCAGCGTGCGCCGGGTCGTCCGCACCCCCAAACGCTGGGACCGCATCCAGGAGCTCGCGCGCTCCCTCGGCTCCACCCTTCCGCGGGAGCCCGACGTGAAAGCCCTCCAGGAATTTCTGACCGGCCGGCAAACCAAAGACCCTGACCATTTCGCGGATCTCTCGCTTTCCATTATTAAATTGCTGGGCCGCGGGGAATACGTGGTGGAGGAGCCGAAGGAGAAACCCCTGGGGCACTTCGGCCTGGCCGTTCAAAATTATTCCCACTCGACGGCCCCGAACCGCCGCTATCCCGACATCCTCACCCAGCGGCTGCTTCTCGCGGCGGCGTATGGGAAGCCGGCCCCTTACCCACCCGAGGCGCTCGAGGCCCTCGCCCGGCGCTGCACGGAAAAAGAGGACGAGGCCAACAAAGTGGAGCGATCGGTGAGGAAGAGCATCGCCGCCCTCGCCATGTCCAACCGCATCGGTGAGGAATTCCCCGGCATCATCACCGGCGCCTCGGACAAAGGCGTGTGGGTGCGGATCGCCAACCCGCCCGTCGAAGGAAAGCTGGAGGGAGACGTCCGGCACCTGGACGTGGGCGACCGAGTGACAGTCCGCCTGATCGCAACGAACCCCGACCGCGGCTACATCGACTTCAAATTAGAAAACTCCGCAAAGTAGTGAAATATGAGATTGTCCGACTAGCCAGTTTTCCGTTGGTGGCGAATCGTTCTTCCATTTATTCCATTGGGTGGGAACCTCAGATTCGATGTTCACGTGATTGATAAATGGATGGCAAAGAAACTGGTTAAAGATGCTCAATGGTATAAAAGAGGCTGTTAATCGGTCGGGCGCTTAACTCATTTGGTAAAAGTACTTCCTCGACTTGCCCATCTTCTCTTCTAGAAGGAAATCATTTTCCATCAGAGAATTGTGGGTTTTAGCTGGGGTTGGAATGAGGTGGCAAACCCCTGAAAGTCCCGTCAAAGAGTGATAATATGAGGCCCGCTTTGGGATTTTCAATGTTTACCCGGGTCTAAATTATCCTGTTTTGAATTTACCCGTTTAGGTTTGAATCTTAGTCCCTGGAGGTCTGCTTGGGTTCGAATCTAAAACCGTACTCTGGAATGGAATTAACCCTTCAACAACTATGAAATGGATTGCCCCTTCTGAAAAAGATGTTGCCACTGATACGCTTGAAAAGCGCCTCTGGGACGCCGCCGACCAATTCCGCGCCAATAGTGGTCTCAGTGCCGCCCAATACTCCCAGCCCGTCCTCGGCCTCATCTTCCTTCGATTCGCCGAAGTCCGGTTTACCAAGCAGCGCGCGAAGCTGGAAAAGGCCAGCGCATCCTCCCGTCGCGGCTCGCGCTTAGATGAGCCCGCCGCGTATCACGCTGAAGGCATCCTCTACCTCGTGCCCAATGCCCTGTTCGATTTCCTGCTTAAGCTCCCCGAGGCAGCGAATATCGGAGCAAAGGTCAATGACGCCATGCGCGATATTGAGAAGGACAACCCGCAGCTCGCTGGCGTCCTCCCGAAAACCTACAACCTATTCACCAGTACCCTGCTCAAGGAACTTCTCAAGAAAGTTTCAGAGATTCCCGCCAGTCTCGACTACGACGCCTTTGGGCGCATTTACGAATACTTCCTTGGCGAATTTGCCATGACCGAGGGCCAGGGCGGCGGCGAATTCTACACGCCCTCGTCGATCGTCCGATTGCTCACTGAAGTCATCGAGCCGTATCACGGGCGCATCCTCGACCCCGCGTGCGGTTCGGGCGGCATGTTCGTCCAGTCGGCTCGATTCGTGGCGGAACATAAAAAGAACCCTACAGCGGAGTTGTCAATCCACGGTATTGAGAAGACCGACGAAACCGGACGCCTCTGCCGCATGAACCTCGCCGTGCATGGGCTGGAAGGCGACATCCGCCACGGCGGCCAGGTGAACAGCTACTACGACGACCCGCACGACGCCACCGGGAGATTCGACTTCGTTCTCGCCAACCCGCCGTTCAACGTCAACGCCGTGGACAAGGAGCGGTTGAAAGATTCCGTCGGGCCGCGCCGACGCTTCCCTTTCGGCCTGCCACGCACGGACAACGCGAACTACCTCTGGATTCAACTCTTCTATTCTGCGCTCACCGCCAAAGGCCGAGCTGGATTCGTCATGGCCAATTCCGCCTCCGACGCCCGCAGCTCCGAGCAGGAACTTCGCAAACAACTCATCGAAGCCCGCGCCGTGGATGTCATGGTCGCTGTCGGTCCGAACTTGTTTTACACTGTGACATTGCCATGCACTCTTTGGTTCTTCGACAAGGGCAAAGGCAAGACGCCCCGCGCCGACACCGTCCTCTTCATTGATGCTCGCCACATTTATCGGCAGGTGGACCGAGCGCATCGCGAATGGACGCCCGCGCAGATTGGCTTCATCGCCAACGTCGTCCGCCTCTATCGCGGCGAAGAACTCGACTTCACCCTCGGAGGCGACGAAGCCGAGACGAAACTCAAGGGAATCTTTGGCAAGAAACCGAAGCTCAAGGGCATCGCCGGCTTCTGCAAAACCGCCTCTCTTAAGGAAATCGAAGCCCAAGGCTGGTCGCTCAACCCCGGCCGCTACGTGGGCGTGGCTGCCGGCGAAGCCGTGAGCGATGAGGACTTCAAGGAACAGCTCGAAACCCTGAACGAGGAACTCGAAACCCTGAACGCCCAGGCGCGCCACCTCGAACAAACCATTGCCGGCAACGTGACGGAAATCCTGGAGGCGTGACGATGCAGCTTCTGGACGTGTGTGAACTTATCGTTGATTGCGAGCACAAGACCGCTCCGACGCAGGAGGAGGGGTATCCATCCATTCGTACGCCGAACATTGGGCAGGGCTACTTCATTCTCGAAAATGTCAATCGAGTCTCAGAGGAAACGTACAGCTTGTGGACGAAGCGCGTCGTTCCGCAACCGGGCGACCTGATCATGGCGCGTGAAGCGCCGGTCGGAAATGTTGCCATGATTCCCGACGAGCTTCGCCCTTGTCTTGGGCAACGCACTCTTTTGATTCGTCCTGACCGCGCCAAGGTCGAGCCATCTTTCCTCAATTACTTTCTGAACGGCCCGCACGTTCAAGGTTTGATTCACGCCAAGACGAACGGCGTGACCGTTGCGCATCTGAACATGAAAGATGTTCGGACGATGGACTTGCCGATGCTCCCCCCGCTTCCGGTTCAACGGAGGATCGCGGGCATCCTGTCGGCCTACGACGAGCTGATCGAGAATAGTCAACGGCGCATCCGGCTCTTAGAGGCGATGGCCCGCGCCCTCTACCGCGAGCGGTTCGTCCACTTCCGCTTCCCCGACCACGAAAAGTTCCCGCGCGTCGCTTCTCCCCTCGGCGAGATTCCCCAAGGCTGGGAGGCAATTCCATTCGAGAAGTTGCTCGCCTCTATGACCGGCGGCGATTGGGGTTCAGACCAACCAACCGAAGACGAGTCGGCTGAGGTCTGCATCATTCGCGGAACGGATTTTAACGAAGTCGCCTGCGGCGGCGAGCTTCGCGTTCCCATCCGATACATCAAAACTTCCAGCCTGAAATCCCGCGGCCTCCGACCCGGTGACGTGATTGTCGAAAATTCGATTAACGCCAAGAGTCGGTGCATTGGCACGACGCTACTAGTGGATTCCAAAGTTCTTACGCGAATCGGGCGCGAAGCGGTTGCCGCGAGCTTCTGCAAAGTCTTTCGCCTGCACGATCCACGACTCGCACCGCTCGTGCATCTCCACTTCCGCCGCCTTCGTGAAAACGCGCGGATGGAGTATTACCAGAACGTCGCGGCCAATGGGATCGGCAACTTCCAAGCCCAGAAATTTGTGAAGGAAGAACATTTAATTCTCCCAAAAGACGAATCATTCCGTTCCAAGTTGATTGAGAAAATTGATGAGATCTTCGAGAGCATCAGTGTTCTCTCATCCAAACTATCTAATCTCCGCCAGACGCGCACCCTCTTGCTACCGCGTCTTCTGTCGGGTCAGATAGAAATCGCTACAGAAAGGGGCAACTAATAATGAAAAACTTCGATTCGAGAACCTACAGCGTAAATGATTTTCGTGATTGGTCTGATCGAAAGGAGCTGGAGCTAGCACCCAAATTCCAGCGGCGGAGCGTTTGGAGCGACAAAGCGCGGTCGTATTTAATGGACTCGATTGTTAGGGGTAAGCCGATTCCAAAACTTTTCATCCGGCAAAACATCGATCCAAAAACCAAGAAGACCTTGCGTGATGTCGTTGATGGGCAGCAGAGACTGCGAACGATATTAAGCTTCTTAAAGGATGGGTTCAAAATCAGCAAAGCACATTCCACCGAATATGGGGGCAAAACCTACAGCGAGCTGCCAGAGGGAGTTCAGACAGGCATTTTGAAGTATGAGCTTTCCGTGGACCTACTTCTCGACGCGCCCGACAAAGAAGTCTTGGACATTTTTGCCCGTTTGAACTCCTATGCAGTAAAATTGAATTCGCAGGAGTTGCGCAACGCGACGTTTTTCGGAGAGTTTAAGACGCTGGCCTATTCTCTCGGCCTTGAATACATCTCGTTTTGGACTGAGAACCGAATTTTCTCCGACGCTCAGATCCTCAGAATGGACGAAGCCGAGTTGACCTCCGATCTTCTTGTCGCTTTACTTGACGGAATAAAGAACCGGAAAGCCATCGACGCTTACTACAAAAAGCACGACGACAAACTGAAAGAAAAGGCAAAGTTGTCACAAAACTTCCGCAAAACAATGGACGCTATTGGGGCGTTAAGTGCTGGTGCCCTCGTGGAGAGTCCATTCAAGTCGCCGGTGCTGTTTTACTCTCTTTTCTGTGCCATTTACCATCACCTGTATGGTCTCCCTCACCTTTCGGCGGCTCGCAAACCATTTAAAGAATCACAGTATCCTAAGGTCTGGAATGCACTTGAATCGGTTGATGAGATCATCAAGAAGGACAAACCAGAAGGCCCCGAAGCCGCATTCGTCGATTCGTTGAACCGCCACACGACGAATGAACCTGTAAGGCTGACGCGAACGGATTTCCTCGTGAAACTGATTGCGAAGAATCTGTGAATTAACCGGTGTATGGCAAACAGAACACCAGGCACACTATTAGCTGACAGCGTAAGGGATTTTGAAGGTGCTATTCAACTCACTGCTCGCGCGAGTGTTTGGCAAGGTCACCTTCAGCACTTTCACGCAGCTCGATTCAAGAAGGTGCACTTTACGCAGATCGTCGAGCTGGCCTTCATGAAGTTATTCCTTACGTGGGAGGATTTTCTCGAAGAGGCGTTTATATTGTATCTGCTTGGAAGGAAATCGCCGAATGGATACGCACCGGTGCGACATGCTGTCCCGGTTAACCGCTCGCATGCTTTGGAATTGCTGGCGTCTGAGGCCCGATATACGGACTGGACCGCAGCAGACCGAGTTGTTAGCCGAGCGATGCGTTTTTTTAAAGGAGGGTGCCCTTTTGTGAGCGTGATTCGTCCACAGACAAATCTATTGAACAACTTAAAAACTATCCGCAATGCACTATCGCACAATTCTGGAGGGGCCGCAGAAAAGTTTGAAACGTTGGTGAGAAATGAGCTGACTTACTTTCCCCAAGGAATGATTCCAGGGATATTTTTGGCAACGTTGAAACCCCATGCCACACCGCCGAAGACTTACCTTCAATTCTACGCGGAGATTTTTCGTTCGATGGCCGAAACAATTATTCCAACCTGACCTATGACCCACGACTACACTGAAGACCAGCTTGTCGAGCAGCCAGCGATCAAATTATTCGCGGAGCTTAGTTGGACCACGGTATCCGCCCTCGAAGAAGTTTTTGGGGTCGCCGGTACGCTGGGCCGCGAAACGTCGGGAGAGGTGGTTCTGCTGTCTCGGCTGCACGCCGCACTAGAAAAACTAAATCCGTCTCTACCTCGCGAGATTCTTATTTCTGCTGCGGATGAATTGACTCGTGACCGTTCAGCCATGAGCCTGGAGGCGGCAAATCGCGAAGTTTATCTGCTCCTTAAAGAAGGCATCAAGGTATCCGTGCCGGACATTGAACACGGCGGGCAGAGAACGGAGCGATTGCGAGTGGTAGATTGGGCGGACCCGGAGAACAATGATTTCTTGCTGGTCAGCCAGTTCAGCGTCACTGGCCCGCTTTATACCTGCCGGCCGGATTTAGTGGGCTTTGTCAACGGCCTGCCGCTGGTCGTCATCGAACTCAAGAAGCCTGGCGTTCCCGCGCGGGCGGCGTTCGACGAGAACCTGACCAGCTACAAGCATCCTCAAAACGGCATTGCGTCTCTCTTTTGGTACAACGCTTTTTTGATCGCGTCCAATGGAACGGACAGCCGGGTCGGTTCCCTTACGTCGGATTGGGACCGATTCTTCGAATGGAAGCGCATCGAGCGAGAGAACGAGCCCCGTCGAGTTTCATTGGAAGTGATGATTCGCGGGACGTGCGACCGAGCGCGCCTTCTCGACCTCGTAGAAAACTTCACGCTGTTTTCCGAGCACACTACCGGACTTATAAAGATCATCGGACAAAACCACCAGTTCCTTGGCGTTAACAACGCTATTTCTTCGATGCTTACTGCACGGAAGGTGGGTAACGGCCAGGCCGGTGTCTTCTGGCAAACCCAAGGCAGCGGCAAGAGCTTCTCGATGGTTTTTTTCGCTCAGAAAGTCCTGCGCAAAGTGGCGGGTAATTGGACGTTCGTGGTTGTGACGGATCGCGTGGAGTTAGATGATCAGATCGCGAAGACCTTTAAGGCTGTTGGGGCGGTGAGCGAAGCCGAGGGCGACCAATGCCACGCCACAAGCGGCGCCCATCTTCGGGAATTGCTGCGCGGTAACCATCGCTATGTGTTCACGCTCATTCATAAGTTTCAGACGCCGGAGATGCTTTGCGACCGGCCAGACGTGATTGTTCTCACCGATGAGGCTCACCGCAGCCAATACGATACGCTGGCCCTCAACATGCGTGCGGCGCTTCCCAAGGCGCTTTTTCTCGCCTTTACCGGGACCCCGCTTATCGCAGGGGAAGAGCGGACCAAAGAAGTCTTCGGCGACTATGTTTCAATCTACGACTTCCAGCAATCCGTCGAGGACAACGCAACCGTTCCCCTTTATTATGAAAACCGGGCTCCGGAATTGCGTCTCGTCAATCCTGATTTTGGAGAAGATATTTATGACGTCATTGAATCCGCCGGGCTGGACGACGATCAGGAGCAGAAGCTTCGGGAAAAGCTTGGGAGGCAATATCAACTACTCACGCGCGAAAGCCGCCTAGACGATATTGCAAAAGACATCGTCCGCCATTTCCTGGGCCGCGGTTTTCCGGGCAAGGCGATGGTCGTTTCTATCGATAAGGCAACCGCGCTTAAGATGCATGACAAGGTTCGGTTTTATTGGGAGGTGGAGCGAAAGAAGACTGAAGCTGATCTTGCCGCGCTTCACGGCCGCGGCGAACTGGAAAAAACTCAGCAGCTTCGGGCCCGGCTGGAATTGCTCGCTACGACTGATATGGCGGTGGTGGTGTCGCCGGGCCAGAATGAAATTGAACAGCTCAGAAAACTTGGTCTAGATATTATCCCTCATCGTGAGAGAATGAACCGAGAACCGATGGATGAGAAATTCAAGGACCCTCAGGATCCGCTGCGACTGGTGTTTCTGTGTGCCATGTGGCTTACCGGATTTGACGCGCCAAGTTGCTCCACTGTCTATCTGGATAAACCAATGCGCAACCACACTCTCATGCAGACCATCGCGCGGGCTAATCGGGTTTACGGAGACAAAGGGGCGGGATTTATCGTCGATTACTGTAATGTCTTTGCCTCGCTCGAAAAAGCGCTGGCCATCTATGGCGCGGGGCACGGTGGGCGCTTTCCCGTTCGCGACAAAAAGGCCCTTGCCGAAGAATTGCGGAAAGCCGTGGCTGAAGCGGTGGCTTTTGCCAGAACGCAGGGCGTTGATGTCCACGAGATCACTGAGGCTGGGGCAGGTTTGGTCAGGCTAAAATTGCTTGGCGAAGCGGTCGAAAGGCTGATCAGCCCCGAGACAGTCAGGCGAAAATTCCTGGGCCTCGAAAGATTGGCGCAGGCGCTTTTCTCAAACCTCAAACCTGATACCTCGGCCCTGGAATTTTCCAATGAATGTTCATGCCTGACTGCGATCGCCGACACTATTCGGGCTCGGTTAAACGGAGGGGAGAACGAGGGTGACCTGGCTGGCGTGTTAAGCCAGATCAACGACATCCTGGACAAAGCTATAGTGTCGAAGGGATTTGAGTTGTCAGATGCCAAGGGTAAGATCGATTTATCCAAGATCAATTTGAAAGTGCTTCAGAAGCGGTTTGCAAAAACCCCGTATAAAAAAGTGGAACTTGAACGACTGCGTACAGCCATCCAGGCGCGCATCGAACGCCTTCTCCGATTGAACAAGACGCGGGTGGATTGGCTTATGAAGTTCCAGGCGTTGGTCGAGGCGTACAACAGCGGCTCCCGGACAGTGGATCAGCTGTTCAAGGAGCTTCTGGATCTCGGTCAGCTTCTTACGGAAGAAGAGAAGCGCCATGTCCGTGAAAATTTAACAGAGGAACAATTGGCGATCTTCGATATCCTAACCCGTCCTGGACCAGATTTAAAACCAGACGAAGCGGAGCGTGTAAAAAAGGTAGCACGGCATCTTCTTGAACGTATCCATGCCCTGCTAGTCCTGGACTGGAGGCGCAAGACAGGAACCCGCGCTCAGGTACAATTGGCCATCGAGGAGACTTTGGACGACCTACCCGAACCCTATTCGAAGGATATCTTCGAGACAAAATGCCGGCGGGTATTCGAGCATGTGTTCGAGTGCTACCAGGATGATGGAAGAAGCGTCTACGACGTGCAGTACGCCTTCCAGTAAGAGGAAAGGATGGAGATGGAACGTGGGATCAGATCTCGACATTCGACATTTTTAGGGGGACGTTTTCTCATTGACCGTTACCCGATAATTAAAGCCAGTTGAAAGTTTATTCTCTGTAGCCCATAAGAAAACCCAAGCCCTCTGCCAAATATAGAACGCCGTGTCTTCCTGCCGGTTACAGCATTGATGCTTTGCAATGACCCCCGTTTCAGATTGGAGCAGGAACTACTCGCCGCGGTGTTATTTCCGGTGTCCTTCGGTGTTTGCATCCCGCTTGTTGACGAACACATGGTAGGCGACGCTGTCCCAGGTGTTGTGAATGCCGGTGTCGAGGAGGAGCAGCGCGGCGGCGCCGACGCCGAACAGGGCCTCGCGCGCGCGGGAATGAACCGCGAACGCCGATATCGCGAGCAACGCGTACGACGCGAGCGGCAGAAGGAAGTGAAATAACCAGTCCTCAAACTCGGGTTTGTACGCGGTTTGGGTCCGCTTGCGTCGGAGTGGCGAACGCGGCGCCGGCCGCGGGGCTGGGGGGCCTGTCGGCGATGAGCGTCATCACGACGAACTGCAGTCCGATGAGCGCGCCCGCGGCGGAGCCGATAATCACGTAGAAGCTGTCCCATCCGGCGAGTTCCGGCATATCGTCACCTCCTAAACTTTCCTGACCTCATTTTCCAAATTGTTCGAACCGGTAGGCCAGCTCGGGGCTGCGGCCCCCTTCGTACGCCAGTTGACGGTACCTTCATTTTAATCAACCTAATCGTTGAACAATTAATCTTAAAAGGTTAAGTTTTCATTTTCTCAAAATATGGGGGGAGCTATGAAACTTTGTAAATTAATATCCGGTCTCTTTTTGATCTTATCTATAACCGAAATGTCCCACGGGGAGGAAGGACGAAAAACGCTCCTATTCGGTACGCTGGACTATTTTGGAGTTGGGGGTTTTAATGAGAGCTTTGAAAAAACAACCAATGACGCTGCAAACGTCATTGCGAATGCGGGACAACCTGCTAATGCCAAAACGGAAACGAAAGCCGGATATGGCGCACGATTTGGAATAATGTTTCCGATTCAGAGCGTAAATGGATTTGAAGCAGGAGGAAGTATTGGATACTTGGTAGGGCCACAGGCCGAACAAACTTTGGAAGTTGTTGGCCCGCCATTAGGTAACGGAAACCTTAAACAAACGACAAAGACAGATTTTTTTAGATTCCTCTTAGAAATTGCTGAGAAAGTTAAAATCCGAGACAATGTTTCTTTGAGACTTGGGGCCGGGTTGGGGGGAGTAAGTTGTCACGCTAAGGAAAATCACTCTACTAGTGGAAGCGTGTTGGCCGTAACGGGAATCGCTAGCGGCAGTTCTTCTGAAACCTGGACCGGCTTTACTTGGGAAATTTCCCCGGCATTGGTTTTGGAAGGTGCGAGCGCATCTTTTGAGATAGGTTTGCGTTACGCTCAATTCCCGTCAAAGAACGAGAATGACAACTTTGACAAGATAAAATGGGCACCAATCGGGGCTTATCTCGGAGTAGAATTCTAAATTTAGAGCAAGCCCATTTTCCACTTTTCCCAAAAACAACTCTTTTTTGGCTGACGACAACTTCAGCTATTTATCAAGCTGACTTCCCCAATGATAAAATTCCGAGCAGTAAGCTCGCCTAAAATAAATTTTATTGGGCAGGTTTAATTAGGATTTTTCGGATAATAATGTTGTCGTCGCAATCCGCGGTTCCGACGTCGCAGGAATGAGTAGAGACAACTTCATGCTCCCCATTTGTCAATCGGTCGCGAAGTAAGTGATAAGGAAAAACAATCGGAGTTCCTTATCTTCCAAATTGTTCGAACCGGTAGGCCAGCTCGGGGCTGCGGCCCCCTTCGTACGCGAGTTGTCCGATGAGGAGCGCGAAGGGCTCGGTGTACCGGGCGTTCCGCAAGGGGCCGGCGTCCACCGGCTCGAACCCCGCGTCGCGGATGAGCTCCGCGGCAATTTCTTTACTCTTCGAATCGTCCCCGCAGTACACGAGACTTGGCCTGGCGGCTTTGCGCCGGGCCTCGAAAACGCCAAAAAGCACTTCGCTCGGCACCGTGTTGAAAGCGCGGACAGATCGCCCGCCTGCTTTAGCCCATCAAACCTGATCCGAGAATTCCGACGCGCATCTCAGCGGCCCGTCATTTGCTCGAGCTTTTCCGGATAGCGGGCCCCTTGCACCGTGATCTTCGCGGCGGCGTCATTTATCTCCCGCAAATCATCGGGCGAAAGAATAAGTGCGGCGGCCCCGATATTTTCCTCCAGGCGCTCCAGCTTGGTGGTGCCCGGGATGGGAACGATCCATGGTTTCTGCGCCAGGAGCCAGGCGAGCGCGATCCGGGCGGGCGTCGCCTTTTTCCGTTTGGCGATCGCGCCGAGCAATTCGATCAAGGCCTGGTTCGCCTTGAGCGCCTCCGGTTTGAAGCGCGGCAGGGTGCTGCGGAAGTCGGAGCTCGCGAACTTCGCGTTTTCGTCGATCTTGCCGGTGAGGAAGCCCTTGCCCAGAGGGCTGTAGGTGACGAATCCTATCTTGAGTTCCTCCAGCGCCGGTATCACTTCCTTCTCCGGCGTCCTGGTCCACAGCGAGTATTCGCTCTGCACGGCCGTGAGCGGCTGCACCGCGTGCGCGCGGCGGATCGTTTTCACCCCCGCTTCGGAAAGGCCGAAGTGCTTGACCTTTCCCTGCCCAATGAGTTCCTTCACCGCGCCCGCCACCTCTTCAATCGGCACGTTCGGGTCGACGCGGTGCTGGTACAGGAGGTCGATTGATTCGACTTTGAGGCGCTTGAGCGAGCCTTCCACGGCCTCCTTGATGTGATCGAGACCCCTTCACGCCGCGCGGGTCGAATTGGGGACTTAAGTCGAACCCGAACTTCGTGGCGATAACCACCTTCCCGCGGAAGGGGGCGAGGGCCTCGCCCACCAGTTCTTCGTTGATGTACGGGCCATAGACCTCCGCCGTGTCAAAGAACGTGACGCCGCGATCATATGCGGCCCGCAGGAGGGCGGTCATCTCCTTTTTGTCTTTCGGCGGGCCGTAGGAGAAGCTCATGCCCATGCAGCCGAGACCTATGGCCGAGACTTCCAAACCGCTATTCCCAAGTTTCCGTTTTTCCATATTCTCCTCCTGATTAAGTCATCGCGAGACCCGCGCCTTTTGCGGGTCGTGGCGATCTCATATCTGTAATCCGCCGCCTTCCCGAATGGTTCCCAACCGGAGGGTTCCAAATCTAACAAAAAACCCGTCCCACCAGCCGCAGGAACTTCAAACTGTCACTCGTCGTTTTATAATAAGAAGCCAAATCTTTGGTATTGCAATCTGCAATATCAAATATCGTCGATGATCTGATAGAATTCCTCCTGCGCTCTTCGAGCTTCGGAGGGCGGACCCCCTCGAAGTAATTCCCCTCATTTCATCAGTCAAATTAACCGAACATGATGTTTAAACTTGATATCACAAATTGTGATTTCAAGTTTTCAGTCATCCCCTCCAAAGGAAGGTCTATGAACAAATATGAAATTGAAGTTCGCCATATCGAAAGCAAGATATCCTTAATTCGCGGACACAGGGTGATGCTGGACACACACCTGGCCCAGCTCTACGGCGTCTCAACCCGAGCTTTGAATCGATCTGTCCGGCGGAACCGGGAACGGTTCCCGGAGGATTTTGCCTTTCTGTTGACCAAACAAGAAGCGGCAAACTTGAAGTACCAATTTGGTACTTCAAGTTGGGGGGGTCGTCGGAAGTTGCCATACGCGTTTACGGAAAACGGGGTAGCCATGCTGTCTTCCGTGGTGAATAGCCGCCGCGCGATCCAAGTGAACATTCAAATCATGCGCGCCTTTACTCGCATGAGAGGTTTTCAATTGTCATATGAAAACCTGCGGAAAGAGATTTACGACATGAAACAAAAATACGACAAGCACTTTAATGTCGTGTTTGACGCTATCGGGCGATTGTTGGACGGTCCGAAAAAGAAATTTCGCGTGAAGGGCTTCACCCAGAAAAATAAATCTTAGTAATTCAATCCACTCCAACTGAAATGCGGGGATATATATATGAATCTTTGAGATCACAAAGTGTGATCTCAAACCCCGGTCGAGGCAGGTGAATTACGCCAATCTTCTAAACAGGATAACATTGCCACAGATGTGGTTGCAGATTGCAACCACCTAGCAATTGCCTTTACTATCCGATTGGGTCTACAAAAGGGCCGTTCCATATCGTAAAATTCAGCCTAAGTTCTTATTGTGCTCGTAGTGAAATGAGGAGATAAATTATGGGAGTGAAGGAAATACTGAAAGAATTTCGAGAAAAAATTCAATCTATTTATGGGGATCGACTGAAGGACCTTATCCTTTATGGTTCTTGGGCCCGGGGCCAGGCAACGGATGATTCCGATATCGATGTGGTCGTTGTCCTGAAAGGGAAGATAAAAGCGGGAGAGGAGATCGACCGGATGATTGATGCGATCACGGACCTCAATCTCAAGCACAATATTCTCCTGTCCGTGTACCCCGTCTCGGAGCAAGATTACGCGAACCTCCAAAGTCCCATTCTCATGAATATTCGTCGTGAAGGGTTGGCGGCATGAAAGAAGAGGAAGCCAAAAATATCCTCATGAATGGCAGAAAATTCTTTGATGCCATCTCAAAATTGTTGAAGATTGATTAATAGCCACCTCAAATCTCCCTACCGGTAAACCGAACCATTGCTAAATGCTCCTCGATTGGGTCTACAAAAGGGTCGTTCCATATCGTAAAATCGGACGTCTCATTTTAGTGCTCGTAGTGAAATGGATATCATTGAAGCCTCCGGAGCTTCCGTTATGGGTTCGAATCCCATCGAGCACGAATCCCTTCTCGAATTAAAAAACTTTCCTTTAGGAACCAAAACAAATCCTTTCTGTTACACATATTAAGCCGCTATTTTAAGCCGCTGAATACGCCCGACAGGACTCAAAGGGAGGAAGGATATGGACACATCAATTAGAGAGATAAAAAGCCTTAAGCTGGGGGATACTGCCCCGGATTTTGTGCAGGACTCGACAATTGGAAAAATTCATTTTCACGAGTGGGCGGGAAGGAGCTGGATTTTGTTTTTTTCCCACCCCAAAGATTTCACCCCGGTTTGCACCACCGAGCTCGGGGCGGTGGCGAAACTCAAGCCGGAATTCATGAAAAGAAATCTGAAGGCGATCGGCCTGAGCGTGGATTCCGCCTCCTCCCACATGAAATGGATTCGGGATATCGAAGAAACGCAGGGCTGCCGGTTGAACTTTCCGCTTATCGCCGATGAGAACAGGATGGTGTCGGAGCTTTACGGGATGATTCATCCCAACGCGAGCCAAACCTCGACGGTCCGCTCGGTATTCGTCATCGATCCGGAGAAAAAAATCCGGTTGACGATCGATTACCCGGACAACACGGGCCGGAACTTCGCCGAGATCCTGCGGGTGATAGATTCCCTTCAGCTGGCCGACCGGAGCAAAGTCGCCACTCCAGCGAACTGGAAGCCGGGGGAAGACGTCATCATCAGCCCCTCGGTCAAGGGCGAGGAGGAGCTTTCCAGGCGCTTCCCCAGAGGGTTCAAAACTCTGAAATCCTATTTGAGGATGACTCCCCATCCGAAATGACGGCGCCGGAGGTAAATATGAAAACAATACTTGAAGAAGTGAGCCAAAAACATTCCTATCCGGTCTCGGACAGCCTCGCCCCGATGGATCCGGAAAAAGCCAGGAAACACCTCGCCTGGGAACTCCTGGATTGGAGTTTGAGCGGGGACGGGAAATCCATCCGGCGGACGTACGTCATGGCAGGATTCAAAGAAGCGGTGGATCTGATTGAGAAAATAAAAGACATCGCGGAGGCGGAGGACCACCACCCTGACCTTCATTTGACCGGCTACCGGAACCTGACCGTTGAATTTTCCACCCATTCCATCGGGGGGCTCTCCGTGAACGAAAGTAGAGGAGTAGGGGTCAAGTCTGCAGTATTCAGTTTTCAACTATCGGGATCCCAAATTTATCCCCAACAATTTTCCGCAATTCCGCCCCCATCCCCTGCTTTTTGAATTGATTTAATCCGTAAACCACCGCGGAACTTCTCATCCCGCCCAACGCTTTGCCGATTCGCTCGCAGCTCAGACGGCAACCAAAACGAAAAACGTACATGGCGGTTTGCCGGGCGCGGGAATTTTTGTGGCTGCCCCGCTGAAGAAGCGCGCCCTCGTCCACATTAAATATTTCTCCAATGCCTTTGAGGACCAGATCCGGGTCAACTGGTTTCAAAACCAAATCCTTTTCCTGCGGTTTTTCCTGATGCGGTGGTTTCGCCAAAGAAAATCGCTCTTTTATTTCCGCAACGAACTCTTTTAACCCCAAAATAGCGGGCCACCGCTTGCGGATCAAAATATTTTCCAATTCCTGCGGAACCCCCGATCGGACAAATTGGTCGAATCGGCCGGGCGCGCCGGGTTGGCGCGGATCAAAATAAGAAAGGGCCAATTCCGTTGTAAGCCAGGGTGGTTTAGCCCTAATCCCCATGTATTCCCCATGACTGCACCGCGGATCCATTCCGGCATCGGGAAAATCGCCCGCCTTCACACCGTTCAAATGGATATATCGAACCAGTTCGAGAAAATAGGATTCTTTCTGAATGAGGATGGATTTGAAACGCCCCCGGAAGAGGGGGCCGTCCCGATGGTATTTTCGATTCAACCGCTGGGTATACACCCCGTCGATATGACGCATCGCGTGGCTTAAGTTCGCGACGGGAGTTTCCACCAAGAGATGATAATGATTGCTCATCAAGGAGAAGGCGTGGACGCGGATTTTCCACAGCTGCGCCGCCTCGCCCAAAATCCCAAGGAAAATAGCCCGGTCATTCGCTGGATCAAGGAAAATCGCCTTGCGGTCGGCCCCCCTGTTCAATACATGGTAAAGGGCGCCGGCGTATTCGATTCGCAATGGTCGTGACATGTCATGCCTCCTTTTAATTTCAGGGTCAGGAGGGGATTGGAACTGATTGATGAGAGCTAGGGAGGGTGTGAAGGAGAGGAACCAACTCGGCAAGGGTTTCGAGTTTCAGCTTTGCATTTTACGAATTCTATTCTGCCTTGAGGGAAACTTTCTTTTTGGAAAACTGAATACTGTAGACTTGACCCCTATTATATAATTCGCGCGTATGATAATTGGCTTGACGGGACGGAACGCCTCCGGAAAAGGCGAAGTCGCGGAATACCTCTTGGCAAGGGGGTTTTTGTATTTTTCCCTTTCCGACGTTTTGCGGGATGAACTGCGCCGGCTCAATAAGCCTTCGACGCGGGACAATTTAACATGGCTGGGCAACAAACTGCGGAACGATTTGGGTCCGTCGGTCCTGGCTGAAAAATTAATTTCCAAAATCGAGGACGACCGGCACTACGTCATAGACTCCATCCGAAATCCCGAAGAAGTCCAGGCCTTCCGGCGGACCAAAAGTTTCCTTCTTTTCTCAATCGAGGCGGCCCCCCGCATCCGCTTTGAAAGAATGCGCTCCCGGAACCGGGAAAAAGACGCCCGCAGTTTCCAGGATTTCCTTAAAATCGAGGAAAGGGAGCTTAAAAACGCCGATCCCACCAAGCAAAACCTCGAGGCCTGCCGGAAGCTCGCCGACTATCACATTTCGAACAACGGGACCTTGGAGGCCTTCCACGATAAATTGAACAAACTGGTGACGAAACTCCTCATGAACGCGCCCCGGCCGAGCTGGGACCATTATTTCATGGAGATCGCCAAAGTGGTGGCCACCAGATCCAATTGCATGAAAAGGCGGGTGGCCGCGGTCATCGTCAAAGACAAAAGGATCATTTCCACGGGGTACAACGGCACTCCGCGGGGAATAACCAACTGCAAGGACGGGGGCTGCCCCCGCTGCAATTCCTTCAGCCCCAGCGGAAAAAATCTGGGCGAATGCTACTGCTCTCACGCCGAAGAAAACGCCATCACCCAGGCCTCCTACCACGGGATTTCCATCAAGGACGCGATGATCTATTCCACTTTTTCGCCCTGCCTCCTGTGCACCAAAATGATCATCAACTCCGGCATCAAAGAGGTGGTTTACAACGAGGCGTACTCCCTGGGCCATGAAGCCATCGCCCTGCTCAAACAGGCCAAAATAGCCGTCCGGAAAATATCCACCCATGGCCAGGTGGCGTAAACTTTTCTTTTTCCCGATTATTTTTTTGGCTCCAAATTTTTGGGCTTCCTCTTTGAGGGCGGCCGATCCCGAACCGAAGGTCGACGTTTCAACCGCTCCCGAAATCAAAGTCGATGTTTCGACCGCTGCCGTGATCAAGGTTAACGTTTCGACCGCTCCAATCGGATCTCCCTTCCTGAGACATTTTGCCTATGACTACAAATTTGATTTAAAGGAACTGGTCAAATTCGAAAAGCGGGGCTTCGGGCGGACGGAAATCATCACCATCGCGCTGATTTCGCAAAAAACCGGAAAACCCATGAAAGAATACGGGAAAAGGCGGCTCAAAACCCAGGTTCCTTTGATAGATTTAGCCAAGGAAGCGGGGATGGATTACGCCGAGCTCTATAAAAAGGCGCGCACCATCAAGAGCGAGATAGAGGCCCAAGGCGAAAATAACTTGCCGCCGCCAATCTTTGAAGAAAAACCGAAAGAAGAGGGAAAAGACGATAATTCAAGGACCGTTGAATGAACGGTCCCGTCGATAATGCAAAAATATTATAGAAACGGGAGCGAGCCGAAATGAACTTAAAGAGCATTCTAAAAATGAGCCGGAAAAAAATAAATCCGATATGGCTTCTGGTCATCCTTCATATATGTGTTCTGATTTTGGCTGTCTTATTCATAAAGAAAGGGAAAACCGTTCCGCCCATGGAAACAAACAAAATATCCGTCATCCCCATTGACGGAGTCATCGCCATGGAATCAGGATCGCTCCGGTCGGGTCAAACGGTGGACGGAATTGTGGAGACCATTAAAAGGATTGGGGAAGACAGAAATACGAGGGCGGTGATATTGCGGATTAATTCGCCCGGAGGATCAGTCGGAGCGGTGCAGGAAATATACCGGGCGCTTAAAAAAATAAAGGCCCAGGGAAAGACGATCGTCGCCTCCTTCGGCGAGGTGTCCGCCTCCGGCGGATACTACATCGCCTGCGCCGCCGACAAAATCGTGGTGAACCCCGGCACCCTGACGGGATCCATCGGCGTCATCATGGAGCTTCCGAACGTCCAGGGGCTTCTCACCAAATTCGGGATAAAGTTTGAAACCATCAAGTCGGGAGCGATGAAGGATTCCGGCTCGCCGTTCCGGGAAATGACTGCCGAAGAAAGGAAATATTTCTCCAGCCTTATTATGGACGCCTACGGGCAGTTTTTCCAGGCGGTCAAGGAGGGGAGAAAACTGGGCGACAAACAGCTGAAGCCCCTCGCGGACGGCCGGGTTTTTACGGGCCAAATGGCCATTAAGAACAAACTGGCCGACTCCATCGGCGGATTGGACGAGGCGATTGAAACCGCGAAATCCCTGACGGGCCTCTCCGGAACCAAACCCAACATCGTCTACCACCGCGGGCGAACTTCGTTGGACCGGCTGCTCCAGCTTTTAAACAAATCGCCCCTGGAAAAACTGGAAAACATGGGCCCATCCGAAATGAAGCTGATGTACCTGATGCAATAACATGCACGAAATAGCGGAAAGCCAAGAAAACGCCCCGGTCGGATTCGGGATCCTTTTCGAGATCATCAAAAACTCGAAAAAAACCCTGAAGGAAATTTCCGCGAGTCCCCCTCACTCGCTTGGCGTGGTCGTTCTCTTATTGGTATCGCTGGAGCTGGTCCTGAACGGCCGGCTCATCAATGACCTGGGCTCGGGCCCCTCCGCCATCAATCAATTCATCCGCACGGTCTTTCTCATCCTGGCCGCGGAAGGGATTTTGATATTCGCCGCCCATAAAATGGGGCGGATTTTCTACAGGAAAGGCGATCCCAAAAGCGTGTGGACGTTGTTCAACTTAAGCCTCTGGCCGCTCTTCATTGTCCTGCCGATCGGACTGGTCGTTTGGACAAGCGGAATACCGCCTTTCCTAAATTTCCTCCTGTTCGTTTTTCTGGCGGGAAAAATCCTGACCGACTGGAAAATCATTATCGACCGGCATTACCAGTTTAACCGCTGGCAAAGCGCTCTGGTGGTGCTGGTTTTGGGGGGAATGGTTTACGCCGTCCTGCCGATAATCCTGTTGTTCAGCTTCCTGGGAACCATCAGCGACCTGATTTCACTCGTTAGATAGGGGAGAGGAAGCCCCTTCCCGGCTCATGGCCTGCCGGGAAGGGGCTTCCTCTCCCCTTTTCAATCAGTTCCGGCCGAGGTTAGATTAGGGGTCAAGTCTGCAGTATTCAGTATTCAGCTCTCTGAGGATAAGTGCCCTTGGACCTTCTCCACTCATACGGATTTTGAATACTGAATACTGCAGACTTGACCCCTAATTTTACGGTCGTACCACTCCACAAACATCAAAAGCCCCCACAATCGCCGGCCGAGGTTCGTCTGGCGTTTCACGTGCTGTTCCAATAATTCTAGGGGGAAGGTCGGATTTAAGAAGGGAATTTCCCGAATGCGGTCCGGCGAAAATTTTTGGCGGATATACTCAAGCAAATCCGACGCGATCCACCTGGCCATGGGCGGGGAAAACCCTTTCTTCTCGCCCCGCACAATTTTTTCCGGGATCCGGCCCTTCATGAGGCGCCGAATCAAAATCTTGGTGGTGAACCCCTGGATTTTGTACCGCATGGGAATTTCGGCCGCGAACTCCACCAGGCGGTGATCCAAAAAGGGCGGCCGCACCTCCAGGGAATGCCACATGCTCGCGCGATCCATTTTGACCAGGAATTCATCCAATAGATGGGTTTTCTGATCCACGTAAAGGAACTTCTCCAGTCCTTTCCTCGATCCTGATTCCGCGTAGGCCTTCTGGAAATTGGAACCGGTGGGCCGGGCTTTAACCTCCTCCCAAAAGGAAGGGGAATAAAGTTTTTGTTTCATCTCTGGGCTGAAAACTTCCGTCCAACCGAGATGTTCCAGGGGTGAAGGCCTTTTCGCGCTGGTCACAAAAGCCCGGGCCCGGTAATCGAAACTTATCCTCTCAAAGGAAACAGGAAGGTGAAACACCACCGGCTCGAACAGCCAGTTTCTGATGGCCCCGGGTATGGCCCGGTAAATTTTGGCCAGCCGGTCCGCCACATAAGTGGGATATCCTCCGAAAAGCTCGTCACCCCCGTCTCCGGAGAGAGCCACCGTCATTTTCTCCCGGGCCATCTTGGTCAGGAAATACGTGGGAATCATGGAATCGTCCCCGAACGGCTCGTCAAAGGCATCCACCAGGTCGGGAATGATTTGAATGATGTTCGGCGTCACTTCCTTCTCCAGATGCCGGGTCCCGAGGAAATGGGCCACGGAGGTGGCCTCCTCCCGTTCGGAAAATGATTTATCGGAAAAATAAATATTGAAAGTCATGAGGTCAGGTTTGTGCTTTTTGGCGTAATAAGAGATGGCCGGGGAATCCAGGCCCCCCGACAGGAAGGTCCCGAGCGGCACGTCGCTCACCAACTGGCTTCTCACCGCGTCATCCAGGAGCCCGTCCAGCTTCTCGAGATAAAAGGAGAGCCCTTGATCTTCGGTTTCCTGGGGAGAAAATTTCCAAAAATCTTTGAAGCTGACCACGCCTTTTTCCCAAATCAACAGCATCCCCGGTTCCAGCTTTTTTATGGAACGGTAAATGGAAAGCGGTGTGGGAACGCACCGCATGGTGAAATAATCGTCGAGGGCGCCCGAATCAATTTCCCTCGAAACGCCGGGGTCTTGAAGGATCGACTTTATCTCGGACCCGAAGACCAGCTTCCCTCCGGTGAGGGAATAATAGAGGGGTTTGATTCCCATTCTGTCGCGGGCGAGCACCATCCTCAATTTTTTGCTGTCCCACAAGGCGAAGCCGAACATCCCGTTCATTTTGGAAGCCACCTCATCGCCCCAGGATTCATACCCGTGCACGAGGACCTCGGTGTCGGTTTTGGTTTTAAAGGTGTGGCCGAGCGCCACCAGCTCCGAGCGGAGCTCCTGGAAATTGTAGGTTTCGCCGTTATAAACAACGACGATGTCGCCGGTTTCGTTAAAGATGGGCTGTTTACCGGTCGATAAATCGATGATGGATAGCCGCCGCATGGCGAGGCCCACCGAGCCCGTTTCCGCGGGGGAATCGGAACGGAAAACCTGGGAATAAAATCCTTCATCATCCGGCCCGCGGCGACGGATGACGTCGTTCATGTTCTTGAGGACCGCCGTATTTACCTCTGACGGTCCGCCCCAATTCAGTTGACCGCAAATTCCGCACATATTTGGAATTACCTCCCAGCCGAATTATATACTTTCTTTCCAATGAGTACTTTGAACCAGGAATTTTCCCGGATGCTTTTCGAGCTCGCGGAACTAAACGAATTCAACGAGGACAACCCTTTTCGGATCCGCGCCTTTCGCCGGGGCGCGGAAATAATCGAAAGTCTGTCCCAAGACGTTGGAACCATGGATCGGGAGGAACTCCTCAAAATCCCCGGCATCGGCAAAGGCCTTGCCGACATGATTGAGGAATTCAAAGCCAAGGGGGAAATCGCGGAATATAAAAAACTGCAAAGCAAATTCCCGGAGGGCCTTTTCCAAATCATGAAAGTTCAGGGCCTGGGGGCCAAAAGGACGGCGGTCCTCTTCAAAAGTCTTCATATCGACACCCTGGAGAAACTGGCCCAAGCGGCGCGGGAGGGAAAAATCGCGGAAATTCCCGGGTTCGGCGAGAAAGTCCAGGAAAATATATTGAAAAGCGTCTCCTTTGTGGAAAAGTCGGCGGAACGGATTCTGCAGAGCGTTGCGCTCTCTTCGGCCGAGGCCATAAAAGAATTCCTGGCCGAAAATCCCGTCATCCAGAAAATCGAAGTGGCCGGGTCCCTCCGCCGCTGGAAAGAAACCATCGGCGATCTTGATTTCCTCTGCACAAGCCATAATCCGGAAAAAGCCATCGCCCACTTCCTGTCCTATCCCCAAAAACAAAGAGCCCTGGCCGAGGGCACCACCAAGGCGAGCCTCGTCCTTAAAAGCGGACTCCAGTGCGATTTCCGCGTGGTTGAAGCCGAATCCTTTGGCGCCGCCCTCCTCTATTTCACCGGTTCCAAAGAACACAACGTCCGCTTGCGCGAGCTGGCACTTCATGAGGGCTTCACCCTGAACGAATACGGCCTTTTTCGACTGAGCGACAAGAAAAAAACAAAACCTGTGGCTGCTCGAACTGAAGAGGAGGTCTACAAACGGCTGGGGCTTCCCTTTATTCCGCCGGAACTCAGGGAAGACCGCGGGGAAATTGAAGCGGGAAGGAAGGGAAAACTTCCTACCCTTGTGACCCTGAAGGATATATTAGGGGACTTTCACAATCACACCACTCTATCGGACGGAAAAAACACGCCCGAAGAAATGATCCAGGCCGCGGAAGATTTGGGCTGGAAGTGGTACTTCTGCGGGGACCATTCGCCTGCTTTAAACGTGGCGCTCGGACTTTCCGCGGAAGCCTTGCGGAAAAAATTGAAAACGCTCCAAAAACTGGGAGAGAAATTCAAAAAAATAAAGGTTTTTTCGGGTTCGGAAGTTGACATTCTTCCCGACGGCAAAATGGATTATCCCGATCCGGTTCTGGCGGAGCTCGACGTGGTCGTTGCCTCCGTCCACAGCCGGTTCAAACAGTCCGAGGAAGAAATGACCGCGCGAATTTGCCGGGCTCTTGAAAATCCGAACGTCGACATTCTGGGGCACATTTCAGGCCGGCTCATCAACACCCGCCCCGGCTACACGGTCAATTATGAGACCATCCTGGAAAAAGCAAGAGTTACCCAAACGGCCATCGAAATCAACGGCCAACCGGACCGTCTGGAATTATCAGACGTCCACGTCAAAAGAGCGATAGAACTGGGGGTTCCTTTGGCCCTCACCACCGACGCCCATTCCACGCATCAGTTGACCAATATCGACTTCGCCTTGCACGTCGCCCGGCGCGGGTGGGCCGAAGCCAAAAATATCCTCAACACTTATGCGGCCGCCGAAATATTAAAATGGCTGAAAAATGAATAAAAAAACGCTCCTGCGAATCTCTCATTCTCCAATTTGGCCGGCCCTTCTTTCGGCGTTCGTGGCCCCCGGAATCGGCCAAATATTTAACGGGGAATTTAAAAAGGGATTGTTCCTATTATTCGCCACGTTCGGGTCTTTTTACTGGTTTTTCAAGGTGGTGGGGGAAAGGCTCGCCCTTATTTCCCCGCATGGAGCTGAGGACTGGTTCGACAACCCCGCCGCTTTCCAAACCCAATTGGTGAAACTATTTCAGGAAACTCCCGGAATGTTTTTTCTTTTTTATGTCCTGATTATATTGCTTGTGGTTTTCAGCGTGGCCGACGCCTATATAACGGCCCGGCAACGGCTAAGGAATTACGCCCCTCCACCGGTCAAAGATGACTCCGATTCTGACGATTGAACAAGTCCGCCGATTGGATCGGCTCGCCGAAAAAGACTATAAAATCCCGGCCCTCCTCCTGATGGAAAACGCCGGCCGCGGCGTGGCGGATTTTGCTGAGAAAATTCTTCAAGGCGACCCTCAAAAGGGCGGGGTCTGGATCGTGGCGGGGACTGGAAATAACGGCGGAGACGGACTGGTGGCGGCCCGGCATCTTTTTCAAAGGAAGGTTCCCGTTCAGATCTTTATCCTGGGGGACCCGGCCAAATTCACCGGGGATGCCGCGCTAAATTACCGGATTACTCAGAAGCTAAAAATAAAAACGGGGGATTTCTCCGCTTTTAAATCACTCTCCGCGCAGGCTTCCGAATTTAAAAAATTGATCATCGTTGACGCCATTTTGGGGACAGGGTTCAGCGGCGCCCTTCGCTCGCCGGCGGCGGAGGCCATCCGGACCATCAATGAACTAAAAAAATCCCGCCCGGAAATTGTTCACGTTGTGGCGGTGGATATTCCCTCGGGCTTGAGCGGTGATGACGGGCCCGCGGGAGGTGAGGCCGTCAAGGCGGATTCGACCGTCACTTTCGCCTGTTTAAAATCGGGCCTGGTCAAACCGGAATCCGGGCCCTTTGTCGGCAAAATTGAAGTAATGGATATTGGAATTCCTGAAGAGTTGATACAATCAATGGCTTGACCCTCAATTAAAGGAGAAAACATGATTACGGGATTAGTTTTGGTTCGTCTGGAGGCAGGCAAGGAAAAACAAACCCTCCAAAAAATAAAGGAAATTAAAGGAATATCCCACGTTTCCGCGGTGTACGGCCGATGGGATCTTGTGGTTGACATTGAAGCCGACGACCTTCCCGCGATGAGCCACCTCGTGGTGGAAAGGCTGCGTTCCATCCCGGGAATTTTCGCCACCGAAACTTTGGTCACAACAGCCATTTAATCCTCCTAGAATGGTTGAAATTCTCACCAAAGCCCCGGTCCCTTACCGGGGATCGGAGATCCACAATCTCCCCAACGGCTTAAAAATTATCCTTAAAGAGGATCACACTGTCCCCGTTGTGGCCCTGCAGATATGGGTGAATTGCGGCGGGATGAATGAACCTGGTGAGCTCGCTGGAATTTCCCATGCCCTGGAACATATGGTTTTTAAAGGAACTCCCACCCGCTCGACGGGAGAAATCACCAAAACCATTGAATCAAACGGCGGCGTCATCAACGCCGCCACCCAAATTGAAAACACTTATTACTATATCGATATTCCTTCCTACGGCGCCAAGACCGCATTGGAAGTTCTGGCCGACACCCTGACCCACCCCGCCTTTCCGGCCGATGAATTGGAAAGGGAAAGGCAAGTCATTTTGGAAGAAATCAACCGGCGGGACGATAATCCCAATTCCGTTCTCTGGGACGAATTCACCGCGCACGTTTTTCGGGGGACGCCCTACGGCAAAAAAATCATCGGCACCAAAGAGACTGTCTCCGCCCTTTCCCGAAAAAATCTGTTCGACTTTTTCCACGCCCATTATGTTCCGGAAAAAATGTGCCTGGTGGCGGTGGGAGATTTTCATAAAAAGAAATTGTGGGAACAAATCAAAAGCCTGCTCGGCCCCCTTCCGCCCAGGAAGGCCCCCGCGGAACCCGCTTTCAATTTCAACGGCATCAAACCGAGTTCCCTGACGGTAAAAAAACCAGTCCAGCTTACTCACCTGGCCATGGGAATCACCTCGGTCGGCCTTTTGCACAAAGACGTGGTCAAGCTCGACATTCTCTCCGATATTCTCGGGGGTGGAATCAGCTGCCGGCTCTTTCAAAAACTCCGGGAAGAATTGAAGATCGCGCTGTCTGTCGCCAGCGACTACATGGCCTACCGGAACAAAGGGGTCTTCGCGTTCTTCGCGGAGTGTTTCCCTGAAAAAGCAAAGGACGTGATGGCTAAAATTATTGAGGAAATCGCGGGCCTTAAGGATATTCCCGTCACCACGGCGGAACTGGAGCGGGCCAAAACCCGGATCAAAAGCAGCTGGCTTCATGAATCCGAAACTTTTCAGGACCGGGCCTCCACGCTCGGATCTTTTTTCTCCAGCGACCGCATGGACTTGTTGAGCTCTTACATCTCCGAAGTTGAAAGCACGACCCTGAAAGACTTGACCCGGATATTCAGGGAGCACGTCGCGGGTCAGGATTTTTTCATTACTGAGGTGGTGCCGCAGTGAAAAGCCCTGAACCCAAGTTTTTCCGGCTTTCGAACGGCTTGAAAGTCATTTACCTCCAAACCAAGAACGACCCCATATCGGCCGGCCACATTTTTCTTCCCAATGGGACCTGGAGCGAGCCGCCCGCCCAAGAGGGGGTGACGGTGCTCATGTTGTCGGCGGTTTTTAAAGGGACGGAAAAACGCTCCGCGCGGAAACTGGCCGAAGACACCGAATCTCTGGGGGCCCACATCAACGCGAGCGCTTCCCACGACACCTCCTTTATTTCCTGCCACTCCATCGCCGAAAATTTTCCGAAGGCCCTGGGTACTATGGCCGAGGTTTTGCTGACCCCGTCTTTTCCGGAAGAGGAAATTGAAAAAGAGAAAACCGCCCTTTTGGCTTCCATCAAAGCCAAAAAGGAGCAAATCTCAACCGTGGCCGGGGAAGAGATTAACAAGCGCCTTTTCGGCAAGCATCCTTATTCCCGGCCGACAAGCGGTACGGTAAAAACCGTCCCGAATTTAAACCGCCGGATTTTGCTCGAGCGCCACGGGAAACTGGTCATCCCGAAAAACGGCATTTTCTCCGTCGCCTCCAGCCATCCCTTATCCGAGATAAAAAAAACATTGGAAAAGTTGTTCGGGAATTCCGCCTGGCCCAACACACCCAGCCACGCCATAAAGGCGATTTCCGAGACCACCGCGCCGAAACGGTGCCGGGTTCAACTTCCTTCCAATTTCACCCAGGCCTTTTTGATGACGGGCTACCCCGCGGCCAAAGCGCGATCGGAGGATTTCCTCTGCTTGAAACTTTTAAGCGGAATTTTGGGCGCCGGAATGAGCTCCCGGCTCTTTCAGTCCCTGCGGGAAAATTTGGGGCTCGCCTACGAAGTGGGGGCCTATTACCCGACGAAAAAGGGGGGAAGTTCTTTTGTTTTCTACCTGGGCCTTGAGGAAAAAAAGATAGGGGAGGCCAAGGCGGAAATTCAAAAAGAGATAAGCAAAATAAAGGCCGAGGAAATTTCGGAGCGGGAGTTAACCGAAAATAAAAATTTCGTCAAAGGGTCGTTCCTTTTGGATCATCAAACCAACGGCCAAAGGTCTTATTACCTCGGGTGGTGGGAAATGCTGGGGCTCGGCGCGGGTTTTGACAAAAAGTTCGTGCAGGAAATAAACAAAATAACGCCGGCGCAGCTGCAAAAAGCGGCGCGAAAATATTTTTCCAAAGATTCCGTGACGGTCGAAGTCCATGCCAAAAAGTGACATTCTGTCATTGCGAGGAGGCCGCGAATGCGGCCGACGAAGCAATCCCATCAATTTTATGAGATTGCTTCACCCCCTCGCCCGCCTTTGGCGGGCGAGGGGGTTCGCAATGACAGCCTTCCTCCTCATCTCATTCGGCTGCCGGTCCAATTCCGCCAAGGAAACCTATTCCCTGGCTGGAATCGATGCCACCCCCGCGGCCGGGGGAACTTTCATTGAAGCCTCCATCGCCGACGCTTCCATGTTGAACCCCGTACTGGCCACTGACTCCGCTTCCAACGACATCAACGGCCTGGTCTACAACGGTTTGGTGAAGTACGACAAAAACATCAAGTTGATCGGGGATTTGGCGGAAAGCTGGGAGGTTTCCAAAGACGGTAAAAATATAACATTTCATTTAAGGAATGGCGTCAAATGGCATGATGGAGAACCATTTACATCACAAGATGCCCTTTTCACCTACCAGGTTCTGGTAGCTTCCACCACTCGAACCCCTTATACCGCCGATTTTCAGCTGGTGGAAAAAGCGGAGGCTCCCGACCCCCTCACTTTCAAGGTTAGATATAAAGAGCCTTTCTCACCCGCCCTGGAATCTTGGGGAATGGGAATAATTCCCAAGCACATCTATGAAAAGGGCGACGTCAATTCCAATCCGGCGAACCGGTCCCCCATCGGAACCGGTCCCTATATTTTTCAGAAATGGCTGACGGACCAAAAAATCGTTTTGACGGCCAATCCTGATTATTTCGAAGGCCGTCCCCATTTTGACCGGTTCATTTATTACATCATCCCGGATCAGTCCGTCCAGTTTCTCGAATTAAGGCAGGGATCCTTGAGCGAGATGACGCTCACTCCCGATCAATACAAGGGTTACCCCGAATTTTTTGAGCACTACAACAAATACCGCTACCCGGCGTTCCGCTATGATTACATCGGCTTCAATTTGAAAAACGAACTTTTCCAAGACAGAAGGGTAAGGGAAGCCATCGCCCACGCCATCGATAAAAAAGCGATTATCAACGGGGTGTATCAGGGACTGGGTGTTCCCGCCACCGGTCCCTTTCCGCCGACCAGCTGGGCCTACAATCCCGATGTGAAAGATTTTGATTACGACACCCAAAAATCACTGGCCCTTCTCAAAGACGCCGGCTGGGAAGACTCAGACGGAGACGGAATCCTGGAAAAAGCGAACCGGAAATTGGAGTTCACTCTCATCACCAATAACGGAAATGAAGTGCGCTCCATGATCGCGCAGATCGTCCAAAATAATTTGGCGAAGGTGGGAATCAAAATGGATATTCGGCTTCTGGAGTGGACGGTCTTCATTCACCAATACATCGACGCCCGCGTTTTCGACGCCACGCTCCTCGGATGGAATTTGAGCAGAGACCCGGACGCCTTCACCATTTGGGACTCCAAACAGACCGGCCCCAATCAGTACAACTTTGTGTCCTATTCGAATCCAGAGGTGGACAAACTCCTGGCCGAAGGGCGGCGAACCTTCGGCGAAGAGAAACGAAAACCCATTTATCAAAAAATTCACCGGCTGATCGCGGCGGACATCCCGTACGTGTTTCTGGCGGTGCCGGATTCCCTGCCGGTGGTCCATAAAAAAATTCTCGGGGTTGAAGTGACTCCGGCCGGAATCGGCTGGAATTTCATCCATTGGTATATTCCTAAGAAATGGCAAAACCGCTATTCTTTTTCATCCTGAATTTATGACGCAATATTTATCCAGACGGCTTATCGGCATGATCCCGCTTCTCTTCGGGATAACGCTCATAACTTATCTGGCCATATTTTTCCTCCCTGGGGGACCGACGGCGGGAATCATGGGAGACCTCAATCCCAAAGTGTCGCCTGAAGTGAGAGATAAACTTATCCGCCAATACCAATTGGACAAGCCTTTTTATGTCCAGTACTGGAATTGGGTTAGAGGAATGGCGAAGCTGGATTTCGGCCGGTCCTTCAAAGACAACCGGCCCGTTATGAGCATCATCGGCGAGAGATTGCCGCGGACCATTTTATTGGAGGGGCTCTCGCTCCTATTCTCATTTTTAATCGCGATTCCAATCGGGATTATTTCCGCGATCAGGCAAAACAAATTTATCGACCGGGCGCTGACTTTGTTTGTTTTCATCGGTTTTTCGGTGCCCACCTACTGGATAGCGCTCCTCGCCATTATCCTATTCGGAATTTATCTGGGTTGGGTGCCCATCACGGGATTCCAATCCCTTTTCGCCGATGAACTTTCCTGGCCGCTGAAGATTATTGACATAGCGAAGCATCTGGCTCTTCCGGTAATGGTGAGCAGCCTCACCAGCCTCGCGGGGCTTTCCCGCTACGTCAGAAACGGAATGCTTGAAGTCATAAGACAGGATTATATCCGGACGGCCCGCGCGAAGGGACTCCCGGAAAATCAAATCATATTCCGTCACGTCCTCAAAAACACGATGATTCCCGTCATCACCATTGTCGGCCTTTCCATCCCGGGCCTCATCAGCGGAGGCGTCATATTTGAGACCATTTTTTCCTATCCGGGGCTGGGAAGACTGGCGTGGGAAGCAGTGGTGTCGCGAAACGTCCCGGTTCTCATGGCCACCGTGACATTCGGCGCTTTCTTAACATTGGTGGGCAACTTAATCGCCGATATTTTATACGCTTATGCCGATCCGAGGATCAGATACCGATGAATATGAAAACCGTCATTCCCGCGAAAGGCCGTCATTCCTGCGAAAGGCCGTCATTCCTGCGAAAGCAGGAATCCCGTTTCGATAATCAAAATAATCGACGGGACCGTTCCGTCCCATCAAAAGCTTTTGGGACGGTACCAGCATTATTAACTTTATTGGATGGTACCGTGACACGGTCTATGGATCCCCGATTAAGAAATTCGGGGATGACGCCTATTTCGCTTCTCCTTATTATTTCTCTTATTTTCCCGCCGCGAATTTGGGGCGAATCTCCGGCCTCGGCCAAACTGGACAATTCCTGGGCGAACTGGGACAAAAGATTCGAACGATATTTTTCCGACATTAATCCTCACTATATTCCCGGCCGGGCGATGGGAATCATCGTTCCTTCGGATCCCCGGCCGGATCTGCTTCCCATGTCCGCTTTCGGGTATGAAACCATCAGCCGTGAAAATTTTGACACCGTCATAATCATCCTGCCGGCTCCGGAAAATTCCACCTTCGATGGTTTGGCCGTTCCGGATCTGGAATATCTGGAAACCCCCATCGGCCGGTTTAAAGTAGACACCAACCTTCTCTATCACTTGCAAAACGCCAACCTGACCCTTTCCATTCACGATGAATTTTTTGATCCGAAGATACCCGCCATCCTGGAAACGCAACTCGCCGCTCTCAAGTTCGTGATGAAAAAGAAAATTGAGCCGGTGAAGATTCTGCCCATCCTGGTCAAAGTGTCCGATTTAAACAGCCAGGTGAAAGACTTCGCGCCGGCCATTGCCGAAAACCTGAAGGATTTGTCTCTGGAAAACAAAGTCGTATTGGTAGTCGTCTCAAACTTAAGTCTCGTCAATACACTGGATAAAATAATCCCGGCTGACGCCAAGCTCCTCACTGCCATTAGATCCATCGATGTCGATGCCGTGATTGAATCAAACCAAAATCACGACCCGGGGGATAAAATCGTTCCCACCAATGACGCGGGGGCTCTGGCCATGGGAATATTAATTATTAAATGGCTGGGCGCCGATCACGGGGAAATCCTGGCCTGGTGCCATTCAGGTCAACTTGTTCTCACCAAGGACAAGACGAAAACGGTGAGTTTCGTTTCGGCGGCCTTTGCCTCCGGGCCGCTGGCCCCGCCCAAAGTTCCTCACGTCGAACGGGAAAAAATGGTTGATACTTTTGACGAACTCCTGAGGACCGACATCCTCACCATCACCAGGCAAACTTGCGCGCAAGTTTTAGACCCCACGGCCGCCGCCCCTCCCGCTTTGGTCAGCAAGGAAGCGTCGAAGAAATGGCCGTTATACGTAAGCCTGTTCGACCCTCAGGGGAAATTAGCCGGGCAGGCCGGCTCGCACATCGCGGGCGCACCTTTGCAGGAAAGCCTGCGCCAGTACGCCTTTGAGGCGGTCCGGAAAGCCCAGCCCGCTCTCACCAAAGATAATTTTCAGAACTACGTGGTCGATGTCAGCATCCCTTACGGATTCAACTATGTCTCGAAACCCGAGGACCTCGTTCCTTTTCTGAACGGAGTCATCGTTCATCAGAGTCAAAAACAATCGGCCCTGCATCCGGAGGCCTGGCGCACCTATCCGGACCCGCACGAAATGCTGGGCTTCATTTGCTACGGCTTGGGAATGAAACCCTGGGATTACGCGACCGTTAAAGCGGAAGTGGAATCCTTCCGGGTGATCGAATTCAATGAGAAGGAACCCTTCCAGGATCTGGGCGAGACCGGCAAGAAAAAGAAGAAGAAAAAAGGAAAAGGAACGGGATCGGAAGAAGCTCCCATCGACAACCTCGGAACGGGCGGGGACGCTCTTCCTTTTTAAATTTAATGTTGCGAATTTACTGGCTCCGTTTCCGCTCCAATCCGCTGGCGATTTTAGGCGCCGCCTTGATCCTCATCCTGTTCTTGATTGCGGTTTTAACCCCGTGGCTCGCGCTTGCCGATCCTTTTCACCAAAATATTCTTGACCGCCTCAAAGGACCTTCACCCTACTATTGGTTCGGGACAGATGAATTGGGACGGAACGTCTTTTCCCGAATCATGTGGGCGACCAGGGTGTCGCTCGCCATCGGTTTCGTGGCCGCTTTTGTTTCCATCGGCCTGGGGACAATTATCGGCCTTATATCCGGTTACCGGGGTGGCAAGACGGACTCCATTTTAATGAGGCTGGTTGACATCTTCCTTTGTTTTCCGACCCTCTTCCTAATATTGATGATCCTGGGGATACTGGATAAGCCCAACATCATTGTCGTGATGGCGGTGATCGGGTTCACTTCCTGGCCGGGGCTCGCCCGGATGGTGCGCGGGGAGGTTTTGAGCATGCGGGAGCGGGACTTCATGCTGGCCGCCAAGGGCCTCGGGCTTTCCACCCCGCGGCTTCTTTTCGTCCACCTCCTTCCGAACGTCGTTTCTCCCGTCATCGTGGCCGCGACCCTGACCGTGGGCCAGGCCATATTGATCGAATCGGGGCTTTCTTTTCTGGGGCTCGGCGTGCAGCCGCCGCACCCCTCGTGGGGAAACATTTTGACCTCAGGGAAAGATTTCATCTACACCGCCTGGTGGCTCTCCGTTTTCCCCGGGGTCGCCATCCTCATCACGGTCCTCGCCTTCAATCTTCTCGGCGAAGGTTTGAGGGACGTTCTGGATCCGCGGATGCAATGAACGCGCTCCTGACCATAAACAACCTTTCCGTTGAATACGCGAGCCACGGACACACGGTTCCGGCGGTGGACGGCCTCACCCTCGCCCTCGCCAAGGGGAAAACGCTCGGTCTAGTTGGTAAATCGGGATGCGGGAAAACCACGGTGGGCCTCGCCATTATGGGGCTGCTCCCTTCAAAGGAGAGCCGCATCACCGGCGGTTCCATATTTTTTAACGGGAAAAATTTGGCGCATCAAAGTGATGAAGAGTGGCGGAAATTACGCGGGAAAGACATCGCCATGATTTTTCAGGATCCCTTCTCGTCTCTCAATCCGGTTTTGAGAATCGGCGAGCAAATCGAAGAATGTTTGGAACTGGAGACAAATGTCGTCAAACCCACAAAGGCGGGCATGACGGCTACGGCGCGGGAGCTTCTGGAACAAGTTCGCCTGAAAGATCCGGAACGGATTTTAAATTCCTACCCCCACCAACTTTCCGGCGGCCAAAGGCAAAGGGTCATGATCGCCTGCGCTCTGGCGAGAAACCCCGCGCTCCTCATCGCCGATGAGCCCACCACCGCACTGGATGTCACCGTGCAGGCCGAAATAATGCAACTGCTAGAGGATCTGCAAAAAGAATTTCACATGACCGTCCTCTTCATCACCCACAATATGGGGATCCTCAAGGGGTTCGCTGACGATGTGGCCGTCATGTTCAAAGGCAAAATTGTGGAACATGGCCCGACCGCCGCCATTCTCACCCAGCCGCAACATCCCTACACCCAAGGGCTCATCAATTGCATTCCGAAACTGGCGCCTTCCCGGGGCCCCATCCCCCTCCTGGCCGATGAATTTATGGAAGCCTGAACCGATGAAACTGGCCGTCGAAAATATAGACAAAAGATTTGAGAAACCCGGAGGAGTTTTTGCGGCGTCCAAAGGAACCGTTCACGCCGTGAAAAATGTTTCCTTCGCCGTTCCGGAGGGGGAAAGCCTGGGAATCGTCGGGGAATCGGGAAGCGGGAAAACAACGCTCGCGAAAATCCTGGCCGGATTTTATCAGACTGATGGAGGGAGCGCTTCCTTCGGAACCCTGGACTTGCTAAAGCTCAACCGCCGGGAGCGCGCGAAAACCGTCCAAATGATTTTCCAGGATCCGTTCGCTTCCCTGAATCCCAAACTCATCCTGAGGACTCAAATATGCGAAGTTTTAAAGGCGATGGGGGAGGCGGCCGTAGGGGAGACCGCTGGCCATCTGATGGAAGAAGTGGGGTTGTCCGCCAATGATTTGAACCGTTACCCCCATCAGCTCTCAGGCGGGCAAAGACAGCGCTTTGCGCTTGCGCGCGCCCTGGCCGCGAAACCGAGGCTACTTCTGGCGGACGAACCGGTGTCAAGCCTCGATATCGCCGTCCAGGCTCAAATCATCAACCTTTTGAACAAACTGCGGAAAGAATTAAATTTCACTCAAATCGTTATCTCACACGATTTGGCCGTTGTGGCCAACCTCTGCGACCGAATCATCGTCATGAAAGAAGGGGAAGTGGTGGAGGAAAATTCTGTATTGGAAATTTTGGGGAAACCCCAAAACTCCTACACTCAAAAACTCCTCGCCGCCGTCCCAACGATCTAACCGTCATGGACCCCTGCCTTCGCAGGGGTGACGACCTCCGGCGTCCCCCCAAGGGGCACAATTTTGATAAGCTCCCCATAATAAAACATGATTCTTCCCGATTTAATTTCACAACATTCTCAAACCGATCCGAACAAAATCGCCTTCATCTACAAGGATGAAAAAATCTCCTTTGGGGCGCTGGATGAGCGGATTACGCGCCTGGCTTTGGGTTTGAAAGGAATCGGCGTCAAAAAGGGAACGACCTTTGGAATCGTCCTTCGGAACTCGCCTGAATTCGTGATCATGACGATGGCCCTCGCAAAACTCGGGGCCGTCTCCGTTCCCATCAATTTTCTGGAAAAACCGGAGCAGATCGCTCTCATCCTTAACGACGCCAAGGCCTTCGGAATTCTGACCAGCCGCGAATTTTGGGGAGGAGTCCTCACCGCTTCCCAGAAAATCCGGACCGTAAAGCATATTTTTTTGAAGGACGGCCAGACGGAAGAAGCCCGGAACTTCGCGGAGCTGCTCCAAACACCACCTAAAAAAATCGACGCTCCAGTCAAGGAAGACGACCTCATGATGCTTTTTTACACGTCGGGGACGACGGGGGAACCGAAAGGGGTCATGCTTTCGCACAAAAATTTTCTCGAAAACGCCGAACAATGCCTCTCCGTCATCAAAGTTTTTGATACCGATGTGTTCATGTGCCTCCTGCCGATGTTCCATTCTTTTTCCTGGACGACGTGCGTGCTAATTCCCCTGAAAAGGGGCTTGCCCACCGTAATTATGGAATCCCTGCTCCCTTTTGATCCTGTCATTCAAGCTATTTGGAAACACAAAGTGACGATATTTATCGGTGTCCCCCAAATTTTCTCCGCCCTTTGCCAAAAAATTCGCGGGGCCAAGGCGTTACTCATCCGGCTCTTAAATCCAGTGCGGCTATGCATCTCGGGAGCGGCGCCGCTCCCGGCATCCGTTTTCTCGCGATTTGAAAAAACCTTCAAAGTCCCTTTGATCGAAGGGTACGGCCTCACCGAGACCGCGCCGGTATGCACCTTGAATCCGATTGAAAAAAGGAAAGTGAGCTCGGTGGGACTTCCGTTGCGCGGAGTCGAAGTTGAAATTCATGACGACGACGGCCGGAATTTGCCTCAGGGCGAAGTGGGAGAGATATGGATCAGGGGACCCAACGTCATGCGCGGATATTTCCATAAGAGAAAAGAGACAAAGGAAGTTCTCACCAAAGAGGGGTGGCTTAAATCAGGGGATCTCGGATTTTTGGACAAAGAGGGGTTTCTGACGATTGTGGACCGGAAAAAGGATCTAATCATCGTCAAAGGCCTGAATGTCTATCCCCAGGAGATTGAGAAAGTGATCGGGAAACACCCCGACATTGTCGAAGTGGCCGCCGTCGGAAAGATGGACCCGGAAACAGGGGAGGAGCTCATTCGGGCCTTCGTCACCTTGAAGGAAGGCGCCAGTTTGAAAAAATCGGAAATCTTCGACCTGTGCCGGGAAAATCTCGCGCCCTACAAACGTCCCAAGGATATCGTCGTGATAGACAAAATGCCCAAAAGCAGCCTCCAGAAGATTTTGAAAAAAGAACTGCGGAAACTTTAAAAAACTCATGGCTTCCTTTTTGAAAATCCTCTCTAAAATTCCGGGAATTCTTCCGGAACAGGAAACTTATGTTGTGGGGGGAGCGGTGCGGGACAGGATCCTCGGCCGCCCCATCACCGACGTGGATCTGTTGTTGGAAAAAAACCCCGCCCAGTGGGGAATGATCCTCGCCGAAAAACTTGAAGGCACCGCCTTTCCCCTGGATATCGAAAGGGGGATTACCCGGATAACGATCCCCGGAAATTTGCACCTTGACCTCGCCAAACGCCAGGGGCCTTCCCTGGAGGCGGACCTGGATCGCCGGGACTTCACCGCCAATGCCCTCGCCGTCCCCCTCGCGGACTGGCTGAAACCCCGCTGGAAAAATAGCGTCATTGATCGCCAGGGAGGCCGGAAAGATTTGGAGAAAAAAATCATCAGGGCCGTCTCGAATAATATTTATAAGGATGACCCCTTAAGGCTCCTGCGGACTTTCCGTATCGCGGCGGAGCTGGGATTTTCCATTCCCAATCAAACCCTGAACCTCGTTCGCAAAAACAAGGCGCGCCTTAAGGATTCCGCACCGGAGCGAATCAGAGAGGAAATCCTGAAAATCCTTTCGACCCCGGAGTCCTATCCCTATTTTTTACTGATGGAAAAAACGGGGCTCCTCGGGGTGTTTTATCCGGAAACCCAAAAACTTAAAAAGATAGCCCCGCAATATTACGGAAGGGGGGGAGTCCTGACGCACACGCTGGAAGGCCTCGCCCATTTTGAATCGATCCAAAAAGATATTTCCAACTGGTTCCCGAAGCACTCCGCCAAAATAAAAGAATATCTTTCCGAATTGTCGGGGGATTATCCCCGGTTCGCCCAGCTTAAATGGGCGCTCCTCCTTCACGATATCGGCAAAGCCAAAACCGGGAAAATTATCGATGGAAGGCTGCGCTTTTTCGACCACGAGCACAGGGGAGCGAAATTGGTCGAAAAATTGGCGGGGCGGTACCGGTGGTCGAACTCGGAGTCTTCAAGCTTCGCCCGGCTCATCCGCAATCATATGCGGCCCGGGAATTTGGCCACCCATCCCCAAGTTTCCGACAAGGCCATCCATCGGTTTTTCCGGGATTTGGAAGGGGACGCGGTGGGAATGTTGTTGGTGTCCCTGGCCGATCATCTCACCTATCTCACCCCGCGGCAGATTAAAAAACATTCCTCGCCCCACGAATTGGTCACCCGTCTCATGATAAACCGCTACTACTCACACCGGGAAAAAGTCCTGCCGCCAAAAATTTTAAACGGCCACGACATCATGAAAGAGTTCGGTTTGGAACCCTCGCCCCTGATTGGCGAGCTTCTCCAGAAAGTCACTGACGCCCAGGCCGAAGGCCGAATTAAAACCAAAGAAGATGGCCTCGCTTATCTTAAAACCGTCGTCAAACCTTGAAAAACAGTCTCTTTGAGAAGGGGTTTCACAATTGTAGAATAGGCCGCGCGAAAAATTTGCGGGTGTAGTTCAGTGGCAGAATGAAAGCTTCCCAAGCTTTAGATGTGGGTTCGATTCCCATCACCCGCTTTTTCCTTATATAATCCGGAAAGGGAACAGGAATGCTTCAAAACATAAAAATTATTAATCTCGAAGTCGTTTTTTCCGACCCGATGCTGAGCGCCGGCTTTGCTCTCCTGATCGTGGGCCTCATCGGATTTTTATTTTCACTGATCAAGTTCCTGACTTACAGAAGCGATGATTCTGAATTTGCAATTCCTTCCTCGGAATACGAAGCGGAACCTCCAACACAGGAGAACATTCCGGAACCAGCCCCACCAGAAACTATAAATGAACCGGCCATTGACCGGGAAAAAACGGTGGTTATTTCGCCTGAAGAGTCGGAAGTCAGAGCGGGTTTGGACCTGGCCCTCACCTCGGTATCCAGCCTCAGCCGAAAAATGGGTGACCTTGAGGAAAAGATGAAGGCTCTGGAAAGGGTAATGGAGTTTAAACTTGAGCCCAACGAGCTGAAGGAACTTCCTTCCAACCCCGCTGAGTTCGGCACCAAACTCCTGAAATTGGCGGAACACGTGATAATTTTGGAAAGGGAGGTCGCTTTTTTTAAGAAGAAAAAAACGTCGGCTCCTACCGGTAATTCCCCGGATACTCCCCAGGAAATTGTCAAGGAAATTCCCAAAGCACCGCCCCCGATCGAAAACCCCTTTGAAAAAACAATCGTTGAGAAAAAACCGCCCATCATGCCCTTATGACCAGAAAACTATGGGCCGCCCTCATCGCGTTTTTTTTGGCCGTCTCCGCCGGTTCAGCTATTTATTTATATCTGTCGCTCAGTAAAACTTCCCTCAAAGATATTCTCCTGAAGCAAACGGCCTCCGAACCCCAACAGCCCAAGCCTGAAGACTTGGCGCCGAAATTGGATATTTCCACCGCGACCAAAAAGGCGGAACCCACAGCCGCCCAATCCAAAAATGAGCCGGTATATTCGGTCCCGGCAAAAATTGACAAAAAATTATCCAGCCGCAACATTCTATTCATCTACCACAATTCCCGTGCTAAAAAAGTTTCCTTAATCGGGGATTTCAATGAATGGACCCGGCAGCCTCTCGCGAAAAAGGGAAAAGGCAAAAATTGGAAGATTACGGAAAAATTGGCACCTGGCACTTACCAATACCAATTCGTGGTTGACGGAAAGAAAATCCCCGACCCCAACAATAAGAAGATTTCCAATGAAGGCAAATCCATAATAGTAATCCAACCGCCGGAAACCAAATGAACGCGTCCCTGCAGGAGCCGGAGTCAACCTGAGCCCCCTGATGGAGGGTGAAGGATCTCATGGATAAATGAAAACTTATAAATTCGGGGGATTATTTATTCTGGGGTTCGCGCTCTTTCCGGCCCTTAACTCTTTCTGCGGCGAACCTGCTCTTCCCACCGACGTTACTATTCTCACCCGCCAGGATTTTGCCGGACAAAATTTTTATTCCGTGGGAGACGCCCTGGAAAGCCTGACGAGCTTTAATTTCGCCAAAGAAGGAACTAGGGGATCGAAAATCACCGCCAAAATGAGAGGAGCCGGAAGCGCCAAGGAAATTCTGGTCCTTCTTGACGGAAAACCCCTCAACACAAACAATGACGGCCCCGTGGACCTTTCCCAAATCCCGCTGAATATGGTGGACCGGATTGAAATTACCAGGGGTGGGGCTTCCTCCTCCACCTCAGCCGAGGCGCCGGGAGGGGCCATAAATATCTTGACCAGCCGTCCCAATCATGAGGGACTGCAAGTGGATTTGGGCGCGGGGATCGCCCGCACCGGAGTTAAAACTTCCCTGGGCCGGTTTCTGGGGAGGTCAAATCTCGGGGACCTCACCTATCTTCCCAGCCGTCAGGCCGCCGGCGGCCTTCAGGACAATAACGAAACCGATTCCGAAACCCACTTCGGAAATATTTCCCGCTCTTTCAACGGGAAAGGATACTGGGGGTTGGAATACTACTTTCAAAACTCCGCGGTGGATCTCGCCAACGGAACACCCGTTCCCATGAGCCTCTGGAACGGGCACCTGGAGCAAACGGCCTCCACTCCGTTTTTTAATTCGGACACGAATTTTCAGCAGGCCAAATTAATTCTCGCCTCTCCCCTGATTGCGGGGGGGACTTTTTATTTTGACGCCTTGAAAAACTGGCGCAAGGAATCGGAAAAAGATAGGCGCACCGGATTCCTTTTATCGGAACAAAAAGTCAACTCCGGAACAACGGATTTAAAATGGAAAAAGGGAAACTTTGAGATCGGCGGAGACCTGAAAAATTACACCGAAGAGCGCCCCGCCCAAAGCAACCAATTCAAATATCAGCGGGGCGCATTCCTGTCCAATAAATGGGAGGTGAAAAATTGGACATTCCTTCCCGCCCTTCGCTACGACCATCTCTCCAACGCCAAAGGAATATTTAACCCCCGTTTAGTCACAATATTTTCACCCGGCCCGGAGTGGATTATCTCCGGCTCCGCCCAAAAAAGTTTTCTCGCTCCGACTTTCGACGAACTTCATTTTTCAACGGACAACTCCCACAACCCTGGCCTAATTCCGGAAACCCACATATCCTACGACCTGGGATTCGCCTTCCGGCCCAACGGACATTTCAAAATCGGCTCCACCGGGTTTTTTAAGAAAGGAAAAGATTTAATACTCCTTAACCCGGTTTCCCACCGCCTCGCCAATTTCGGCCGGTTAGAGTCGGAGGGAGCGGAAACGGAAATGGAAATCAATACGGGAGAAAATAATAAATTTTTGAATTTCTCCACCCTTTTTAACTGGACCTGCCAGCGGAGCCGGCGGTCGAGAGATAACGGTGCCGGTTTTGTCGCGACCCAAATGACGCCCCGACACGTCCTCGACCTTAAACTGGTGCAACATTTGCCCAAAAAAACCAACTTGACCAACGAGGTGAAATATCAATCGGAACAATTTCAATTTGACAATGAGGAGGGCTTGCGAATTCCAAGCCACTACGTTTGGAACATCCGGCTCCAGAAAAATATTTTGGCGGCTACGATTCACTTGGTGGTTGAAAACGTCACCAGCCGCCGCTTTACCGACGACGTTGTGACCTTTACGGATCAAAACGGAATGACATCTTCCGCCTTCGTCCCGCAGCCGGGAAGGACCTATTGGGCCGGAATCACCATCAGATTTCTGGATTGACGGCGAAGTCGTCACCCCGGCGAAAGACGGTTGGTGAAAAAAATAGTATTGCGAGGATTAAAAATAAACTACTTTTATAGGTGAGAAGAGCCGATGGCCAAAAGAGAAATATCAAATTCAATCAACCAGGAAAAAACCCCACTCCTCGATACGCTGCTCGCCCGGGCGAAGAGAAAAGTTATTTCCTTTCACACGCCCGGCCACAAAAACGGCCACGGCATTGACAAAAAGCTCGCCGCCTTCACGGGGCGGAATCTCTTTTCGCTTGATGTGACTGTTTTCCCCGAGGTCGACTCGCTGCATGATCCCACCGGTCCCATCAAAAAGGCCCAGATGCTCATGGCGAAAGCCTACGGGGTTGAGCAATCCTTTTTCCTGGTAAACGGCTCTTCAGTTGGAAACATGGCCATGATAATTTCAGCTTGCCAGCCGGGAGAATCGTTGATTATTTCCCGCAATACCCACAAATCCACCCTGGCGGGAATTATCCTTTCCGGGGTCTGGCCCATCTGGATTCAGCCTACTGTAGACCAAAATCTGGACATTCTCTTTGACGCCACTCCCGAACAAGTCGAAAAAACACTGAAAGAGTTCCCCGAGGCCAAAGCGGTATTTGTGACTAGCCCCACCTATAACGGCATTACCACCAATTTGAAGAAAATTGCCGATATATGCCACGCGAGGGGGAAATTGCTTTTAGTAGATGAAGCCTGGGGGGCCCACCTTAACTTCCACAAAGATTTCCCCATGTCGGCAATCGAGGCGGGGGCGGACCTGGTGGTGCAATCCACCCACAAAATGCTTCCGGTCATGTCCCAGGGATCGGCCCTCCATTTCAATTCTAAACTTATGAACATTAACCGGGTCCGCACCATCATTTCGATGCTCCAAACCACCAGCCCGAATTATTTCATCCTCGCCACAATAGATCTGGCCCGAAAGCAGATGGTCGCGGAAGGAGAAAAAATTTTGGGGAAGCTTATTCATTTAATCGAGCGGACCAGATCCCAAATTAATCATTTGAAAAATTTTAACTGCTTCACTAGAGCAGAAATCCAGGGGAAGGGCTTTGACCTGGACGTCACCAAAATCACGGTGAACGTCACCCGCTCCGGTTATTCCGGACACCACATCAGCGAAACCCTGGCGCGGGATTTCAACATCCAACTGGACGCCGCCGACTTATTTAACGTCATCGCCATTTGCGGGGTGGGAACAACCAAAAGAGATTTGGATTCCCTGGTGAAAGCGTTCATCGAAATTGACAAAAAAGAGAAAGGCGATCAGCAAAATTGGGTCCTTACCATCCCTTCGCTTTCCACGGAACTCGTCATGAACCCGCGGGATGTATTTCTTTTATACCGCTCCAAAAGGGTGCCTTTGCGGAAAGCGGTGGGTCACATTTCAGCCCAGAACCTCACCCCTTACCCTCCCGGCATTCCCGTCCTCATTCCCGGGGAACGTATAACCTCGGAAATCGTTGAATATCTATCCAAATTGGTTGAACGCGCCGTCCGTGTATCGGGGCAGGAAGCCGACGCCTTAAAGACCGTTAAAGTGGTCGTCCTGCACTAGCAAATTACTTAAAATTTAGTTGTTCTTTTACCCGCCCAAAATTGCTAAAACCTTCCGCTCATAGGAAATGAATTCACCGCCAATTTAAAAATACTTTGCAAGGAACGACAAAAAAGATAGAAGTATCCCCCATGAAAAAGAAGCCGCCGAAGAAAAAGAAAAAAGCCGAACGTAAACCGAAAGGACTCGCCCCTACACAGGCAGAATATTTCCGCAAAAAACTGGAAATATTGCGGGAGGATCTCCTCAGTACGGTCGGAAAGAAAAGGGAAGAGGCGCTTCCTGAAAGTGAAGTGGGAGACGAGGGGGACGTCGCCTCCCAATCGGTGGCGCGGGATCTTGTTTTCGAGCAGACCGACACCGAAAAACGCCTTTTGGACGAAGTGGACGCGGCACTCCGGCGCATCGAGAAAAATACCTATGGGCTCTGCGAATCCTGCGGCGCTAAAATCAAAATTATCCGGCTTAAGTACATGCCCTACGCCCGTTACTGCATAAAGTGTCAGGCTCGTTTCGAGCACACTTAAAAAATGATTCGCGTTATTTCTTCCGGCTCATCCCGCCTTCCCGCTCAATCCAATGTCGTCGCCTTCGCCTTCGAAAAATCTCCAGAGGTAATCGCCCCCATTTCTGTCGGCCTGATTAAAAAATTTCTCAAGGAAGCCGCGGAAGACGGATTCGAAGGAAAAGAAAACCAAACCGCCCTGACCCCTGGAAGGCAAAGAAACCTCAAGAGAATCATATTCGTCGGCCTCGGGCCAAAAAACGAGGCGACCACTGAATCTCTTCGCCGGGCCGCCTCGACAGCCGTGCGGAAACTCGAAACATTAAAGGCGAAAGACCTAATATTTAAGCCCCCGATTTTAGAAGGGGCCGGGACTGCGCCCTCAGTGCAAGCCCTCTGCGAAGGAATCATCCTCGGTGGATACAAATATCTGGATTATAAAACCAAGGACAACAAAACTTATCTTAAAACCGCCGTAATAATCGCCCCTGATTCGAAGGATAAAGGGGAAATTGCCAAGGGCTTGAGAATGGGAACAATATTTTCCCTGGCCACCACATTCGCGAGAAATCTGATCAATAAAAATCCGAGCGACACCACACCCGAGGAAATGGCCAAAGTGGCCAAAACGCTGGCGGAAGGCCCCATCGCCGTAAAAGTTTTCGACAAGGAACAAATAACCAAAATGGGAATGGGGGGGCTTCTCGGGGTGAACCGGGGGAGTGGCAAACCGCCCGTTTTCGTGCACCTGATTTATAAACCGGCGGGAAAAATTTCCCGGAAAATCGGAATTATCGGGAAAGGAATCACCTTTGATTCAGGTGGACTCTCGCTAAAACCAGCGAAAGTCATGGAAGATATGAAGATGGACATGTCGGGAGCGGCTGCCGTGCTCGGCGTCTTCAAGGCGTTGGGAGAAATCAAACCAGAAAATATCGAAGTTCACGGCTTGGCCCCTCTCACGGAAAATATGCCCGGCGGGAATGCCATGAAACCGGGGGACGTTGTGAAAACTTTCGGCGGCAAAACCATTGAGGTCCTCAATACCGATGCGGAAGGGCGCCTCATCCTGGCGGACACCCTGGGGTACGCGAGCGATCAAAAACTGGATGAAATCATCGATTTGGCCACTTTAACGGGGGCCTGCATTGTGGCCCTCGGAAATTCCATCTCCGGCCTGATGGGTTCTGACCCCAAATTGATGGAAAAAATTAAGAGCGCTTCAGCTCTCTCCGGAGAAAAAGTTTGGGAGCTTCCCCTGGAAAAAGAATATAGAACTTATATCGATAGCCGGATTGCCGACGTTAAAAATATCGGAAAATCAGGCCAGGCGGGAACAATTACGGCGGGACTTTTCCTCAAAGAATTTGTGGACAAGAAAATCCCCTGGGCTCACCTGGACATCGCGGGGACTTCTTGGGCCGATGAAAAAAACCTCCTCTCTTATTTTGGGGGAACGGGCGTGATGGTTCGGACCCTCCTTCACCACCTCCTCTCCTATAATTAACCCCGCGCCGCTTATTACCATCTTCCCTCGGCTCGGCAATAAAAGTAACCTATCAACTTCATGGACACCGTTGAGGAGCAAACTCCCGTATCATCGAAAGTAATCACTGTCGGCCATACCCCCGATGCCGATGACGCTTTTATGTTTTACGGTTTCGCGAAAGGCGAAGTTTCGATTCCTGACCACAGTATCAAACACGTCGTGGAAGAAATCGAAAAGTTGAACCAGATGTCGATGCGACAAGAGCTGGACATGACGGCCATTTCAGCCGCGATCTACCCTTTGGTCCAAAGCCACTATTGGATACTTCCCGTGGGGGCCAGTGTCGGACGAAATTACGGCCCCGTCATAGTTAAGCGCGCCGGTGAAAAACCAAGCGGAAAATTAATCGGGATTCCGGGTCAGAACACCACCGCCGCCCTTCTGCTGAGGCTGCTCACCAAAGGCTATCAACCCCTTGAGTATAAATTCGACAAAATTCCCGACGCTTTAAAATCCGGGGATATCGATTACGGCCTCCTCATTCACGAGGCTCAAATTTCTTTTGGAGAAATGGGATTTGAAAAGGTAGCGGACTTGGGCGAAATGTGGATGAACGAAACTAATCTTCCCATTCCCCTGGGCTTAGACATCATTAAAAAAAGCCTTAATCAGGATTTGGCCAGGGAAGTGGGAAGGGCCTTTCAAAAAAGCATTATGGCCGGGCAAAAAAATCCTGAAGCGGCCGTTGAGTACGCCCTCCAGTACGGCCGGGGAATGGGGAATGTCATGGGAAGAAATTTCATTGAAATGTACGTGAACGAGGACACCTTGAGCATGTCCGAGGATACAACCAGAGCTCTGAGCCTATTATTTGACAAAGGCTACCGCGAAGGAATTTTCCCCAAACCCACCCGCTTGGACATTTTGGCACTCTAACCGTCCGGCAGACTTTTCTTTACTTTTTAAAAAATAAGTAAAATCCGAGGCGAAAAATCGGATTGAATATTCAGAGGAGGAGCCAAACAAATGGTCCAAGACATTCGAGCCATTAATGAGATAGTCCGAAAAGAGAGCATTTTTGTCGAGGAAATGTTCCATGAGATTGGAAAAGCCATCGTGGGGCAAAGATATTTATTGGAACGTCTTCTAGTAGGGTTGATGGCGGACGGCCACATACTTCTAGAGGGAGTTCCGGGCCTGGCGAAAACCCTGGCCGTCAAAACCCTGGCCCAAACAATTGACGCCAAATTCCAAAGGATCCAATTCACTCCTGATCTTCTTCCCTCGGATCTGATTGGCACATTGGTTTATAACCCCAAATCAGGGGATTTCGGAATAAAAAAAGGACCAATTTTCGCCAACATTATTCTGGCCGATGAAATCAACCGGGCGCCGGCCAAAGTGCAATCCGCGCTTCTGGAGGGCATGCAGGAAAAACAGGTTACGATCGGAGAAGAAACTTTTAAACTTCCCTCACCCTTTCTGGTCCTGGCCACCCAAAACCCCATCGAACAGGAAGGAACATATCCTCTCCCCGAAGCTCAGATCGACCGGTTCATGCTTAAAATTTCCATCACCTACCCCTCGCGCGAAGAGGAAAAAACGATCCTCGAGAAAAACGCCGGGGAAGCCGAAACCATCAGGGCCATCGTGACTCCGGAGAGAATCGGAGAGGTGCGAGGCATCGTGAAAAGCATATACATGGATGAAAAAATCAAAAGTTATATTTTGGATCTGGTAACTGCGAGCCGCGAGCCAGGCCAATTCAAATTGGCCGATTTGAAATCCCTTATTTCCTACGGGGCCTCTCCCCGGGCGACTCTCGCTTTGGCCCTCGCGGCCAAGGCCTTCGCCTTTATCAAAGGAAGGGGATACGTCACGCCGGAAGACGTCAAGTCAATCGGGCCGGACGTCCTGCGCCACCGCATCATCCCCAGCTTCGAAGCCGAAGCGGAAAACAAAACCTCGGAGGATTTAATCCGCCAGATTTTCGACGTGGTCGAAGTCCCATAAGATATTCCCCAAGAATTAATCGTCATGGCTGAGAACACTCTCACCAGCGCCACCACCGCCGAGGTTTTCAAAAAAACCCGGCGGATTGAAATACGCACCTCGCGCCTAGTGAACGAACTCTTTGGCGGGCGTTACCACTCCACATTCAAAGGCCGGGGCATGGAATTCTCCGATATTCGCGAATATGTCCCGGGAGACGACATCCGCTCCATTCACTGGAAGGTCACGGCGCGCCTGGGTCACCCCTATGTCAAGCAATTCACCGAGGAGCGCGAACTCACCATCCTCATTGCGGTCGACGTTTCAAAGTCACACGCTTTCGGGACCAAAAGGCGCTTCAAGTCGGAGCTCGCGGCTGAGCTGGTGGCGCTTTTGGCGTTTGCATCCTTGAAAAACAACGACAAAGTGGGTTTGCTTCTTTTTTCAGACAAGGTCGAAAAATACGTTCCTCCCCGAAAATCCAAACGGCACACGCTCCGGCTGGTTCGCGACATCCTGGGATTTGCGCCTCAAAACGCCCGAACAAATATCGATGCGGCCCTCCAATACATCAACCGAGTCCAAAAGAAACGGGCCATCGTCTTTATCATCTCCGATTTCCTGGACTCCGGTTTTGAAAAATCCCTTTCCGTCACCCAGCGCCACCATGACACCATCGCCTTTGTTATTGAAGATGTCATGGAGGAGAGCTGGCCCGACGTCGGCCGGATCATCCTCGAAGACGCGGAAACGGGGGATCGGCAAATAATGGGCCGCAACCTCAAACGCTTTCAAATTGATTACCGCCGCAATTCGAACGCCCTGCGGGAAGCCCGCGACAAAATGTTCGCGAAAATCAACATGGACCGCGTTAAATTCCGGACCGACGAGGAATACATCAAACCGCTTTTGAATTTCTTCAAGGAAAGGGAACGAAAATTTAGATGATGAAAAGAAACTGTCATTGCGAACCCCCTTGCACGCCTGTGGCGGGCAAGGGGGTGAAGCAATCCCATAATCGGATTCATGGGATTGCTTCGTCGGCCTT
>Ga0315279_10000312_pt1 | contig 101243 bp, 95 predicted proteins | sample YL17G06_20_MG_FD_203694 | JGI IMG/M metagenome (GOLD analysis project Ga0315279, IMG submission 203694) | Sediment microbial communities from Yellowstone Lake, YNP, Wyoming, USA - YL17G06_20 | ecosystem: Environmental > Aquatic > Freshwater > Lake > Sediment | place: USA: Wyoming | collected... | reverse complement strand
GAACAGCAAGCTCAACAGGAGCCAGAGCCGGCCCTGGTTTTTCATCATCAAGAAGATTCCCCCTGTGACAAGTAGAACCACCCCAACCGTCGTATGCAGCGTGTAACGGTCGAGCCAGGTGGAAAAAAAAATGTGTCGGTTGGAAACCGCCACGGGGATGATCGCGCAGAATACGGTTACGAGACCTATAATGAGGCTGTTTCTCAAAGTCCCATCTTCTTCGGCGAGGAGTGGTTCCCTTCTTCTTATCCAGCGGGAGTATAGCCAGAACGAGGCGCTGACCAGAACAGCAAGGATCACACCTGTTGCTAGATCGCGGTACTGCGTGGTAGAAACAAGCTGGTAGAACGGTACTACCCAGGCAAGAAGAACCGCATTCAAAAAGTCCATAAGTGTACCCGCCACTACTTTTGGTACCATCTCAAGCGGCGTGGAAGAATAAAGACCGATCAATTGTGAAACATCTGTCGTCGGGCGGGTGCTTTTGAAGATGAAGAAACGCCAGAAAAGAAAACCGCCGGGAACGAACAAGTAGGGGAGCCAACGCAGGAAGGCCTCAGCTACTCTGGCTTTCGTAGGTCTCTTTGTGCCAGGGATCAGATACCAGATGAGAAGCAGGCGCAAACCTTCCAGCCCGATCATGTATTCGTAGACGAAGGGATAGCCAATTTGACAGAGCAGGGCAAGCCCGGTCGCAAGGGTTGCCACATATTTGTTATTAGAGCGGATGGAAATCACGGTAAACAGGATTGAGTAGATTGCCAGGGCGTATGCGATCAGATGGTTGCTGAAGGTGATTGCAGCCGGCCCTTCCAGGAAGCCTGGGTACACGACGAACAAAATCGCCGCGCTGGTGGTGAACAGCCGCATTTTCGGCCATATCAACCGCAACAGCCAGAAGACGCCAATGATTCCCGCCAGGCGAAACAAATATGCAAAAACCTGCCAGCCCAACGGGTTATCGCCGAGCAGCAAGTATGTTCGCGTATAGATGTAACCTAAAATTGGGCGATCAATCGAAAACATCGAAACCATAGTGCTCAGGGTTTGCGTCCGGCCAGCCCAGATCGGATACCAATCATTCCTGTAGTAACCCAATTGACCAATTAAAGGCAAATGAGTCAACACGGAGACGATTATGAGCAATCCTAATGAAATCCAAATTTCGATATCCTTCATCCATTGGGGAGGCAAAATTCTTTTCATCGTGCTCTCCGGGCCAGACTCATGGTTGGGGAGTCATAAGATTGGTGTCGGGAATGCCAAGCCCGCATAGTAAATTGTGAATGGTGTTCCAATGTACCCGTTCCCACGCCGCCGGGCTGGAATTGGCATTGTGCGGGGCGAGCAGCACGTTATCCATCTTTCGCAACGGACTCTCCGCCGGTAACGGCTCGACCTCGAACACGTCCAGCGCTGCGCCGCCAATTGTACCCGCTTGCAACGCCGCGACGAGGGCCGTTTCATCCACCACCGAGCCGCGGGCGGTGTTGATGAGCACGGTAGTCGGCCGCATCAGGCTCAAGGTCCGGGCATTGATCAGGTGGAAACTGGTCGGGTTTAGGTCGCAATTCAGGCTGACAAAGTCAGAATTGGAGAGAAGAGAGTCAAGAGAGGTCATTCGCACGCCGTTTTCGGCCAGAAAAACGTGGTCAATCTCGATAATGTCGTTGCCGAGGAGTTTCATGCCGAAGGCGCGCGCCCGGTGGATGACAGCCTTGCCGATGGTGCCCACGCCGACCACGCCAAGCGTGCACTCGCTGAGTGAGCGCCCTTGAAGTTTCTCCCATTCACCGGCTTTCACGGCCTTATCCATCCAGGGCAGGCGGCGGGAGAAGGCCAGGATGCAGCCAAGCACGGTATCGGCGACGGGCAGGGTGAAGGCGTTGAGGGTACGGTAAATCTTCACACCGAAGCGGGCGGCGGCCTCTACGTCAATCGAGTCGATACCCGTACCCCACTTGGAGATGACTTTGAGACGCGGCGCGCAGGCCTCCAGGACGCGGGCGGTGTACTGGTCATCCCCACATATCGCTCCTTCGAATTGACCGGCGTATTTGAGCAGCTCGGTTTCCTCGAGCCGTTCGCGCACCTCGGGCACGATCAGCTCGACCCCGGCGCGCTCGAATATTGGCCGGAAGCGGTCAAGTAAAGGCAACAAATAAGGGGCAGAGAAAAGGACAGTAGACATAAGCGGCTTTATGGACAGGAATCCTCAAGGTGATTTTCAGAAAATATTTCTTTGATTGAAATTGCGTTTCTTGGCCAACACGGTTGTTTCGATCGTCATAGTTTATCTATCTGTAATGGGGGCTTGATCTTATAAGCCATCAAAAATTCTGTGATTGCGAAATCCAGTTCTTCGTCAATGTCCCAGGCTTCGGGGGCGTCCATTTCGAACATCAGCGGGCACTCGCCAAGACGGTTGCGCCGCCTGGACAGGTTTTCGCGGGTGAAGATATACAGGCAGGAATTCTCCTCGTAGACGGGTGGCAGGTCCTGGGTCTGGAGCAGAACCGCCGGGTCATGGTTGAGGGCGCGGCCATGCTGGTCATACAGGCGCGTCTGCAGGCGCGTCACCGAGAAGAGCGAGTCATGCGTAGGGTAATCCGCCAAAAAGGTTTGGATGGCGCGGCGGATGGTCTCCGGGCGCAGCAGCGGATTGGTGCAGTGGGTTTGCAGGTAGAAATCGGCTTCGGCTTGGGAGGTGTCGTAGAGCAAAATCTCGTTCATCGGGATAGCATCGGCGCGCAGAGACTCGGGGCGTGGCAGGATGCGCACCTGCGGGAAGTCACGCCGCAGTCCATCCATCACCGGCTCGGAGTCGGTATCCACTACCACTTCGGCGATCTCCGGCACGGCCAGCAGGGTCTCAATGATGTGCTGATAGAGCGGCTTCCCGGCCAGTGGACGGTAGTTCTTGCCGGGCACGCGCTGGCTGTGGTGGCGCATGGGGACGAGAGCGAGGAGTATGCTCATGTTACTCATTATACCTAATCGGCTCAACCTTTCGCGCCTGCGCCTCCTCAGCCATTTCGCGGCCATGCGGATAATAGAATGTTTGCCTCAAGTGCCATGTCAACTCAGCCGACTGGCGATAGCCGCGATAGGTGCCCCAGAACTGCATCGTCCGAAACCAGAAGATGCTGGCAGCGCTTTTCCAAAATACATTCTGTTTTGCCGCGTGCCACAGGTCGCTGGCGATGTTGGCCGAGGCCATGCGGACAAAATCGTACGGGCTGAAGTGCGCCTCGGGGTAAATCTGCTTGAAGGCCATCGCCTCACGCCGGTAACGGTTGTAAACCCCGCGCGGCGTCTCATCGTGTACATGTAAGATTTCTGCCTCAGCCACATAAGCCACGCAATGACCCGCCGCGTACACCTCTTTCCCCCAAGCCAAATCCTCCAAACCAGTCAACGTCTTGTCATAGGGGTGCTCCTGCCACACGGCGCGGCGGATGGCGGCGTTGGCATTGTTGCAGAAGGGGTGGTTCTGGCGCAAGTTTGACTGGTCGGGGTACCAGCGGGTAAAAATCTGCTGCTCGGAAAATTTGGAATCCTCGTCCCCGCGCTGCTTGCCGTAGGTCAGGGCGACCTGCAGGTCTTTGAAAGGTTCGAGCAACCTCTCCAGCCAGTCGGGATAGACCGGATAGACATGCGCGCTGGCGATGACAATGAACTCGCCGGAGGCGGCAGCGATGCCTGTGTTCAGTGAGCGGCCAAAGGTGAACTCTTCCGGCTGGATGTGCACAACCTTCACGCCGTAGTGTTCGGCGATAGAGGCCGTCGTGTCGGTGGAGCCGGAGTCGACCAGGATGACTTCCACGTCCTTGAGCGTTTGGTGAGAAATCCCTTCCAGCAAACGTCCGATGTGCTGCTCCTCGTTGTAGGCGCGAATGACGACCGAGCATGAAGGGCTTTTCACAACGGAGAACACAGAGTTCACAGAGTCTTTTGTATATCTTCTATGTGTTCTCTGTACGCTCTGCGATGAACTAACGGGTCGAGGCACGCACTTCCTCCAACAATCCGGTCGCCGTTAACTTCTCCGCCTCCTCGTGCAATTGCTTCATCGGCAGGCTGGTCTGCTCGGCAACCTCCAGCAGCGGCGTTTGTCCATCGGCGTAAAAGAGCACCCAGCGGATGGCGTCCAATTCATTGCCATACAGGATGTTTCCTGCATCCACCTCATAGCCGCGCTCGGCATGGATGTCCGCGCTGGCCGACTTCTGCTTGATGGCTCCGCCCATCTGCGGATACAGACCACGTTTGCCGAGCATTGGCTCGCCAATTGGGTTGAGTGAGTGATAGATTTTGTTTTGCTCCAGTTTCTCGATCGCCAGCAGATACAACTTCAAGGTTTGGACCAAATTCTCGGCGCTGATGAAATCCAGGTTGTCCAGCGAAGTGTGGTAGTACGGGTACTCGTAATATTTATCCTTGCATATCGTCCCGACCGGCACGTGCAATCCCGGTGTGGAATACTGCCGCTCATCGCTGCCGTTGACATCGAAGAGATACTCGATGTACTCCAAATCCAATTCCTTGAACGTCAGGCGGACGGCACGGTCTATGACCGAATCGCCGCGCCAGGTGGATTTGTAACCGAAGCGTCCCGGACCTGCCACCGTGGTCGCCACGAATCCGCCGCTCAGCCCCCTGACCGCTGCCTCGCTGCGCGAGATGTAAGCCAACGCGCCGATGGTCTCCGGGGCAATGACAAAGCGATAGGAATTCCAGAGCGTCCGATGTCGGAGTTCGGACAGCAACAGCGTCCACAGCACCACGCCGGAGAGGTTGTCGTTGGCCAGCGAGGGATGGCAGACATAAGTCGAGATGAGATACTCCTGACCTGATTTGCCTGGCAGCAACGCTTCGCCATAGGTCAGGCTGCCCGGCGCAAGCGTGGTATCCACGACAACGTGATACTTTTCTTTCTTATCCAGTGTCTGGAATTGCTCGTGCGTCAGGCAGAAGCCCCAGGTGCGGTTGTAATAGGTCGTGCGATAGGGAATGGCGTTTGGCAGGTCGGGAAGAGTGTGCAGGTGTGGGACGAGTTCGTCGAAGGTCAGCGTCCCTTCGAAGGGGATGCTGTAGTTCACCAGATGCACATTGTTGAACTTGAAGTCAATCACCCTGCGGCCTTTGGAATCGGCGACGTACGCGTTACGCACGTTCCACTCATCTGGCACCGTCCAGTCGTAGCAGACCGTTCCGGAGGGAACTTCGATGAGGGAAAAGTCCGAGATTTCGCGCAGTAGGTCCAGGGTCGCGCGCAGGCCCGCCCCGGTGATGCTGCGGCAAATGGGAAAGAGCCGCTTCAGCAGGTTATCGGCCTGGGCGGTCAGGGCATTCCAGTCAGGTTGAGGATCAGTCATTTTGTGACTCCGTCCGGTGTCATTATACCGGATTGGATGTTATACTTGCCGCCGTTATGTCATTGCGAGCCGCCGCCCTGAGCGTACACTGAGAGCAGCGAAGTGGAAGTCGAAGGATGGCGGCATAGCAGGGTGCTTTATAAAATCAAGGAGAACTCCATGAGCAATAAAAAACAACCCGCCTCGCCGGTCGGCCCGACCTGGGAAGGCATCTACAGCGAGGGCCGGGCGCTGAACCGCTACCCCTTCGACAGCGTGGTGCAATTCATCTATCGCAGTTATTCACGCGCCAAGCCGCGCGTCGAGACCAAAATCCTGGAAATCGGCTGTGGGGCAGGCAACAACCTGTGGTTCGCGGCGCGGGAGGGCTTCACCGTGTTCGGCATTGACGGCAGCCCGAGCGCCCTCGAGTACGCCCAAAAGCACTTCGCAGATGAGGGCCTCATAGGCGACTTGCGATTGGGTGATTTCGTCAAATTACCGTATAAAGATAACACCTTCGATTTCGTCATTGACCGCGCCGCATTAACCTATGTTGGATTTAGCGATGCCCACAAGACGATTGCTGAAGTGCGCCGTGTGCTCATTCCTGATGGTAAGTTCTTCTTCAACCCGTACAGCGACCATCACAGCAGCTATATTTCAGGTAAGCCTGGCCCGGATGGCCTTACAGTGGACATCTCCTGCGGAACATTAGTAGGAACTGCGCCAACCATGTTCTATGGCAAGCGCGAAATCCTGGGCATGTTCGGCGCGGGCTGGAAGGTGACCGGTCTGCGGCACGTGGAATTCATGGAAGAACTGGCGCCATCTTATGATTGCCACGCCGAGTGGATTTTGACAGCCGAGAAAGTGTAGAACCCATCCCCCCTCAGCCCCCCTTCCCTTGAAGGGAAGGGGGAACGGGGATTAGGTCGGCTTGTTCGTCACCAGTGCCCAGGGGTCTTTTGCCAGCAGTTCCTCCTCGGCCGCCACGAAATCCCGGAAGCGGCAAGCTTCGACTTTGCCATAATTGAGCCTCACCGATGACCATCGGCCGCGCTCCAGCAGCAGTTCCCGCACCTGCGCGCAGTTGACCAGCGGGTCAATCGTCATATCGCGGGCGAACATGCGGTAAGTACGGATTTCTGGCGGCTTACCAATCAGCCGCACTGGGCCGGTAAACTCTTTCCAGTAGCGATAAGGGACTTTCATGCGCTGTTCGGGGTAATGCACCAGCGAGGTGAAGCGCACGTCCGCGCCCAATAGAAGCAGTTTGAAATCCAACTCGATCATACGCTCGAAGGCCGAACCAGGGTCGAAGGCCGAGGATGTATCCCGGCTGCATAGATCTTCAGCATGATGACCCAGCGCGGCAATGGACTGCATCGGGTGGGGCGAGCGCAGCACACCCGGCTGCTGACGGACATATTCCGGGAAGACACCCATCTCCTCGGCAGGTGTGGTTGCCTGGTCAAAGGGTTCGCCGCGCGCAAAGCCAAAGTTGAAGGTCGGCACGACCAGCGTGCCGGTCCCCTCGCCGATGCCCAGCACGGCGCCCAAGGCCTCATAATAAATGCCTAGCCCACCTTCCAGCAATCCGAGGAATTGCAGCGCAGAATGAACCATCACGCCGTCGCCTTTTTTTAGGCCGACGGATTGCAAGGCAATTTCAACCTGTGAACGTGTTACTTTTAGCATCTTGCTTCTCTCTCTTGCCAAGCAATTTCAACCACAGACACTTGCACCTGCTGCAAGTGCAGGTGTAAACACAGATGAAAGGGATTCGGATGAGGCTGGTCGCTTTGCGGCCTGTTATCCGTGTTTATCTGTGTTCATCTGTGGTTAGCAATTAAGCCATTGCCTTGCGTACGACCTCCGGCCAGTCCGTCGTGTTAAGCCCATACTGCGCCAGGAACGCAAACGCCATGCGCTCCAAGCCAAAGGCGATGCAGCCCGTGTGGGCGGGAGAGCCATCCGGCAGGGTGATGTTCAGGCTGCGGCCGAAGAAATCCTGGTGATAGTTGTACGAGCCGACCGCCAGTGTGCTGTCCTTGAATGGCAGCCGGGCGCGGACCTCGAACTTCAGCTGGAACGCGCTCTGGAAGGCAGTCTGCTTCTTGAACTCGCCAATGAAGAACGGATCGTTGGCACTTTCGACGCGATAGGCCAGACCAATCTCCTCGAAGAAGCCACGCATCCGCTGGCGGCCGGTCTCACGATTCCTCAGCACGAAATCCTTCGTCCCGACGAAAATCACCTCGCGCATGGTGAAGTTCCACATCCGCTCCAGCGAAGCCAGATTGATGGACTCGTAGCGGAAGCAGTTGCCCACCGCGGTCGCCGCCAGTCCGCCGCCGGGCAGCGGCTTATCGGCCAGTGAAAAGTACAGGTGATAGCACACTGCGGGTGATAGCAGCGTTTGGATTTTCGAGAACGACTCCAACGGCGTGTTCAGGATGCCCACGTCGCAGGCGGCGTGCTGCGAGAAATCGTCAATCGCGTCCAGGTCTTCGCGCAGGTGGGTGACAAAGGTCAGCGAGTGGGGGAAAGCGCGGAAGTAGTTGACCCGCTCCAGGTAGCGCGCCGGGATGAGGGTCGGGAAGCGGTACGGCGCCGCGCCGAAGGAATCGGCCAGCTTGATGAACTGTCCCTCGAAGAAAGCAATCAACCGCGTCACCAGCGGGCCGAGCGTGTAAATCCCGCTGGCCTCCTGGAACATCTCGCCGCGCGCCAGCAGTTCGGTGTTCGGGTCGGCGAAACAGGGGATGGGGCGGCTGGAGAAATCCTCGAGAATCTGGACCTTGGGCCTGAACGCGCCCTGCACCATCATTGTCACTACGCGCTGGACTTTGTCTTCCAATTCGCTACTTTTTTGACCCTCAACCGGCTCGCGCAACTCGAGCGTAATCCCATCCCCAGCGACGCGCGCCCGCAGGATGGCCTCGTCCACGTAGGCAAGCTTGGATTGCACCTCGCCGGCCAGGTGTTCGGGGATGGTCACCGCGGGGGTGATTTTCAGTTGGTTCGTCATTCTCTACTCCTTGGCTTTCAGGAACCCATTTTCTCCAAGAAAACGGGTTCCTTCACATTTTCAACTTTTTGGACTTTCCAAGATATTCGCAAATCGCCTGGACGCTGGTCAACATGGCGATCACATCCGCGTCAATGGGAACGCCGAATCGTTCCTCGAGTAGCAGCATGATGCCCATATGACCCATCGAATCCCATTGCTTGATCCCGCTGAAGGCCAGATCAGGCGCGACCTTTTCCATAGGAACCTGTAAAGCCTCTGCGATTAATTTTTGTACCCTTTCTGATAAAGGTTGGTCAACCGTCATAACTTACTCCAATTTTGGCATTGCATGGTCATTTCTTACTCGCTCATCAATTATTATGCTATTCCTGTTCGTCCAGCAACAGGTCGCCGTTGTGCAAGATTCCGTCGAGCAGTGTACGCGTTGTGGGAGAAACCGCCGGGAGCAAGGATTTCCAATCGAAGCTTTTGAGACGCACGTAACCCTTGCTTTCCGTGGCTTCCAGATAGGATTCAAAAGGCAAGGAGGCGCGAAATAGCTGATAGTAGAGAAATCGGCGTGCGTGACTCGAGTGCTTTGGAGAAGGTGCGATGTGATCGGCAGCGAGAAAATCTTCCAGTTGTTTTCGATAGGCTTTTAGTGTAGATGGGAAAAACACAATGGGATATTGCGTAAAACGGGCTTTCCCGGCGCATAGGACTGGCGTGCCCAAAATCGCAGCCTCCAACCCGATGGTCGAGTTATAGATCATCACAAACTTGGAACGCTGGATCAGTTCGTAAGAGGAAAGAGGCTCGTCTGGCGCAACAAAGATGACATTAGGTAGTTCGGTGATGCGGTTTTGTTTGACCCACTCTGCCACGCTCTCGCGGCTGGACTTGCCGGGGCGCGCCTCGTCCGGGTGAGCGCGGATGACGAACAGAGTCTCCAGGTGCTTCTTGATAACTTCCAGCACCATATCCAACCAGACGAACATATCCGGGAAGATGGTGTTCGAGTGCGGCTGGCTGGTGTCGAAGATGACGTTGGTAAAGACTGGGACGATTTGTTTGAATCCAGCCACTTTGTTCAGGAAAGTTTCGTCCAGTCCCTTCATCTCCGGCCAAAAACGGACACCAGCCATGCTGAACTTCCCCTGGAAGCGGTTTTCGAGATAGGCATCCAACCGGGCGTTTTGCGAGTCGGTCAATTCGAAATCGTCAGGGATTCTTATTGGATATATCGTGGCCTCGCCATCGGTGAAGAAGGCGGTCAGGGGTTGAAAACCAACCTCGTGTGTGAGCACACGGATGTCACGCTGCTGGCAAAGCCAGCGGACGGTCACTTCGGGGAAGAACTGGCCGTTAAAGAGGACGACCGTCTGCGGGTTGATGCGGTCTAGCAGGGCGTTGAACTGGCGGGCAACGTTCCAGGCGGAAAGGATGTACTCACGGTACAGGTAACGGGTCACTTCGTCGTCTTGAAGATTGTGGAGGCGGAGGATCCAGCGGATAGAAGGCAGCACCAGCGCACCCAGAGGCATGTGACAAGTGACGAGTGACGAGTGAACTGTATCTGGAAGGTGACTGGTCACTGGAAACTTGAAACTTATTAAATCAGCGAGGCTCAAACCTGCGAGCTCTTCGGCCAGCCTGCCATCGCGCTGGAATGTGAACCAATGCACGCCAGCATGAGCGTAGTTGAACCGCGATTGGCGTATGCACATGGCGCACGGCGGGGGCTGGCTGAAATCGTCGCGGTTCGTGCCGAGTACGCAGTGGCTCATACCTGCGTTGCAGACGAAGTGCACTACCGGTACGCCTGCCAGCCGGACTGCCCAGGATGTGACCAGTGAGAAAGCCGCGTTCAGGCTCAAGCCGCTCAGACGGGTGGAGGCATTTAAGAATACGACCGGCCTCTGACCGGGATCGGGGCGCGCCTGACGGGAAACCTGCCGCGCCAGGCGGACGAGGCGGAGAACATCCCTCATGCGGGATATTTTTCGTTGGCCATAGTCTGCCAACGTTCCCGGAGAGAACTTGCCTGCCAAGATTATCCCTTTACTCTTCTCAGCCTGTTGAGCGAAGACATTTCGCTCTCGTAAACCTTCTTGACACCATCGCCCAGTGCTGCTTCAGTGACGCGTACGTACTTAACCAAGCGTTCGAAGCCCCCCGGTTCGACCGAGGCGGACTGGTCGCTGCCCCACATGGCGCGGTCGAGGGTCAGGTGGCGCTCAATCATGCACGCCCCTAGTGCCACCGCCACGACTGAGGTGACCAGTCCGACCTCGTGGCCGGAGTAGCCGATTGGGCACGGGAAGGTCTCGCGCAGCGTTCCGATCATGCGCAGGTTGAGTTCCGCCGAATCGCAGGGATAGGTGCTGGTGGCATGGGTGATGATCAAATCCTCCAAGCTGAGCACATCCACAGCGACCTTGATTTGTTCAATGGTGGACATACCGGTCGAGAGGATGAGCGGTTTGCCAGTCTTGCGCAGGTGACGAAGTAAATTGTGATCGGTCAGCGCGGCGGAGGGGATTTTATAGGCCGGTGCGTGGAATCGTTCGAGGAAATCCACCGAGGGCTCATCCCAAACGGATGCAAACCAGGGGATGTTGCGCTTTTTGCAGTACCGGTCAATTTCGCGGTATTCGGCCTCGCCGAACTCGACCTTGCAACGATATTCGAGATAGGTAATGTAACCCCAGGGCGTCTCGCGCATCTGCTTCTGCTGTTCCAGCGGTGTAGAGACTTCTGGCGTCCGCTTCTGGAATTTCACTGCGTCCACACCAGCGTGAACGGCGGCATCAATCATCTTCCTGGCGATTTCGAGGTTGCCGTTATGGTTGACACCGATCTCGGCGACAATGTAAGTTGGATGGCCGTCTCCTATTAGGCGACCGGCAATTTTTACTTCTTTGGTCATGGTTACTCCTATTCGTTATTACGTTAGGTCAGCAGTTCAACTGCTGGCTCAGCTCGAACTCGAGTTCAATTCGTGTTACGAACCAGACTACCCACTATCTGCATGTCACACTGTTCGGTGCATTTGATGCCAGGCGTCAGCTCGAAGTGATCCCGTCTGAGGCGGCGATACTTCTCTCCATTCCAGATGTCACATAACGATTCGGTTTTCGCATTGCCTAGAACAATCTCGTTGTTGAAATCTTCAACGCACTCGCAGGCCTCGCCATTGGATTTGATGGTCATGGATGACCAGGGGAACTGGCAGAACTCGATCCAGTGGATGGATTGGGTTTGCTGTTTGTTATCTTCATACCATTGCTGATCTTGGCTCTTGAGATAAACGTAAACATCCAGTCCCTCGAACGCCTCACGCAGCTTCTCGAATTCTTCCTGCTGCCAGGGCTTGTTGAGGTTGATCATCGTGATGACGATCGTGATTGGATAGTTCCGCTGCGCCTTTAGCTCCAGGAGCTTCACGATATTGTGATAACTTTCGGTGAAGTTGGAAGCCGGACCGCGCACTTCCTTATGCCGGATATCATCTACGCTTTCCATCGAATACTTGATATAACCCAACCCATTCTCGAAAGTCTTGATCGTCCTTTCCAGGTTGATATTGGCAGGATTGCAGCTAAAGTAACTGACCAGGCCTCGCTCGGTCAACAGGCGGACGATTTCCGGCATGTGAGGGTCGAGCAAGGGATCGCCGTAGCCGTGCAGAACGATCACTTTTGGGATTACATATAAGAAAAAGTGATTCTCGCTCATGTCGTTTTTCTGGATGCCGTACTTTTCTGCCACGAACCGCTCCCAGGTTTGCCATTGTTCATCCAAAAAAGGCCTGAGCTGCGCGATGATACGTTTGAACACATCCAGTTTCATTGTCTCGACCCTGCGCGTCATCATGGTCGTGCGCGGGCACATCTCGCAGCGCATGTTGCAGGCGTTGGTCGTCTCGATGTTATAGATGACCGGTTCAGGGCTGCGATAGGATTCGAGCTGCGCCATGACAAACTTCCGCTCGAGTCGTTCCCCCTCCATCAAGCGTTTTTTTAGATCATTTACCTTCATGTAGAATTCAATATCGAACATAGATCGCCTCCTCTCTTCATACGGATAAAGCATATCACGGCGGGTAGGAAAGCCGCCCTACTACGGGTTTTTCTTCAGGATCAGATCGCACAACTCGAGCACCGCGCCGTGACCGCCTGGCCGCGAAAGCACATAATCCGCCTGGCGAATCACATCCGGCCATGCGTCAGCTACGGCGACCGCCCAGCCAACCAGCGGGAAGCAGGGCAGGTCATTGGTGTCGTTGCCGAGATAGACGACCCGCGCCGGGTCCACGCCGCGCTCCTCCAGCAGGCGCGTCAGCGCGGGACCCTTATCCTGTATCCCCTGGATGAAGGGCAGATTCAATTTCTGACAACGCGCCGCCACGACCGGATTGGTCTCCTTGGATATGACGACCACATCCACCCCGGCCTTACGCAGAGCTTCCAAGCCAATGCCATCGCTGCGGCTGGCGGCAACCATCTCCCTGCCATCCTTGTCAGTCCAAACGCGGTTGTCGGTCAACACACCATCGAAATCGAGGATGAGCAGGTCAACCCGTTCAGGCATCCGGCGGCGAAGTTTGCCCGGCGTGACCATTTCCAGCCCGCCGAAAGTTACCGCCCATTCGGCGCGCCTCCAGTCGTTGAGTGTATCCAGGTCAACGGTGTAGCGGGGATCGAGCAACAGCGGGAAGATCACATCGCCGGTCAGCGAGCCTTTCTGCAGAATCGTGGCCGAGCGGATGGCATCAATGTGCCCGGTTTGCCAGTAGACGAGCGGGAGAATCTGGCGCGGGGCGTTGTATGGCTCGGCGATGCCCTCGACGGTCAGCAGTGGGACCATTTTGCCGCTTTCGGGGTCTAGGCGCCACATCTTATGGGGATCCTGCCCAGCCAGGACGACGCCGCGCACGCAGTCAGCTTCGGGATGCGCCTGGAGCAGTCTCACAGCGTTATCCACACAATCCTTTGGGCGGATGGGGGAGGTTGGGCGCAACTGCACAATCACATCCGGTGTGCAACCTTCGTTCTCTGCCAGCCATTTCAGGGCGTGCTCGAATACAGGCAGGTCAGTGGTCTTGTCTTGTGCTAAATCCGCCGGGCGCAGGAAGGGGGTCTCCGCGCCGAACTGGCGGGCGACGGCGGCGATCTCCTCGTCGTCGGTGCTGACGAGGGTGCGCGTCATTACCTCCGCCTGCAAGCCGGCTGCGATGCTGTAGGCGATTAGCGGATAACCGGCAAACAGGCGGATGTTCTTGCGCGGGATGCCTTTCGAGCCGCCGCGCGCTGGGATAAGGGCGAGGACTACCATGCTGTCCAACCTCCATCCACCACCATGTTGCCGCCAGTCATGTACGAGGAAGCATCTGAGGCAAGGAACAGCAACGCGCCGTTCATCTCGTCTTTATGCGCCATGCGGCCCATGATAGCACGGTAAGCGTAATTTTGGACGAATTGTTCATTTTGATCGTCATACACCGCGCCGGGTGACAATGAATTGACACGGATCTCTGTCCCGGCGTAGTAGGCGGCCAGGTAGCGGGTGAAACCTAGCACGCCCGCCTTGGTCACCGAATAATCAACCGGCTTGTACTGCGGCGGCTGGCCTGGCCTCTGATAGATGCGCTGGTCAGGCGCGTATAAGCCGTAGATCGAGCAGATGTTGACGATCGAACCCTTGCCTTGCGCCTTCATCGGTTTGACGGCTGCCTGCGTAGCCAGGAACATGCCAGTCAGGTTGACCTCCAGCGCGGCTCTCCAGGCTTTCAGCGAGTAGCTCTCGAATGAGGAGGCCTCACGCATTGCGCCTTCGGAGGATACCTTAGGGTCGAACGCAGCGCTGTTGACCAGGATGTCGAGGCGGCCAAATGCATCCAGCGCGGTGCGGACCATAGAGGCATTGGAGTCAGGGCTGGTCACGTCCACGCCGTGGCCGAGGGCGCGATATCCAGCATGGGTGAGGGATTCGGCTACGGTTCTCGCGGGACCCGCTGCCAGGTCCGCCACGACGACGGCGGAGCCGGCCTCGGCCAATGTCCGGCAGAATTCGCTTCCGAGCAGTCCCGCCCCTCCGGTGACGATGGCAACGCGGCCTTTCAGGTTGAACTTCTCAAATATATTACCCATTCGGTTACCCAATAATCCGCTCTCTCGTCCACGTGATCCCAGTCTTGATGACCCTGGCAGGGTTACCGGCCAGGATGGATCCGGGCGGGCAAGAGTTCGTAACGACCGCTCCTGCGGCCACCACGGAATTTTCGCCGATGTTCACACCTTTCAAGATAATGGAATGTGAGGCTATCCAGACGTGATTGCCGATGGTCACATCTTCGGCCAGGTTTATCCGCTCGCCGCTAGCTGTGTCAATGACCGAATGCGCATCGGAAGTGCGGATTTCGATATCGCTGGCAAACATGCAATCTGCCCCGATGAGCGCTTTGGAATGGGGTTCACCCAGTGAAATAGAAACCTCCACCATGGTCGTATTCTGACCGATCAGTACCTCACAGTGATGATCCTCCAGCCAAAAGGACCCAGCGCGGCTGACCCGGCAATTCCTACCAATCTCGATAAGATGGTCCGAGCCGCGCAGGCGGAATCTTACATTTGCCAGCACGCAGCCCTCCTCAACGATGATCCGGTTGCGGTCGCCGATGATGTCCAGCTCTACGCCCGAAAGGGTGGCGCCTTCAGCTTGGAAAATGTTCCCTTCGCCGCGAATGAACTTCCTGGCGATCCTGGCCGAGCCTCTCCGAAGCAGGCGGCGGAGGGGGTGTCCAATAGAAAGAAAAAGCGTGTTTGGTTCCTGATAATACTGTTCAGACATATTTCTCACTCTCGAATCGGTAGAACTTTCTGGATAGCCATCTCGCCTCCACTGCGCAGGGCAGACAGTGCGAGACGCAGGGCATAGATTCCATCTTCCAGTGTGCAGAGCGGCTCAGACTCGCCGCGCACAACCTGGATAAAATGGCGCATTTCCTCGATGAACATCGTATTGCGCTCGAAGCCTTCAGGAGGGGAAAAGGTTTGCCATTTACCCTCACCCCCTCCCCTCTCCCTGCCCCCTTCGGGGACGCTTCGCGAGGAGAGGGGTAAGGGGTGAGGGGCATAGAAGCGCAATATGCCATCGGTGTTATCCCAGCGAAGTGTGCCAGCTGAGCCGACGATCTCCCAGCGGTGGCTGTGCGGTTGCTGAATCATATTCAAGTGAATGCTGCCGATGGCTCCACCGGTAAAGCGCAAGCCTATCTCAGCCGTATCATCTACATCCACGCCCAGACCGCCGAGGTTTCCAACGAAAGCCCACAGCGATTCAACGCTGCCGATCAGCCAGGGCAGGTAATCGAGCGCATGGCACTGGGTCAGGATGACGCCTCCGCCCAGGTCGGCGCGGGCGGCGTAGCCCTGCCGATAATCCTCCCAGGGATGCCAGGCTGGGAGGTATTCACCAAAATGGACATCCGCTGCCAGTGGGCGGCCGATCGCGCCATCGGCGAGTAGTTGCCTGGCTATGCGCATGGTGGGATGACAGCGGTACTGGAATCCGACCAGTACCGTTCCACCGCCGTGTTTCAGAGCGGCTTCGAGTTCATCCACGCGGTCTAGGCTGTGGGAAATGGGCTTTTCGATCAGGATGTGGCAGCCAGCCTCCGCCGCGCGGATGGCCACATCCAGGTGCAGGGCGGTGGGATTGGCGATAATTACGGCATCCGGTTTGTGGTCGAGGGCGGCGGCGAAATCGGTATCGGCAGGAAAAGCTGCCAGTTCATCATCCGGCAGTGTGGCACGATGGGTACGATAAAGGACGATATCGCGTTCGCCCAATGCGACCAAGTTTCGCAGGTGACGACGTCCAATGGAACCCAAACCGGCGATGAGGAATTTCATGGGGCGACTCCGGCAGGCGGGGTATAACGATACAGGTCGAATTCCCCGATTCGGTCTATCAATTGCATACGGTCAGCGAGCATGGCACCATAAGGCTCCGAAACCGTGACCACATAGGGCATTCCATACACGTAATCCAGGCCAAGTTGATCCAGGTATGCCGTTGCCTGGCCTTCCTTAATAAGACGAAAATATTCCGGGCTGTTGATCAAACCATCCAGGTTGATGATCGTGCGCCCCTGGATGAAATAAGCGACCTCGCCGCCTCCAGTCATGCCGATCAGGTCGCCCGACCAGGTGGCTTTTTCGAGAGCGCGGATATACGTAAGATATCCTTCTTCCTCCATGGATTTTTCGTAAGGAAAACGAGTCCACAACATGTTGGCAATGGCAAGAAGAACCCAAATGCCGAGGGCCGCCACCAACCCCCGCCATATAACCGCTTTCAAGCCGAGGCGCTGCAACCCCAGGCGCAAGCTTTCGAGCAACAAGCCCAGGCAGATGACCGTGATCAGCATCTCGCCCACCCAATACCAGGCGCGAATGTTTATGTAACTGGTGGCAGTATAGCTGAAAATTTGCGCATAAAGGCCGACGAACAAGGGGAACAAACCCAGGCGCTCTGCCCATTCCGAGATCAATTTCCTGTGGGGAATGACCAGAACCAGGATGATTAAGACGAGCAGCGCGGCGACCAAGTACTTAGTCACAGAGGAGTAATTCTCCCCGAAGCGGGTTTCAACAAGAGAGCCGGCCATGCGCACGGGTGAAATAGCAAGCTGCCAGGGTCCGCTTCCCTCGATGAATCCGAAGAGTTCGGCCACGTTCCTTACGACCACGCCGTACACGGTATCCAGGGAAGACCACCAGCGCTTGATCTGGCTGCTGATCGGCATCGCGGTGCCAACACAAAGGTAACTCCAGGTCATATAAGAGCCTAGCAGGAGGCCAACCAAGCCGAAATACCCCATCGCTCGCAGGATGGGCTTCTTCCACTGACGCCAGTCAAAACACCTGGCTGAGGGCAAGGCAGCGAGTAGACTCAGTTGATCAAAGATTCTCTGTCGAGGGGGCTTCCATGCTCCCGAAACGCAGGCGTGGGAGCCTGCTTCACTAGAAATCTGTGATTTACTGAGACTGGGTTTTTCCGCGAACATCTTCGGCGCGATCCAGCGTAAACCGATAACGCCGACCAGGGTGCCTGCCCAGTCAATGATCACGACGGAACGTGGCAAGCCTTCGTAGACGTGTAAACTCTTCAAGAGCAACAAGGATACACCAATCACGAATGAGGCAAACGAAACTGCCAGGAAACTACGCCAGATGAGTACCCTAAGCGACCGGGTTTCTGGCGGCCGGTAGAGTCCGAAAGCAGAGAACGCCAGCAGCTTGAGGAAGAACGCCATCCCGACCAGCCAGGGCAGCGAGGCGGAATATTGAAGGTAAAACGGGCCAGCCCTTAGACGGATGTAGTAACTGAGCAGGCCGGAGGCAAAGATCAAGGCCAGGTCGCCGACTGCTACGGTGCGCAAGTATACGCTGTTCGTACCCAGGACAAACCAGACACCGATCAGCAAAACCACGAAAACGTTATCCAGCCGCGCCAGGATCGCCAGACCCGCGACCAGTCCCAACAGAACCAACTTCTTGGAAGGCAGGGTGGGTTCATCACGCCACTGATTTACCAGGAAAAGAAGTAGAACGAGGAAGAAAGCGCTGATGCTGGTCTCCATGCCACGTTGAACAATGACCAAATGGATAGAAGGAGTAAAGACCCATATCAGTGCTGTGACGGCAGCCACTCCCTGGGAGAGGTATTTCTTGAGCAGCTTGTAGAGCAGAATACCGGCTGCTGTGTTCAATGCGGCAGAGATCAAGGCTAGCAAGCGCAAGGGCAGGAACAAATCGAACTTTGCAAGCGAGAAAATTGGTATGCAGACAAGCATCCATAAAGGATGGAAGCCATTGGTGAGATTGATCCCATCGAATGTAGCCCCCAAGCCGTTGGCGACATTGCGGGCTACCTGGAAGTAGTAAAAGGCATCATCGCTGGTGTACCAGTTGACCAGGCTGTCTGCGGGGCTGAAGATCACGTAGAGATGGAAAAGCAAACTCAAGATGATCACCCCGGCTTCAAAGGAGATTCGTGTGCGCTTGAGAAACATGCCGGCGCCTCTTTAATCCCTCAGGGACTCCAGGTAGGTTCCAAGTTTGCGCGCCATGAAAATCTCGGTAGCAACCATGGACTCGAAGGTCGCGCCAGCGATGTGCGGGGTGATGAGCAGGCTTTCGTGGGTACGGGCATACTGCATCAACGGCGAGCGACTCGGACCTGCGGCTCGTTCCTCCCAGAGTACATCCAGGGCCGCGCCGGCCAGGTGTCCTTGCTCCAGGGCAGACAAAAGCGCAGTTTCATCAATGATCTGACCGCGCGCCGTATTGACCAATAATGCGCCGGACGGCAGTTGCTCCAGTTCCGTAGCGCCGAGCAGGTTCGTCGTCTCTTCATTCAACGGCACGTGCACGCACAAAATCTGGCTCTGGCACAGCAGCGTTTTCATATCATGGGCGCGTTCGACACCCGGCAACCAATCGCGGCGATGTGAATCATAAGCGATCACGCGCATATTGAACGCCTGCCCAAATCGGGCGACCATTTCGCCGATGCGTCCCAGCCCAAGGATGCCGAGCGTCTTCCCGGCCAAGTCGTGACCTTTGAAGCGATCGCGCTCCCACTCGCCTGCCAGCACTGACTGGAAGGCAGCCGGGATGCGCCGTACCAACGCCAAAAGCAGCGCCCAGGTATGCTCGGCGGTGGCTGGGATGCCGCGCAGGAATTCCGTCTCGCCGCGCAAACTCAACACTTCAATATTCTTCGCCTCGGCATAAGCCATATCAATGTGATCCAAACCAGTGGTGGCAGTGACGATGGCCTTCAGTCGCTCGGCGCGGTCAATGATCTCCCTGTCAACCTGGTGGGAAAGCCGGACAATGATGATTTCGTACTCATGGACGCACTCCAGCAGCTCGAGGCGCGTCAATGGCCCATTGTCCACCCGTCCGAGCGATTGCAAAATCGCCAGGGCGTCGGCGGAATAGTTATCGGGTTCGAGGTTCAGGATGCGGTAGCGCTTCATAGGTGCGGACAGGTTAGAGGTCCGGGCGGCTTCGTTCAGCAAGCATCAACTCAGCCAGTTTCAGGTCCAGCTCACTGTCAATGCTGACGGAACGCTCTTCCGGCATGACATAGGGACGGATGACCTGTCCCCAGATGGAATTTTGTTCCATCAAAACAGCGCGGCGGGTCAGATAGATAGCGCCGTTGCGCATGTAGGCGGGAGGCTGGTAATCCTGCCGGCGCGTGCCCTCTTGCTCCTCGATACAAAAAGGCAGCAGCCTGTCGTTCTCGATGCGCTTCATCAGGGTAGGATGGACGGCAAACACCTGCACCACGCTGATGACTGAATCGCACCCCCCGCCCGCAGCCAAGTCAAGGGCCGCCTCGATATCCTGGGAGGTCCGGAAGGGCGCAGTGGGCTGCAGAAGCAGCACCCAATCGAGGTGGATATTATCCATCGCTTCGACCATCTTCACGGCGTGTTGCAGCACAGGGATCATCGGCACCCTGTCACCGGCTAGCTCTGCCGGGCGCATGAAAGGCACATCCACGCCGTAACGTCGGGCAAGCTCGGCGATCTCGGCGTCGTCCGTCGAGACGATCAACCTGTGCAGGCGGCGACGGACTGCCATCGCTGCCTCGAGGGTATAGACGATCAGGGGCCTGCCAGCCATCAAGCGGATGTTCTTGCGCGGCACGCCTTTCGAACCACCGCGCGCCGGGATAACGGCCAGGATTTTCGGATCAGTCATCGCTATCAATACGTCAAACGTTTGGTGAATTTGAGCGGTACATCAGCAAGCGTCTGCGCGATTCGTTCTCCTGCGTGACCGTCGCCATATAGGGGCACTTTTTCAGGGTGAGGGGCTTCGACTTGAGCCTGAATAGCGCGCATGATCCGCTCTCGATCATAGTCTACGTCAACAACATTGGGGCCGCGTTCCCGCCCCAACTGGCGCGAACCAATATTGACGGCGGGAATGCCCAGGTAAGAACACTCCCGGATGGCCACGCTCGAGTTACCGATCAACACCCGGCTGTGATAGATGAGACGTAAGAAATCTTCAGGCGGGATGTTCTTGAAAAAGTGGATGTTGGCCGGCTGCTCCAACTCACGGAAGGCGCGAATGCCTTTGGATGTGCCGTCCGAGCCAGCGTCCACGTTGGGCCAGAACCAGAGCGTGGGAAGCCCTGTGTCGCGCACGGCATGGAGGGTCTCGGTCACGTGTTTCCGAGCGCGGTCGTACTCGGTGGTCACAGGATGCTGCATCACCACCAGATAACCGTTGGAGATGTTGACCTCTGCGCCGACGCCGCCATACTTCTCGAAGGGATTGATCGTCAAGCCAGTTTCATCTAAAACCTGTGCGGCGATGTCGATGGACGGGCAACCGGTGACGAAAACCGAAGCCGGGTCCTCGCCCATGCGGATGACCCGTTCGGCGGCTTTCTGCGTCGCGACCAGGTGATAATCGGCCAGTTTAGTGACAGCGTGACGCACCTTCTCGTCAATCGAACCAGTCACCTCGCCGCCTTGAACATGCGCCAGTGGAATGTTCATGAAGGCGGCCGCGATGGCGGTGGCCATCGTCTCATGCCGGTCTGCAATCGTGACCACGATGTCGGGTGCCAAGTTATCGAAAACGGTAGCAAGTTCCATCAAGCCAACGCCGGTGGTCTTGGCCGAGGTCACCAGATTCTCGCCCTCCACCACCATGTACACCTGGGCGTTGATGTGAAAGCCATCTTGCTTGATATGCTCGCTAACTTTGCCATAACGATCCAACAAGGCAGATGCAGCCACAACGAGCTGCAATTCCAGGCCGGGATGGTTCTGGATTGCGGTCAGCGCCGTCCGGATGCGAGAATAACTGGGGCGGGCCGTCACGACCACGCAAATTTTTCGTTTTGCCATAAAATCTCCAATCACAAGCCCAGGTCGGCCTCGGTGATGAATTCGCCGGCCGATAGGTCATGCTTGAGGGGCTTATCCATCACCTCTTCCAGCCGTTGAGCAGCGATACCGGCCGAAGCCGGTTTGCGGGCGGTCAGGTCGGCGCGGGAAAGGCGATGACCGGTCTGGAGGTCCCGCCTGGCGACAAGGGCTTTGTTGAACGTCTGGCGCATAGACTGCATTTCCTGGGCAGCAGCATCCTTATCCAGCGGAAGAGACAGGGCGCGTTCGATGAAACGCACCCCCTCGGCCAGTTGGCGCAATTCAGCTGTCGTCACCGAGACGGTCTCGTCTGGCCCGAACATTTCCCGACTGAGCGTCACGTGGACCTCCAACAAGGACGCACCCAATGTCACTGCCGCCATCCCGGCGTAGATCGCGCCTGAATGGTCGGACAACCCAACCGGCACGCCGTAGCGCTGGCGGAAGAAGGCCAGCATGTTCAGCCCCAGGGCTTCCGGCGGGGAGGGATACTTCGACGTGCATTGGAAAATCGCCAACGGCAGGCCGCGTTGCTTTATCCAAGCCACAATTTGATCAATCTCTTCCAGGCTGCTCATACCAGTCGAGAGCAAGACCGGCAGCCCGCTTCCAGCAATGCGCTCGAAGAGCAAGGGATTGTTCGCCTCGCCGGAAGCGATCTTCCAGGCCGGGACGCCGATGCGTTGTAATAGATCGGCTGCTTCTTCGGAGAAAGGTGAACTTAAGAAGAGCAATCCTTTATCGTGAGCATGCCGGGCCAGACCGGCCCACTGCTCCTCGCTGAACTCCATGCGCCTCCAGTAATCGAAGCGCGTTCCGTCCTGCTGGCCGAAGTGCACGCGGAAAGGCTCCTGGGCAGAACTCTCGGCCTGGGCGATGTGGGTCTGGAACTTAACCGCCTCTGCGCCGGCCGCGGCAATCGCGTCGATGTAAGCATGCGCCATGCCCAGGCTGCCATCGTGCGCCTGGGCGACCTCGCCAATCAGCAGGCACGGCGCGCCAGGCCCGACTTTCCGGCCTGCGATCTCAATGGGTTGGATCTCGGTCATTCTTTATCTCCACACGCCAGCGACCATAGATAGTCAGCTGTGCGTCGGGTCGCCTCGCCATTCAAGAAAGTCAATTCATCCTCAACGAAGTGACGGCGTTCTGCTGCGTCAAGGCCGGGACGAGAGAGATATTCCTCGAGCGCCTGTCGCAACTCTACAAGTGTCAGGGCCAGTTTTCCGGCCTTTGCCCGGTTGACGCGCGAGGCTGTCGGCCAGCCGGGGACTTCGTGCAGCGGCACCCAGAACTTATCCTGCCAGCCGCCCGGCGTGTCAATACATGCGCTGATGAAAGGCTTATCGTGAAGCGCTGCTTCCACAACCATGGTCGAGTAAATGGTAACCAGGATGTCACAATGAGCGAGCATGGAACCTTTTTCAGGGAAATCTTCCCCGGAATAGCGCTCGAATCCGCCAGGCACCTCCTTTGGCTCCACCACATGCACATCCGGAAACTGGCGGGCAATCTCATAGATAGCCCTGGCTTCTTCCTGATAATGTAGGGAGGTTTTGAAGTGGTTGGGATGCAAGCGGATGAGCAGTTGAGATGGCACTGAGAGCGTTTGCCCGCCGATCAATTCGGCCAGCAGCTTCACCAGATGCAAATTCGGCGAGATGCTCAACGCGGTAGCGGCGAAGGCGACCAGCCTCTTATGGGGGTCAAGGTGATGTAGCTTGAAATATTCATCTCGCGGCATGGCCCATTTACGGCTGATGTAGCCATCGTACAGCGGCATACCGCCGATATATACCTTCTCGGCCGGCCAATCCACACCCGCGACCATTTCCCATTTGTGGATTTCTGACCAGACAACGGCGTAATCTATGAATGCGCCCGGTAAGCCCTGGCTGCTGGGATTATCCCAACCGACGATGACGGTGGCCGTTTTGATGCCGCGGCGCTTGGCTTCACGCAGCAGGTATTGATCCAGGCGCCATCCGGCTGTGTTGCAAACGATCAGGTCTGGTTGGTAGCGCTCGAACAGATCGTCATAGATGTGGGGTGTGAACAAAGCCTGCAAGGTATGCCGAAAGAACAGGCGAGCCAGCTGCGAACAGCGCAGCAGGCCAATCAGCGGGCGCAAGAGGGGCAATATCCTCTTGCGGCGGCCCCTGGCTTCCATTTCCCTCCGCCTGCGGTGAGTATCCACGTAAGTCAGTGGGATACGGCGAGAGGCGCTGGCTCGTCGAACATGGTCGAACAACTCTTGCAAGCCAGCGTAGTGGCTTTTCTGATAACGCAAGGCCTGTTTATCGCATACGGACTCGAAGATGATCTTGGGATGCGAGTAGATTTCCTGCAAAAAGGACAGCATGGCCTCCGGCACCAGCAGCACGAGGCGCGCATCCTTTTCTGCCAAAAAGTTGACCAGGTCGGTTTCTAGAAAATAGGCCAGCGCCAGGCCATGATCAAGGACAAGGAAAATCGTTTTCACGGGTAACTTACAACCTCATTCGCCATTATGGAAATACAGACGGAAGATCTGGTCGTGCAGCCATAATAGAACGTGGCGTATGCCTGGCAGCCAGATCAACCTTCTGATCAGGGATTTGCCCTTCGGCGCGCGCTTGGTCTGCATCGCCGGGCCTGGCAGCCGGTTGCCGATGTGCCGCACGTAGGGTTCACAGGTGGTCAGGCGCAGATAACCGAGTTGATTGACAGCAATATCGAAGGCGCGCTCGCCGCGCATTGGCTCCTTGGACGGCAGGGGAATAATTTTCTGGAGTACATCTTTGTGGGTCAGGAACTGAAAATGGGCCGAGCCTACATAAGCCTGCTTATCTTTGTAGTTCAAACGATAATCCTGTCCGCCTCGGAAATGTTCCTGGGCCTTTTTCAATTCAAATCCGGTGCTGAGAGCGTGTTCCCAGAAAGTTTCCCAATCCATGAATTGTCCTATCTCCAACACCCCTGGGGGCTGTTGCTTGCCCCAATCCAATGTTCTGGAAGAGAAGACTTCCGGGGTGCGCAGTGGGTGCCCCGTCACCATGCCGACATTCGGGAAAGCCTCGAACAACTCCAGCGAAGCAGCCAGCCAGCCTTTTTGAAAATAAATGTCGTTATCGGCAAAAGCAATGTACTTACCCTGCGCAGCGCCAAACATATAATTCCAGGCGCCAATTTTGCCGATGTTCTTTTCGGAAAATACCAGGTATTGAATCTTGTCCTGTTCGTACAAACCCAGCAATAGTTCCTGCACCGGGCGGCAACTGTGATTATCGAATACCATCAGATCGAAAGGCTGATCGGTATTTTCCCAGATGCTCTGCAGGCAGTATTCGAGCACTTCCGCGCTCTGTTCGTAAAAACCGCCGATGAACGGGATAAAGTTGACCACAGCCACGGTGACATCTGCCGGTTGTGCGACAGTCTTCATCTGTTTAGCTGGATTCTGACCCACGCGCATATTTCTACCTTCTAGGTAAAGTGGACAGAGGACGTTCGATCTTGCCAATCCAGATGGCAATTTTGCCGCGCCATCCGGTCATCGCATCGGTAATAAATAAGTGTTCCAGGCGGCGCAAGTACCTTGCCAGGTGCGGCTTGGGAGAGCAGATTTTTCCCTTGATAAATTCCTTATTGGTATCCAGAATATTATAAGCATTTCTCCGGCCTCCCGCCTTTGCCAAGTTGGATTTGGCAACCTCGGAGCCATACGGAGGCTTGTTATCAGGCAGGTGGCTGTAATCGTGATTTTGATGGATGACAAGCACCGAGCGTGTGGCGTCCAAGGCCAATCTCCACTGCGTGCGGGCATGATAAACCATCCAATTATCCCAGACAGGGCGACCGATGGTAAAGTTCGGAACATCGCTATAGAGGTGACGGGGAAAGACGAAGTAGTCAATACCCCAAGGATTGTAAAATTCGCCACGCTTCTCAATCTCGGCATGCAAACGAGATTCCCAATCACCACTGAAATCGAGCGGTTCGGTCACGTCCAGGTTCCAGCGCTGGCCGACTATGAGGAAATCCTTGACTTGCGCCGAGACTTGCCGCGCTGCCTTGAGGAGGTCGGACATCAGGATCATGTCCGCGTTGGCGAAGCACAGCAAGGGACTATCGCTAAAGGCATGGCCCTGCGCCATGACGGACCTAACCGTTGGGACGCCTTTATCGTCGCGCGCCACATCTGGTACGTGCTGTACACCGAATTCTTTGGCGGTCTCGCCGATGCCAGGCTCGTCCCCGATCAGCATGATTAACACATCTTCCAGCCGCATCCAGGATTGGATGGCGTTGCTCTGGATGATATTGATGTGAGTGTTGGTGAACGGCTTGGGAGCCGTGAAAATAGTTAGGAATGCCATTGGATTCACCACAGACACTTGGACCCCGTTCGGGCCGGGAGTTCGCCGGGGCGAGACGGCCTGCTGCACACTTGCCCCGGCGCTGCCCGCCAGGGCAAGTGCCGGGGAGTGCAGGTGTAAACACAGATGGACACAGATGCTCTGATAAACCTTCGTGCTTCTTCCTGTTCCTTCGTGGACATTATTTTGGGATCGGCAAGCTTAGTTTCTTCGAGACCTGCAACTCGATCCAAGCATACGTGCGCTTCAGACCCTCTTCGAGCGAGATCTGCGGTTCCCAGCCGAGAACCTGTCGCAGCCTGGAATTGTCCGAGTTACGGCCGCGCACTCCTTGAGGTCCTAAGATGTGCTTGATGGTTATCTCGATGCCGGCAATATCGGTGATCATGTAAGCCAGTTCGTTGATGGTGACCAGGCGATCCTGTCCCAGGTTCAACGGGAAGACATAGTCCGAGCGCATCAGGCGGTAGATGCCCTCGAGACAGTCGTCAATATGACAGAAGGAACGGGTCTGCTCGCCGTCGCCCCACAACTCGATCTCGTGCTTGCCGGTCAGTTTGGCAACGGCAATCTTGCGGCTGAGGGCGGCGGGGGCTTTTTCACGCCCGCCATCCCAGGTGCCCTCTTCGCCAAACATGTTATGGAAGCGGACGATGCGCGTCTGCAGGCCGTAATCCTCGCGGTAGTGAGTACACAACCGTTCCATCACCAGCTTTTCCCAGCCGTAGGCATCCTGGGGTTGGGCCGGGTAGGCGTCTTCCTCCTTGAGGGGAACAACATTCGCGTCGGTTTGCTTGTATTCGGGGTAGATGCAGGCCGAGGAGGTATAGAAGTAGCGCTTCACGCCGTTGAGGCGGGCGGCTTCCAGCGTGTGAGTGTTGATCAGCGAGTTGTTGTGCAGGATTTCCGAGTGATGCGCTGAAATGAAGCCCATTCCGCCCATATCGGCGGCCAGGCCGTAAACCTCGTCAACGCCGCGCGTGGCCTGCAGGCAGTTATCCCAACGGCGCAGGTCGAGAAGCTCGAACTCGTCGGTGTTCACTTTGCTGAATTCGGGCAGCTTGATATCCGCCCCGCGCACCCAGTAACCTTTGGCTTTCAAAAAGGTGACCAGGTGGTGGCCGATAAAACCACCTGCACCGGTAACAAGCACTTTTGTTTTTGACATGATTTTCTCCTTCACGTTATTCTTTTTCGGATTCTGTCATTCCCTTGGCCTTTATCGAGGCATTGAGCTTGGCAAGTTCCGGCTCGCGTTCAAAAAGAGCCAGTATATCACGCCAGCTGAAATCATCGCTTCCGCCGAAACGGGCGTAAACCTGGCGGATGAGTTCCATATCTTCGGGCGTATCCACTGTCCAGCGCAGCGCGCCGTAATCGGGGTCGTGGTTGAGCGAGGCTACGTGAAAGCCATGAGGAGATACTCCTATTTGCAGGTTGCGGGTTGCGAGTTGCAAGTTGCAAGTTGCAGGTTGCAGGTTGACGCCTTCATAGAGATAGGGCATGACGTGCTCGCGCTGGTAGGGCTGGTTGGCTTCCTGCCAGGCGCGCTCCAAGGCAGCGAAGGTGCAGGCCTCTACGTCCAGGCCGATGGGGTAGGTGCGTCCCCAGGGTGGGGGCAGGCGGTTGGCGGAAAAATCAAAGTGATCAGTAACCAGTGAACAGTGACCAGTGACCAATTGAACGGTTTCGTCAATGAGCAGTGGGTCAATAACCGGGCAATCGGCGGTGATGCGGACGATGACTTCCGCACCGGTCTGCCGCGCCGCCTGGTAGTAGCGGTCGAGGACATCCTGCGGGTCGCCGCGGAAACAGGGAAAGCCGCGCTCCCAGCATAGTTCGGCCACCGCGTCATCCTGGACCTCAGTCGTGGTCGCCACCACGAAGCCGTCCAACTGGCTAGCGCGACGGGCGCGCTCGACCACGCGGACGAGCATCGGCTGTCCGGCAATGTCGTGCAGCACCTTGCCAGGCAGACGGGTTGCGCCCATGCGGGCCTGAATGATGGCAATGGTTTTGGGTCTCATCGGTGTTGAAGGTTGCAGGTTGAAAGTTGCAAGTCACGGGTTACGAATTGCTGGTTGATCATCATTTGGCTACTTTCAGAGTCATTTCATAGGCTTTAAGCAATTTTCGAAAGTTCTTTTTCCAATCAGCTTTTTCTTCAGCAGTAGCGCGGGCGGCGCGACCGATTTCTGCCAGGTTCATGCGCTCATCATAAACCCGCAGGATCGCAGTGGACAGGGCGTCAACATTTCCATCCGGGAAAAGCCAGCCGTTGATTCCCCCGGCCACCCATTCCTGGTTGGCAGGGATGTCCGAGACCAGGGCCGGCAGGCCGCAGGCGAGCGCTTCCATCAGCGAGACGGACGAACCATCCACGTGTGAGGCGCTTATGTAGAGGTCAGCCATCTGGTAGTAGCGCGGTAGTTCGGTTTGACTGACTTTCCCGCCGAAGTGGACGCGTTCCATCACACCGCCGTCCGTTAGGATCTGGCGCAGCAGATTGCCCTGCGACCCGCCGCCGAGCAGCATCAAACGCAGTTCGGGGCGCTGCCGCGCGGCCTCGACGAAGGCGCGGGCGAGGACATACACACCGTAGCGCGGCTCCCAGGAGCGATTGCAAAAGAGTGTGAAATCGGGTGACGAGTGACGAGTGACGGCTGGTGTAAAGCGCTCAAGGTCAACGCCCCACGGAAAGACGATGGTGTGGTTGGGGTTCATGCCGTAGGCGATGGCTTTCTGACGGGTGGTTTCACAGTCGCTTGTAAAAAACGTGGAACGAGCCAACGTGTAACGTGTAACGTATCGCCACCAGGCGTTGCGCTCCGCGTCCTGCATTAGGTCGAAGCCCCAGGACATGGTCAGGAGGGGACGAAAGCCCGTCAATGCGGCGAGCAGGCCACAGGTCTGGATCGGCCCGGCATGGATCAGGTCAGGTTTGATTTCCCGAGTCAAACGTCGAAAGTCAAGGGTCAGGCGCGGCAGGTTGCGCCAGTGGAAAACAGCCTGTCCGCCTTTCCAAAGCACCTGTTCGATGTTCGATGGCACAGGCCGGTCTTCCGTTTGCCGTGCTCCGCGCTGGAGGCGAACGTAAAAGACATCGTGTTCCGTTTCCGCGAGAGCGGAGAGGAAACGATGATCGTGGGGAGTGTAGTCTAGACTGAAATAAATAATTCGCATGGTTTTTTTTTGTGCGGGGTGCGGCGTGCGATGTGCGTTAATATTCCTTGGGCATGGCAGCCTTGAGGGCGCTGATGAGAGCCTTTGTTTTGCCAGCTTGGTCGTAGTTGATCTTGAACTGCTCTGGCGCAATGTAAACAACGTCCAGCGCAGCATAAAGCAGGGTACGAATGCTCATCTCACACCTCACACAAAAACGCACTCCGCACAATGCCCTACGCACCTAAATCCGTCCATCTCAATTCCTTGCCATTCGGCAGGTCGGTTAGCGCTTTCGTGCCGATGACATCCTGGATTTCATGCGGCTTGATCGCGCTGGGCGCAGCAGGACGGAGTACGTCAATCATCTCGCGCGTGAAAGTCTCGCCAGCCTGGATGTCGCGCGCGGCGCGCAGGCAGCGGCGCTGGATGACGGCAGTCTCTTGCTCGTTGCCGGCGATGAACTTGTCAGCGCTGCCCAGGGCGCGCTCCAGGATGCGGGTCTCCGCGACCATCCTGGCCCAGTTCTCAGGGTTCATGGCGAATTTGTGATCCGGGCCTTCGCGGTCGTTGCTGTCGGTAAAGTGACGCTCGATGACGAGCGCGCCGAGTGTCACCGCGCCAAGTACCGGGGCAATGGCATGAGTGTGGTCCGAAAGCCCCAAGATGACATCCGGGAACATTATGGCGTATGTCTTGAGCACATTCAAGTGCAGGTGATCGTAGTTCTGCGGGCTGGCGGTGTAATTGGTATTGCACTGCATCAACACCAACTGCTTATTGATCTTCAAAATGGCGTGCACAGCGCGCTGCACCTCGCCGATGGTCGCGGCCCCGGTGGCGACGAAGAACGGTTTGCCCTTGGCGGCCATGCGTTCCAGCGCCTCGATCCAGTCAATCTCTCCAGAACCGGCCTTGTAAATCTCCACGTAGGGATCGAGCCAGTCAATGGCCTCGAAATCGTATGGCGAGGAGAAGTAGTCAATGCCAGCCTCTTTGCATTCTTCCGCCAGGGCCAGCGTCCACTCGAACGGGATGGATGCGCCCTGATAGACCTCGAAGACGCTTTTCCTCCATTTTGCCTGGTGGCTGACCTGACCGTCCATGTGCTTGAAGCCGTAGTCCGACACAATCTTGGGAGCGCGGAAGTTCTGGAACTTGGCCGCCTCCGCTCCGGCTTCCTTTGCGAGGCGAATCAACATCTTCGCCCGCTCCAGGTCACCATCGTGGTTGGCGGCGATGTCAGCGATGAAGTAGGTCGGATGGGCAGGGCCGATGAGGCGATTGCCGATTTTGATTTCCATTGGTTTTTCCTGTTGTTTGTATCATTGCGAGGGTGTTTGGGCGTTTTATGCCCGCCCGAAGCAATCCCCAATGCTGGAGGGGATTGCTTCCCCATTCGGGGACGATGTCGCCGCGAAGAGGCGGCTCGCAATGACATCAGATCTGTTGATAACTCCGCATTTTCTGTGGATAACCCTGTTGGAACTGTGTATAAAACTTCTGTAATCCGGTGGAAACGCCAGGAATATCACTGCCCAGATGTGTGGATAACTTGTGGACAGATAGGCGCAGGTTGTGGGAACGTCTGGCTTTCAAGCCGGATTCTTCGACAGAAATGGGGATAACCAACCTTTCATCGTAGCCAAACTGAAGGGCAAGGCGCATCCCAAAATCGAACTTCGTGAGCGCTTCAGACCCGACTACATGATACAGTCCCGAAAGGCTTTTTTTCAGCATCCAAACGAGCGTCTCCGCCAAGTCGCCGACGAACATCGGGCAGAACCAGATGTTGGTGAAGCCGTTACAAGGTTTGCCCGCACTCAGGTTGTTAAAAAAGAACTCGGACAGGCTGCGCTTGCCATTCAGGCTCCAGCCGAAGAAATTCACCCGGGCAATAATGGCATCTGGATTGGCCGAAAGCACGTTTTGTTCGCCTTGTAACTTGGTCGCCGAATAAACACCCGGCGGATTGGGCAAGTCGGACTCGGTGTATACACCATCCTTCGTTCCATCAAACACGGAGTCGGTGGAGAGGTGAACGAGGCGGATGCCGCGTTTTGAGCAACCAGCGGCCAGGTCGCCAGGCAAGTCTGCGTTCAGGCGGCGCGCCAGGACCGGGTCGGCCTCGCAGGCTTCCAGGTCCGCAAGGGCGGCGCAGTGGATCAGCCAATCGGGGCGCGCCGCGTCGAGGACGGCATCCACCGCTCCAGGGTCGAGCAGGTCAACATTGACCAGTTCGAACGGCGTGTCCACCAGTTTCTGCCGGTCCACGCCGATGACGGTGTGATGGGTTCTGGCTTCGAGTGCCAGGTTCAGGCCAAGCAGTCCGCTCGCGCCGGTGATTAAAAGTTTCATAAGATGCTCAAGCCACCGTCTCGACGGCGAGGACGCCGCCGAGAGCAACATTAATTTTCATGTGAATATACTTCTTCGAACGGCGCGATAAATTTCTGTATGTCTTCGAGGTCGAGCCACCGAGGGTTGGTATCGCTGGCATAGCGGAAACCATCGGGCAGGGGTTTGCCCTGGGATTTCCAGTCGTGCACGAACCACATCGCTTCAGCCGGCTGGACAACGAACATATCCGTAAGCTCGACGGTTGAGCGCGCCTCATCTTCAGAGATGAGCACCTCGTGCAGTTTCTCGCCTGGGCGGATGCCGATCACCTCGATCTTCACCTTTGGGGCAATGGCGCGTGCCAGGTCAATGAGCTTCATGCTTGGAATTTTCGGCACGAAAACCTCGCCGCCGTGCATCTGCTCGATGCAGCGAACTACGAAGCGAACGCCCTGCTCCAGCGATAGCCAGAAACGGGTCATGCGCTTGTCGGTGATGGTAATAGCGCCGTTCTTGCGCTGCTTCAGGAAGACTGGCACGACCGAGCCGCGGCTGCCGACCACATTCCCGTAGCGGACGCACGAATAGCGGGTGGCCGTGCCCGCCGCGTAGGCGTTGCTCTGAACAACCAGTTTCTCGGCGGCCAGTTTGGTCGCCCCATAGAGATTCACCGGGTTGACGGCCTTGTCGGTGCTGAGGAACATCACTTTTTCCACACCGGAATCGAGCGCAGCTTCGATGACGTTGCTGGTACCCATGATGTTGGTCTTGATGGCTTCCATCGGGTTGTATTCGCAGGCAGGCACCTGCTTGAGCGCGGCGGCATGGACGACGATGTCCACGCCTTGCATTGCGCGGCGCAGGCGTTCCTGGTCGCGCACGTCGCCGATGAAGTAGCGCAGAGAGGGGTGATCGAAACCGATGGCTCGCATTTCGAGCTGCTTCAGCTCGTCGCGGCTGTAAACGATGAGCTTCTTTGGGTGATATTCCTTCAGCATGACCTCGACGAATTTCTTGCCGAAGGAACCTGTACCGCCAGTGATGAGAATGACTTTATCTTTCCAGTTCATTATTTTTCCTTGTGATTACCACGATAACGTGTTGTTGACAAAATCTGCCAAGTCCATCAACCGGTTCAATCGTCCATCTAAGTTGCATACAGTCACAACCGCGGTTTTATTAACGTGAACAACGCCATTCACACAGGAATCATTCAAGATTTTGTTCAAGCGTGCCGGGTCGTATTCATTAGTAAGCACATAATAAAGCAAATGCTCGCGCCGTGATTCACGGTAAATCCGTTCATAGGCGGCCTTATAAACAGGGCACTCGTTCGTTAAATCACTTAGCCGGTCGTGGCGCAGACTCCACTTGGCAGAGATAACTACACATGGAATATCACTATACCTAGTAAGCAGATCAATGCGGGGTGTACCACTTCGACCAGGGAAAGTTATTCCTGGAAAAATAGTGGCTGCCTCGACTTCAGTTTCATAGGATATTTCACGAGAGCCATATTTCTCCAAGATGTGTTTAGCTAAACCTACAAATGCTGTGCCGAGCGTATTCTGCCGTTGCATTCCTTCATATTCGGGCTGTTTCATCAAAAGGTCTGTCTTGGTTGGCAATTCTTCAACCGGGCATCGTAGCTGATCAGCCAGGTATAAATCTACAGATTGACCTCGTTTCTGCCAAATACTTGGTTTTGTCCAGGATTGCCTCTTTGCAAGAGAACTTGGGCGTAATTTGTCAGCATCAATGATGTGGGGTAACTCATTGAAACCTAAATAATTGACCGGCTCATACCATAAGAGCGTTTGATAAATGCCCAGCCAGGCGTTCAAAGCATTTTGACCGGATGGGTATTCTGCATTTTCGAAAACCCGAATAGCATCTGCTATGGTTTTTTCACGAGTTGGCATAAGATACTCCTAAGCTTAGGATTTCAAGAGTCCAATTACATATTCTTCGTGTATTCGTTGTTCAATCATAGAATCGGATTTCTTGCCGAACCGAGCAGGCATCATTCTCTTATTACGATCCAAAATACGTTGGGCCACTCCGACCACTTCAAAACCCTCGCTGCTGGCTATGTCCGCCAGACATATATGTGTTTGGACATCTAAGCCACGCATGGTTGACGTGCCTACAACAACAATTGCGATTGAGTCCTTCTGAAGGACACGATACATTTCAGCAAACACTAGCATCATCTCTACAAAATACTTGTGCAGAATAGCAGCTTTACTTTGATCAAGCTCTTTCAACTGACGAGTTATATACTCTGCACTTTCGGAAAGTAATGTGTTTTGAGAATTCCCGACGCGTTCAGATCCAATGTATTTCGCTCGTAGTTCAGATAAGTTCCCAATAGATTCGCCAAACCATACTAGAGAGAATTTATGTGCTCGCATGTAATCTATGGCATTAGCATAAGGTGGGGATGTGACAATCAAATCCACTGATCGGTCCGCAAGAGGCATAAGGCGAGCATCACTTGTAATAATGGCAGCATTCGAGCCATTTGCTTTGAGCTGAGCGATACTTACAAGGTTTTTCCTCAACTTAAGCTTAAATTGCTCAATAGCATTCTTTGGGATTTTGGTTTCATCCAAGTGAGGGCGACTATGTGCCAGATCGCGTGCGCGTGAGACGCCGCCTGATTTCGTGATAATGATTGATGAAAAGGTTAATTCAAGAAAGTGACGCGCTAGAGGGTTATCTATTTCTTGAATCGCCAATGCCAGGGCAGTTAGCTCTCGTTGCGTGGTGGGACAGAACCAATAATTAACGAACTCTTTTGTCTGCGTGTCGAATCGCCTGACGAGATTCTGATCTATGATTTCCTTATCCGATAATAAGTTACTCGCCCTAGCAATAACTGTGACACCAATATCTCGTAAGATATTTATATCTAATGGCGTAACTTTTACACGACACAAACGCAAGGCAAGGGGGTCAATATCGAGACCGATCCCTTCCCTCCCCTCAAGTAATGCCTCAACCACCGTTGTTCCAGAACCCATCATGGGATCGAGGATTACATCACCGGGGTTTGTTAATCCGCGTATGAAAGCCCGAGGCAATTGAGGAGGGAATTTGGCAGCAAAGGCATGAAGATCATGTGACGCATAACTATTCTCTCCGTGAAAATTTAACTCACCTTGCAATAATGTTTCAAGTCTCTCACGCTTGCTTAGTGCATGTTCAACGCGTGAGAGAAAATTAACAGATGGCGAGGTTTCGACATCAAATGCAAAAAGCCGGAGTTGTTCTCTGATAGTATGTTTTGTTTTGGTATTGGCTGAATGTGAGGTGCCCATGATTTCTATTCCTTACGGGATCACGATCAAACGGTAAGTTATTAATCTATAACCTTCCAATCCATCGGCTCGCCAGCCAGGTAGCGGAAGGTCGCGCCAAACTGTGCCCGGCCCTCTTCCCCGAGCACGCGCGCCAGCGGCCATTTCTCGTAATCCTTCCAGAATTGGTAAAGCCGCCACGGAAATGGGCGCGGGTACTCGAAAAAGAATCGGTAGGCATAATTCCACGCCGATTCGACCTGCTCTCGGCCAGGGCGATGCTGCCCGGGATTGGCGAGAACGTTTTCGATCATGCGGAAATATTCATCCCAGGTGTTTGGATCCAGCGTAAAGCCGCGCGCCCGGTAATGGGTCTTGCCCACAACGATGACCGGGATGCCTCTCATAACCATCTCCAGGCCGGTGGTAGTCACGTAGACCAGTCCCAGGCTGGTCAGTTCCATCAAATCGTAGGTGTTGACTTTATCGAGCGCTTCGATGAGGTGGATATTCTCAGGCAGCGTGGGCAGGGCAGTCTTGACCGCATCTACCATTGTTGCGCCGTGCGTATACTTCTCGCCGGGATGGATGCGGACGACTAACTGCACATCCGGGCGTTTGGCAAAGAACTGGACAGTACGGCCAATCCACTCCGCCATACTGCGGCTGAAAACCTCGCGGCCGAGGATCAGGCTGTCTCCTAGCACATTCGTCGCCAGCAGGACAACCGGCTTGGAATCCAATCCCAAAGCGGCGCGGGCTTGCAGGCTACCCTGGGTGGGCACCTCCTGCCAAAGGCGATCGGACTTGCCGAAACTGCGCGCTCCCTGGCGGGCTGCTTCCAACGCCTCGATAAGGGTGCGTTGTTCGTCGCTAAGTTGCAGATGACCTCGCGCCTGCCAGAGTTCGTCTGTGTTCAGGTGCATGATCTCGTCGCCCTGCGATAACCAAAGCTGCTCGCGTTCTTCGCTGAATTCATAAGTTACGACCGGTAAGCCGAGGTAGCGCGCAACTTGATAAACTACACCCAACTCGACAACGACGCCGTTTGGGATAACGACTACATCCGGGCGCTGGGCTTTCAGCCAAGCCAGCGCGACGCGAGCAGCCATTGTGTTGCGCTCGAGCCGCAGACGGTATAACTTGCTATCCGTGTCCACCTCTTCGACCTCGAGCCTGTATTGTACATCGTAAGCGCTGATCTGCCGGACGGCTCTCTCCAGCTCGGATGGAAGCGACCTGGTTGGTTGGATATCCAGCAGAGAGACGATCTCCATCAACGAGCAAGCCGGTTCCAGCACAGCACGGGTGTAAAGGTTTTGGCGGCGCAGATCGAAAGTATTGACAGGTTTGTCGTATTCCGAGAGAGGGGAATAGGCAAAGGTCACCTTGTGCCCGAATCCAGTCAATGCCAGACTGATCAGGGCGCCCTCTTCGATCCAAAAATGGAGCGTGCTGAAAACGAGGATACATTTGCCGGCTGGCGCAGCGGTTGCAAAGGGTTTTACCTGTGCACAGGCCTGTGGTAACGCCGCCTGGAGATTATTCAGGTTGAAATGACTTCGGATGGTCCGCTTGCGATGTCGCAGCCGCCAGTATATATCGGGAACCAGGGGTATTTCGCCAAGCAGGTTCTTGACCGTGTCCTTAGCGCTCATGCGTTTTTTCTATACTCCATTCCAGGCGCGGACGTATGACGCCCTGGCGCGGTTCCAGCCATTGCATTCCGGGCGCGCCGACAGAATCAACGTTAAAGTCGAGCGCTTGTTCTTCTTCGAAATAACGTTTGATGTGATAGGAACTGGCATTGACGCCCAGCGAGTAGCGTCCCTGGTTGAGCGTGTCGGCCGGTACGGCGCATTTGCTGATGTAGTAACCCGCCGGGCGGCTGGTATGTCTTACGAACAATGCCGGATCGTCGGTGTCGAATGAGGTGAATACCGCCTCGCCGCGCGTCGTGTTCAGGTAAAAGCCCACCCGCAGACCGGTTGCAGGCACACTGAGGCTGTACTCCATCTCGATCGTGAAAGGCTCGGTGGAGCGGACGGTGTCCACGACATGCCCGCGATTGTCGCGCAGACGCAGGGCGATCGGGCGGAAGGGCGCGGCCCCGTCCGGCACCTCGTCCAGGTCCCAGAAGCGTTCGCCAGCCTTGGCGTGTCCAGCGGAAAGGTAGTAATCCACGGCCTCGGCTGAAGCGGCGCGCAAGATCAGCTTTCCCTTTTCCAGCACGATGGTCTCCTGGGTCAGACGCAAAATGGCAGACATGTTGTGGCTGACGAACAATACCGTGCGTCCCTGCTGGGCCACGTCGCCCATCTTGCCCAGGCACTTTCGCTGGAACTCGGCGTCGCCGACGGCCAGCACTTCGTCCACGACCAGGATTTCCGGTTCAAGGTGGGCAGCGACGGCGAAGGCCAGGCGGAGGTACATACCGCTGGAATAGCGCTTGACCGGCGTGTCAATGAACTGCTCGACCTCTGAAAATGCGACGATTTCATCGAATTTACGCTCGATCTCGGCCCGTTTCATGCCCAGGATGGCTCCGTTCAGGTAGATGTTCTCGCGGCCGGTCAGTTCTGGATGAAAGCCGGTGCCGACCTCGAGCAATGACCCAACCCGGCCGCGGATCTGCACCATGCCTTCGGTCGGATCGGTGATGCGCGAAAGAACCTTGAGCAAGGTGCTCTTGCCAGCCCCATTGCGGCCAATGACACCCAGCACCTGTCCTTGCTGTACCTCGAACGAGACATCTTTTAGTGCCCATATCTCGTTTACGGCATCTTCGCCGGAGCCGTCGTTTGCGCGCCGCGTCAGGCGGGTTGTCACTTGAGCGCCCCAATCCACCAACTGGTCACGCAAGGTATCGTGCCGCTGGGTCAGCGCGCCGATGCGGTAGCGCTTGCTTAGGTTCTCAGCGCGAATGGCGATCTCATTCATGAAGGTTACCCTAGACAATATCCGCGAACGTCCGTTCCATGCGTTTGAAGAAGTACAGACCTGTGACCAGCAGAGTCAGCACCACAGCCGTCGAGACAGCCAGCGAGGCGTCCGGCGCTTGGGTACCGAGCAGCGCCCAGCGAAAGCCCTGGATGACGCCTGCCATCGGGTTGAGGGCGAACACCAGTTGCCATTTGGCACTTGGAATGATACTGGACGAGTACACGACCGGCGAAGCATAGAACCAGGCCTGGACGATAAAGGGGATCATGTGCTGCACATCGCGGTACTGGACGTTGAGCGCCGAAAGCCACAGGCCCACAGCCAGGGCGGTCAGGAGGGCCAGGATTACCAGCGGTGGCAGCCAGAGCACATTCAGGGTAATTTGCAGATGGTAGTAAAACATCAATCCGAGCAAAACCAGGAAGGCCAGGCAAAAATCAATCAGCCCGGCAGCCACCGCCGAGAAGGGGATTACCAATCTGGGAAAATATACTTTGGTTATTAAGTTGGAATTGCCGACCAGGCTGGTGCCGGCGCGTTGCAAGGCGCCAGCAAATAGCTGCCAGGGTAAGAGCGCCACAAAGCTGAATACGGGATATGGCACGCCGTTATCAGTTGGGACTTTGAGCAGGTATCCCATGATGACGCTGAAAATAACCATGGTCAGCAGCGGTTGCAGGATGGCCCAGGCTACGCCCAGGAAAGCCTGCTTATAGCGCACCTTGACATCGCGCCAGGTCAAGAAATATACGAGTTCGCGATAGATCCACAAGTCGCGCAGGTTGAGGGCGGTCCAACCGCGCGCTGGGCGGATGGTGATGGTTGAAGGCTTGCCCTGCCTGTCCTGGCCGACAGGCCAGGGAGCGGAGTCGAAGGGTTGAAGGTTTGATTTAGCCATATTAGCGACTCTCTAACTAAAGAACTTTCAACTTGCAACTCTCAACTTGAAATCTCGATACCACTCGATAGTTCTGCGTAAGCCTTCTTCGAAAGACGTCGCGGCGCGGAAGCCGAAGTATTTTTCAGCGCGGCTTACGTCCAGACACCGGCGCGGTTGGCCGTTAGGTTTGCTGACATCCCAGACCAACTTGCCTTCAAAGCCGGTCAGGCGGGCGATCATCTCGACCAGATCTTTGATGGAAATCTCGAAACCTGATCCCAGGTTGACCGGCTGCGGGCCATCATATTTCTCGGTCGCCAGCAGGATGCCCTCGGCGGCGTCTTCCACATACAAGAATTCGCGCGTCGGCGAGCCATTCCCCCAAACGCTAATCTCTTTTTCGCCGCACTCCTGCGCCTCCAGGCACTTGCGGATCAGGGCCGGGATGACGTGCGAGGATTTCAAATCGAAATTATCGCCTGGCCCATAAAGGTTCACGGGCAGGAGAAAAATGGCGTTAAATCCATACTGCTGGCGATAAGCCTGTGACTGAACCAGGAGCATCTTTTTAGCCAGCCCGTAGGGCGCGTTGGTCTCTTCCGGGTAGCCATCCCACAGGTTGTCTTCTTTGAACGGTACAGGTGTAAATTTAGGGTATGCACATACCGTGCCAAGTGCGACGAACTTGCCAATTTCGCGCTGCCACGCCTGGTGCATCATCTCCGCGCCCATCATCAGATTGTCGTAGAAGAATTCCGCTGGATGCTCGCGGTTTGCACCAATGCCGCCGACGCGCGCAGCGAGGTGGATAACAACCGTGTTTGAAGGTTGAAAGTTGAAGGTTGAAGGTTGAAAACCGGTCACATTCAGATGGGTCGGGCGTTCATTGGCAGGGCGCATTGCCTCATCCAGCAGGCGGCGGATATCGTTGTGGTCAGCCAAATTGTAATATTCGATGCATGGAATCAAAATATCTGCCGCGCCGCGCTGGATCAGCTTCTTGATGATGAAGGAGCCGAGGAATCCCGCGCCGCCGGTCACGATAAACCTCTTATCTTGCCAGAAACTATTTGCCATCATGCTTCCTCTTTCATGTGCAAAAGCACCTTGAGGCCGCTCACCTCCAACATAGGCGCCTTACCATCTGGTACGATGGCGATGTGCTGCTCGAGACAGGTTAATTTGCAGATATCGGCCACGTCACCTTCGCCGACGAGGCTCACGCGTTCGAAACCGGCCTGGCGTACTTGCTCCAGGTGCTCCTGAACGCGCTTTCGCGTCCGCCGGTACAGGTTGAATTGCTGCTCGATATAATCCACCGTCAGGCGGGCGCGCAGGGCGATCCCCTCCGCTGTGATGATATAGCGGAGCTTCTTCCGTTCGGCGCGCTTGATCTTAATGTAACCCTTTTCGATCAAGCGCTTGAGGTGCCAATTGACCGTCCCGACCGCCACGCCTAATTGGGTGGCGATCGAGGCCTGGGTCACGTTGGGATCGCGCTCGATGGTCTCGAGCAGGGCAAGTTCACGGGCGGTATCAGGAGAGGTTTCCATTAGTATTTCCAAAATTCAATTGTTGAATTATAATCCCAGATCTAGAGACGTCAAGGGTGCTTCGATAGGCTCTTCAGCGTTGATATTACTGTGTAAAATGACCCCTGCAAAATGAGCGCACACCCACCACCCTTCCTATCCCCTCAGCCCGACCCAACTGCAATACGTTATCGAACAGAACGCGTCGCACACTGGGATGCAATGGCACGCCGCCTGGATACCTGGCGCGCCTGGGGTGGCGCCTATCACCAGCGGTTGATGATCCAGCGCCACCTCCTAATCGCCCCCTCGTGATCACCTTCGACGACGGCAACCAGGATGTTTATCTCCTATTTGCCTGGTTCAGTCCAGTAGACTTCCACCAACGCCCACGTTAACTCCAACGCCTTAGTCGCTTCGTTCAGCCCATGCTTCACGCCAAACGCTCTCTCTTTACTGACCAAGACCAGTGTAAAAACTATCTGGAAAATCGGCCACCCGATAAATGCGCACGTACTCGATACCGTTCATCCAGATCACGTGTTCAGGGGAGATAGCCTCGAGCGCTGCCAAAAGCTTTGCAGGAATGTTGCGACGTTTTTGAACGGCATAGTAAATGACCAGGTAATCAGAAGTGCGGATGTTGTTGATCACCTCTTGATCAACAAGTTGCGAAATGTTTATGTATTTGTTTTTCCCTGGAAAGAAATAAGAGACAACGCCCTGGGAGTACCAAGCCATTACGGTCAGATCTTGTGCATCGGGCTTCTGAGCCAGATAACGCCCCGCTAACTCCAACCCTTCCCCATACCCAAAATTCGGATTTTTCCCTTTCTCCACAATCGCCATGATGGGATTGTAGTAAGTGTAATAGTAAGGATAATACGGGAACGCGCTGATCCCTTGCAGCAGCAAAACGGTGACCAGGATCGTATTCTTGATGGACTGTCGCTTGAAGGCGCGGATTTTCGACCCCAACCAGTCAATCCCGCAGATCAAGCCCATACCGGCTACCACATCCAGGCTCACGTAGCTCGATATGACGTAGTGGGGAGAATTGCGCCCGCGTGCAACACCAAACATAAATATGAAAAGCAGCGCGACGAACCCCAAATAGGAAATAACGTATTTCTTGAGGTTAGGCTTGGCGCTACCATCCCTGGCTAAGAAAGATAAGCCTGCCAGGATGACCCCCAGCCAAAGCAGAGGCGTTGTCCGCCACAGCATTCCATAGACAAAGGATGGGCTCCCATTCCAGTCAAGGCCGAATTGATTTGGATCCAGCACCTTCGTAACAACCAGTGGCTGCCCTTGGAAAGCATTACTGAGGAAATCTCCATAAACCGCAAAAAGCATTTTGCCGGGCGCTACCCACATTCCCGGCCATATTATTAAGAAGACCAAGACGATAATGGCTAACCACATGAGTAGAGTTTTGATCGAATACTTTATTACTCCAAGAGGCAATCTCTTGCTCGCTCGCCATTCTGACACCACCTTATCACTTAGAAGCAAAATCACAAGAGGCAAGATAGCCAGCGCTGAAGATTTGGTCAATTGGGCCAAGCCGGCTGAGGCGGCCGAAAGAATTAAAAAGAACGGATGAGATTCTTTATACAAATAAATGATCATCCCTAAGCCCGATAGCAACATGAAAAGGGATAACATCCCCTCGTGATTCAATAAACGTGAATGGCCAAGGAAATATGGATCAAAGGCAATGAACAAGGTGGCTGCCAACGCCAAGCGGTTCCCGAATAGTTTACGCAAAAGGTAAAACGCCAGTAGCAACAATACGGTAATGACCACAACCTGGATCAACCGGCTGCGTTTGAGCAACTCCAGGGATAGTTTGTTGTACTCCAGTAGAAAGCTGTCGAACTTGAAACCGTCATTGAAGTATCCCTGTCCCAGACCACGGTAGGCAGGGAAATACCATAGCATGGCTGCCGTGATAATCCACATGACAACCACGTCTTCGCCATCAACAGTATTGGCAAAGTCAAAATGTCTAAGAGCATAATAAAAATTCCCACTATACCTGAGCCAATCTGACTCATCCACGCTGACAAATTGATCCAACCCAATCAAGCGCGGCAGTAAAGTGAGAAGACAAAGGCCAATGAGTGTCAATATAAGAACAATCGTTTGTTTGCGCATTTTGAACTTCCTGAAGAACTATTGACTACTCTGCTGGTTCCATCCACTATCAACACTTGAGAAGGGTGACTACCCAAAATTCAGTACGCGAATTATAGCTGCGAACAGAAATGGGTCAAGGGCGGGAGCTATGGCTATCGCCGGATTGTAGAACCGCTACTGAGAATTTAGGCTGAGAGGCGCGGCTTATGAACGCTCGCGCTGGATGGAATTCTTTATCTCGGGGCTGACGGCGGCCTGTCACACGGGGATGCTTCGCGAACGCCGCCTCAGCCGAAGGCGAAAATCCGTCAGGGTTATAAGCGTGAAATTGGCAGAAATAAGACCCCCCCGTCCGATTTGGGCGGGGGGTTGTACTTCAGGAAGGCGTTTCTGCAGGCGGCTCTACTGGCGGTTCTTTCGACAGGCCGAGGATGAAGATATCAATGTCGCGGCCGACGGCTCAACTCCTTGCCGTCCAGCCACGTTTCCACGAACCGCTCCAGCGTAACCCGGCTGTTCTCGAACGTCAGCCCGTTCCCGATTTTCGTCAGGGTTTGCTTGACCCAAACTCGGCATTCTTTCTGCGTTTTCGCATACTTCGTCAGGCGACTTCCTTTCAGCGATACATTAGCCACCCACTTCGGCGGGTTTCAACAATCGTGAATCCATGGTCACTCTCCAATTTTAACCTGTCTCTTTATACAGAACGGATGTTTCAATTTTAATTCGAGTTGTCTTAACATTTCTCATGCCGGATAAATCTCGTTTTGATCGCGCACTTCAATTCTGGGAAATGAGAATAGATAAGACACTCCCCATCCACCCCACCGGTCACGCTTTGTCGAATGGGATTCAGGACGGTCTCAGCCGCGCGCTCCAGAAGGGTTCGGTAGCGGGTCACATCCACCGTCCGCAGGTCCGCTGGTTCCGGTATATCCCACGCCCGGACGCCCGGCCTGCCGCGTGTATACAGGAAGCGTACTCTCTGCCCTGGCCGCACCACCTTCCCGGTCTCCTGCATCTGCCGCACTGCCCGCGCCGCCGGAGAGGGCGTGGAATACTCTCCAAGTTCCCGGCTGAGTTTTTGAGACACAAGTAATTTCTCCACCGGTACACGCCCCGTACGCAGCGTTTCCAGGCGCTTATGGACAAGGGCCTGCGCCTTCGGCAGTACATCCTTCAGACCCTCTGCATCCGGCGCCTGGGCAAGGATCTCCAGGATGCTCATCTGCGTTTCAACGATGAAAGGCGGGGTATCCCTGCGGCGGGCCTCAATGCCGCGCACCTTGATCGAGCCATCCTGGAATACACCGAAATAACGGTTGGGCACCGGCACCTTGTCATTCAAGCGGGAAGGCAGGAAGACAACCCAGCGGTACACCCCATCCAGAGAAATCGGCAGGCCGGTCCGTTCGGTGATATCAGCCAGCAGGGCTTCGAAATCCGCCGGGGTCTTGCAACCCTGCTTGTGCACCCACAGCCCATCCACATACATGTGGAGAATCTCATAATCCAGGTCCTCAGCTGCTTCCTTCGCACGCAGCAGAGCTTCGCGCCCGTAGGCTGTCACCGCCTCATGGGCTTCAATACGCCCGAAGCGGGCATTCTTGTATCCCAGGTAACCGAAGCAAGTCACCAGCAGCCATTTCTCTGCAGAAGCCAGCGCCTGATAGACAGGACGACGGCAGTCATAGCGGTGGAGGGTCAGGAGAGCCGACTTGAGCGCCAGCCGCTTGTTCAAGAGCGGGGCTAGCGTCAGGGGAACAATCCCGGGTTCGCCGGGCGCCACTTCAAGATCACTCCCCGCCCGCGGCACTTCTGGAGAAATGTTGAACCGCACCATGATGCCCGGATACAACGAAACAAAGTCGATCCCTGCCACGTCGCGGTGCAGCCCAATGGTCGGCTGGTAGACCATCCCGCCCATGTCCGCCCGCAGCAGGTCCATGGCCGTTTTGGGCCTCTCCGCCTGGCCCTTGTGCCAGGGAATGAGAATGCCTTTCTGGAGGGCGGTGACGAACTGCATAGACGAAATCCCCGTGCCCGGAGACAGGCGGGCGGCATCCTGGGCAGGCTGGCGGGTGACGCGTGCCATCTCCAGCACACCATCCAAACCATAGTCATTCCACAGCATGGCATTGTGCCGGTCCAAGTGCCAGCGACCGCGCAGTTGCACCTGCCGGCCGCGGTAGACGATCTGGCCGTACGAAAAATAGGTGTGCTCTTTCCGTTCCGCCACTGCCTGGCTTTCGTCCCGGTTCAAAGGCAGGGTAATCCCGCTCTCCTTCGAGAGTTTCATCAGGAATGGCAGCAACCAGGTATCACCCCAAGAGGTCAGGATCAGGTCCGGGTCATAGCGCCTGAGTTCGGCGCCCAGGCAGACAAGCAGCGGGGTCCTTTTCTCCAAAGGCAGCGAATAGCGGACGCGTTCATAAGCAATGGTGACCGCTTGTGGTTCCCCGTGCGCCGGATCGCAATCCGGTTCGAGCGACAGGATGCGCAAGGGCGCGGTTGCAGGTTCAAGGTCCCAAGGTGTGTCGAGAGGGATGATGCTTACCATTCTTTCTTCCTGGACTTCCAGCCGGCAGCGCGCCAGCGGAAAGACGCCGAAAGCCGCCGCATAGCGTAACGGCAAGGATATGTCCGCGTCGTAATAGGTCAGGTCGGGGAAGGCGGCAACCATGCTGCGGAACAACTCATCCAGCTTTGCAGGCTGCAAGACTTCGGCAGCCAGGACGGGCACCATCCCCTGGAACACATCCGTGCGCTCCTTGCGCGACAGGTGGACAGGCACATCCTGCGCTTCGAGCCACTTCCAGAGCTGCCGCAAGCGGGGGGCGGGGCCGGCGGCATAAACCGTCGCGGCGAAGTCCTGAACGAAGCGATACCGTTTCCCGTCCTCGCCGATCAGCCAGAGGGTCAGGTCCGTTTCGTTCGGATATACATCAAACAGCCAGCCTGAAATCGTCGCGGTCATTTTTTCCTGGAGAGGAGGTCTTCCATTTGCTGACGCAGATGCATGACTTCCTTGTGCTCTTCCACTAGCCGAGGCGGCCACAAGCCGCCATCGGCTGCTTCGGCGCCACGAGGCGCCGCAGGCAAGCACGCCGGAAACGGGTAAAGGCTCACCCTCATGGCTGCCGGGTGGTCAACGCCTCCACCCGCTCTCTCAATCGCATCACTTCTTTGTGCTCTTCCAGCAGCATCGCCAGCAGGAAGACTTCGAATGGCAGGGCGTGGGAGGCGTACTGCGCGGCAGCCAAATGCTGGCGGGCGCTGGTGAACAGGTCGTCCAGGGCCAATTGGTCCGCCCTCCGCAGGGCGCGCCGGAAGCGGGCAAAGGCGGCCTCCTCTTGCATCAAGACTACCGTGGCAGATGGCAGAGTACGTCCCATACGCAGCACCTACCTGATTAGAACAACCTCATCGGTTCAAGAGCCGGCGCGGCCGGCTGGGCAAAAAAGGTATCCACCGCGGATGCCTGGAGCAGGCTTAGCAATTCAATAGCTGCCTGGCTCGGGACGGCTGGTGGGTGCACGCTCACCACCCCTCCCGCAAACCATTCCAGCCGCTCCAGATGAGCAAGACAAGAGCGCAACAGCCGTTTGCGTTCCCCGATCTGGACAGACTCGTCGTAGAACGTGCTGAGCAAATCCAGAACGACAAAGGGAGCCTGTGTTGAGGGCGTGCTTTCCAGGAGCGAGAGCACCTGGTAACAGGTGAAGGCCCGCGAGACCGTGATACGGTTCAAGACCTCTTGCCGCCCGCGCGCGGCGCGTGCCACCGTATAGGCATTGAACCGGTTGCCGCCATCCAGGACGCGCAAAGCACAGCGCTCTCCCAGACGGGCAATGGCGGTCAGCATGGTGGAGTTCAGGCTGCGCGGGCCAACCAAGAGAATCCAACTGCCGGCTTTGGGTTCGATGGATGTGATCATGCATGTAGGATAGCATTTACAGGAATTAAAAAACACCCCCTTTCGGGGGTGAAGGATACCGGTCTTATGGAGGTGCTACCGGTGGGGGTTAAGCGAATCCGAGACCTAGCATTGTGCAGGCGGACCCCATTCGCTGAAATCCCAGTTCCCAAGCAGCATCCGCAGCTCATCTTTGCTATGCAAATGGAATTTGACCAGGGCCTGCCGCACGTACCCCTTGACCGTATCTGGCGAGACCCCCATCCGCGCCGCCATTTGCCGGTTGGTGTATCCCAGGCAGGTGAACGCGGTCACTTCCTGTTCGCGCTGCGACAGAGTCCCCCAGCGCTCCTTCAGCCCATCCGACGTTTGCAGATGGGCCAGCCCCGCCGTGAGCAGCTCAGCCTGGATTTCCTCCACCGGGCGTCCTTCCCTATCGGCACGATCCACCAGCGCCGCGTGCAGGTTTTCATCCAACGCAAAATAGCGCCCCCCCCCCGCCGCTAACCGAGGCGGCATCAAGACGCCATCGGCTGCTTCGGCGCCACGAGGCGTCGAAGACAGACCGAGCAGAGAAGGCAACCGCTCCCATAGGTTCATAATCAGAGATGATTATATAGAACATCCGTTCTATTGTCAAGTCCCCGTTCATCTTTTTTCTCTCCCCCCTCCCCTCCTGTTGACCCGCCCCCGCGCGCCCACCGCCCTAGCCGAGGCGGCGTTCGCGTAGCACCCCCGCGGAGCAAGCCGCCATCGGCCTTCAAGCCATCACTACTCAACTCGCTGCCCGTTTTTCCTGAACTAAAGATACACTACCGTCGCGGAAGTGTGCGAATTGATACAGTGTTTTAGGGTAAAATTGCTTCGATAGGTTACACCATCTTCTTTTGGGTGTGGCAAAAAGGACCCCCATGCAAAGACATAAACTCCTCGTACTCTTTCTAACCTCCCTGGCAGCTCTACTTTTGATGGGCTGCGGGTTGGCAACTGATTTTCCTGGCTCCGACGATACGAGCTGCAAGGACCGCTCGACTGCGGCAGATGCCGATCTGCCCGTGCCTGATCCGGCGCTGCTGGGCGGCCGGGTGGCTTTCCTGTCAGACCGCGATGACCCTGATGGCGAAATTTACCTGTACGACCCACTGAGCGCGGCGCTAACCCGCCTGACGAACAACCACCTGCCGGAAGAGGACCTCGCACCATCTCCCGACGGTGCAGCCCTGGCTTTCACGGTGGGTCAGGAGTTGTACCGCCTTGACCTCGACTGCGGCACGGCCGTCAATGGCTGCACGCAGGAAAACTGGCGACTGCTGGCGAGCGGCGTCTCCCAGCCCGATTGGACGCGTTGGGGCATCGCCGTGACCTTGAACTTCACGCAAACCTTCAGTGAAAACTCATCGGATATAGCCGCGGTAGACCCTTCCAGCGGGGAAGTCAAAGCCTTCGACCTGGGCGAATCTAAGCCTGGATGCGGCGACTGTTTGATGATGAAAGCCAGCCAACCCACGCTGAACCCGCAAACAAGCTGCATGCTTTATGTGCAGGAGTCGTGGCCCCACACAGACCCGTATTTTGCATTGCAGGAATTCAGCTTTATGCTGGATGTTCCCCAGTCCGGCAGTTGTCCTGCTCTCCGCATCTCTCCTGCCGCTCAAGACCTGGCCTGGCTGCCAGACGGCCAACGCGTGGCCTGGAGCGAAAGCGGTATCTGTGTATCCACAGCCGATGACCAAAAAACCATCCCGACAGTATTGTGGACGCCCGGCCAAAATGCCAGCCATCCCTCTTTTTCGCCAGATGGAAAATGGATGGTTTTCGAGTCGGGCTTGAGCGGAAATGCCGAGATTTATGTTATGGCGGTGCCTGCCTCCGGCCAGGTGAACCGGGCGGGTAAAAGCCAACTGAACCTTAGCAGCAATCCTAAGAAGGATTGGGGCTCCGTGTGGCTGCCTTGATATAAAGGAGATTACTATGCCACCTCGCTTACACAAAATCTTGCGCTTCGAACTGCCATTGGCTGCCGCGATGGATATCGTTATCCAGGCGGTGCAGGCCATTCCGGCGGTTATCATGAATGTCAATGACCAGAAACGTAATCTGACGGCTAAGACGCAAATGAGCATGAAATCGCACGGCGAGAACATCCGGGTCCAAGTTGAAGCATTGGACAAAGACGATAGTCAGTACCAAGTGCGCATTGACAGCGAGTTGATGTGGATTCTGAGCGAGACGCAGCTCGATTGGGGAATCAATGCGCACAACATAGAGGTGTTTGAAAAGGCCATGCGGCAAGGTGTGCGCCAGTGGGAAAAAGCGCATAAAGCGGCGCCGTTATTATCGACCTCTGCTCCGGTTGGTCCCCGTCGCGAGTCAAGCAGTTTAGAGCAGATGCAGTGCAGTGCCTGTGGTGCGAAGCTCACTCGTCAAGCGGAGGCTGGCTCCTGGAGGTGTGACTACTGCGGGCACGAATATATTAAAAAGGACTAGCGACTGCCAGCCTTCCCACAACTCCCCGCGCATATGCGGTTGCGCCAGGCCCATCGACAGCAGTTCCGCCTGCACCTCCTCCACCGGATGTTGTTCCCGGTCGGCCAGGTCCACCCGCGCCGAGTGCAGATTTTCATCTAACGCAAGATAGCGCCTCCCCCCCGCGCGCCCCTCCCTCCCACGCCCATGCCTGCCATCATCCTCAATCACCAATCATCAATCTCCAATCCTCAACACCCTTCAGGGCGGTTGGGCTTGTTGCTCGTTTCCCTCTGAGATGCTATACTTTAAGAGATCTCCATATGCTTTTGAGCCACCAAACGGCGGTTGAGCACCTGGTTTGCCCACTCTTTGTAAGCGCGATGGCAAAATAGTCGTGAAAAAAACCTGCTCATTATTTTGTGAAAGCGGAATCCGATTGTATGGAGCCACAATGGCATAGTATCCTTACCGAGGTAGCTAGAAACCTACATGCGATCGGCAGCGCCAACGATGCCGAGGACCATCACTACGAAGAGGATGCAGAGCGAATGCGCATTGAGGCCTGCGCGTCGCTCCGAGAACTTCTGGAGGAGCATCCATTCCTGGGCGACCTACTTCCTGGGCTGCGCTGGGAGTTGGAGACAGGCCACATTCTGGGGTTTGGTTGGAGTCAGCTTCTCGATGCGCTCGAGGTGCATTTGTCTGCGATGTCTGGCTGGAGCTGAATGACCAGTTCTACATCGTATCCATCTGGAGCGAGTACACCAACCCAGACGATTTCTGGGCCTTCCAGGCCGGCGCCGATGCACTCGTCAAAAGCCTGGTGTTCAAGTAGTTATACAGGATCCAGGATGCCAGTCTGCTGATCCCCCGCACCCGAAAGGGAAAATATGAAACCCATCCTCCGCTTACTCAGTGTTCTGTTGCTTTTCTGTCTGCTGGATTCTGCCTGCGGCCCGGCTGGCACTACCACTCCCTCCGAGACTGCCTCCCCGTCCGCCACCGCGCTTCCCACGGCCACCACCACGGTTGCCCCACCCGAACCTACCGCCTCCCCGAGCCCGCTGCCCACCCCGCAGGCGGGCGGATTTGAGTCGGATGGCGAACTGGACCAGGGTTGGTACTGGCTGCAGGACGACGACCCGGCCGCAACCGCCCGGTGGGAACTCTCTTCCCTCCAGCCGGATGCGGATATCGTCCTTGATCTGACGGTGCTTGCCACCGATGCAGACCGGAGCCGCGGCCTGCCGGCCGAATTCAACCTCTACTTCGGGATCGATGACCAGGCCGGACAGGCGGGTGCATTGAACCGCCAGGTGGTCTATCTCCCCAACACCGCCTCCGACCTGGACCCGCAGGGCTTCATCTGCTCCGGTACCATTGTCATCGATCATACCTTGATCCCGGCTGGTGTTACCTCCCTCTGGGTAAGGGCCAGCCGCTTGGAGCAGGGGGGGATGGGTTCCCCGGCCGGTACGCAACTGGCCTTTCGCTCCACCAGCCTGCAGGTCGAGCCGCCCCTGCCTCCCGTGCAGATAGTCAGCGCGCAGATCTACCAGGGCGGTGATTTTTCATCGGACGGCGATTTCATCAGCGGCTGGTGGTGGATGCGGGATTCCGCCCACCAGGCCAGCGCCACCTGGAATTTCGCCACCCTCCCGGCCGGCACCGGCGATTTGACCATCGACTTTGAGGTGCTGGCTACCGACCGTGCGGATGGCGCGGGCGGCTTGGATGCCGTATTCTACTTCAGCTACGGGCCTGTCCCGGACACGCGGCTCCTGGAGGATGTCCCGGCCGAACTGGTCAGCCTGCCCAACACTTTGTGGGCCGATGACCCGGTCGGCTACACCTGCCGGGGCAGCTACACCATCCCGCGCGCCAGCCTGCCTCCCGGGACGGAGAAGATCTGGTTCAAGATCAGCCGGGTCGACAACCTGGGCCAGAACCCGGTCGACCGCCACGTGGCCTTCATGCAGACCAGCATCACCTTCTCTGAAGGCACCACCACTAACGGGGATGGCTCCAGCCAGGAGCAGGCCATCCTGATCACCACCGGCAACTACTCCGGCTTGTTGGATGCCCAGAAGACCGAGGTCTGGTACAAGATCCTTCTCGACCCAAAGCAAAAGATCGACTTCGAGTTCCAATTCCCAGACGAAGCGCTCTTCCAGGGCGTTTTGTATGATCCGTCCCTGCTCTTGAAAGAGTCTTCCATCCCAATAACCGGAATAACGGGGGCCCCTCCTTTTGATTACCTGGCTCACGTGGCCGCCGATGATGGAGGCGGATACTGGTACCTGAAGGTCATGCGCACATCCGGAGAGGGCGATTACCATTTCTTTTCCTACGTCGAAACCCAAAATGAAGCCGGACGCGGCGGGGATGCCGGCGACGTCCTCACTGCCGCCACCCCGATTACCAATGGCCAATATGGCGGTGTCGTCATGCAGGATGACCCGACTGATTATTATCGTATTCCCCTGGATCCCGGGCAGACGGTCATGATCACGCTCACGCATTACTTCTGGATCACGATGTCACATTACTACGAGGACGACTCCTGGTACGGTACAACCACATTCCGGAGCCACATGCGCTGGTACGGGAACGACCTGGATTACTACGCCAACACCCATGACGGCACAAGTACCATGTCGCTCAGCAATAGCAGCACCAACACCCAGTCGGGGATCGTCATCTACGCGGTCAATGTCAATAGCGGCCGGGGAGGAGGCTATCAGCTGGATGTGGCTATTACCGGCACCTCCGCCTGTGACGGGGTCACCGCAGAGGCGGACACGTACTACACCAGCGCCGCCTCCGACCTGGGCTGGAACTGGCTGCAGGACGACGGCCGCTACCTTTCGGCCACCTGGCTCTTCCGCACCCTGCCGCCCGGGACCGGGGACTACAAGTTCCACGTCGAAATCCCCCTCCGACTCACAACCGGGGGAAGCGGTACCCCGCAGGGAAAATTCTATCTCCTGTATGGCCCTATCCCGGCTCCCGCCGGCAGCCGCATCTTTGGACCGGAACTGATCACCCTGGAGACCATCAGCAACCCTGCCACGGTCACCGGTTTCGTGGGTCACGGGGAGTTCAGTCTGCCGCGCGCCAACCTGGGGACCCCCGCCCAGGGCTTCTGGCTGCGCGTCTACCGCAGCGATCCAATTGGGTATTGGCAGTCGGTGGAGGCCGTGCTGGGCGTGAGCGATGTGGCCATTAAACTCTGCCTGGGCGAACTGTTTGGGACCACAACCAACCCGCCGGCCGCCCACCCGCAGGCGACGGTAACGTTGAATGCGGCCACGCAGATCCTCACCAGCAGCACACCCATTTTCGTTGATCCCGGCTCGGACCTGGACGGCGACGGCCTGAACCAGAATTGGGAGATTGCCGCCGCCAATGCCATCAACCCGGTCATCGAGGTGGACGAGGAGGAGATGTGGCTGCAATACCGCGACTCCCAGAGCGTGGTCAACTTCGTACGCGTCTACCCCTGGCCGTCCATTCAGGATCCGCAGTATATTATCTTTTCATACCTGGAAACTTGGAGCATGGACTACGGCAGCGGCGCACAAAATGACATCCACGAGTACGTCGAGGAAAAACACCGCGGCGATGCGGAGCGCATCATGATGGCCTGGAAAGTGTTGGACGCCTCTCGAATCGAGTTCGAATGGGTTTTCACCGCCGCTCACGGCAACACGAACGCCGACCACTCCGGGCTCTGGCATGCCCATGACCGCCAGTGCAATCGCGCCAGCATCGCCAACCAGGATAAGAAATGGATCGGCTACGAAAAGATGTGTGCAACGCTCGAATTTGAATCCAGCGGCAGGTTGAAGTTGTATACGGCTGAAAATAAACATGGCATCTATGTCAATGAAGATATTTGCAACAACAGCCTCCTCGTAAATATCTATGGCACCTGGTGGGGTGAGAACTGCGGTATGGACCCATCCGATATAGTGCCCTTCCAGTGGGAGGAAAGCGACTTCATCGGTGATCCGGGCTATCAGGGCGGAGGCAGGTGGCTGTGGACGGTCTTCAACGTCGGCGAACCGGACAATTACCTGATCGACGAACTTGGCCCATACATAGATGGTAGTTTCAATAATGAGGCAGTCTGGTCTGGCAACGACAGTAATCCCGGCGATTTCTGCGGCGGCATGACCGCCGGGGGCGACATCCCCGGGCGTTGCATTGGTCGGATCGGCGGGTACTACGAAGGCCCAATGGAAAAACTGACCTCCGTGCTGAACTCAGCCTACCGGGTGACCATCCACACTAGCCAGGGCAATGGCTGGTGTGATCCCAATATCCGGATATATGATGCCCAGGGCACTCTGTTGACTGTCGGGAACCTTACCGGCCTGTTCACAGCCGGGCAGACGGATATCATGTACCTGCCCGAAATCTATTCTGGCGGCGGTGCGGTGGACCACCTGACCCTGATCCATCACCGCCAGGGTTCCGATTGGTGGATCAGCTCGATCGAGGTGACCGATCTGCGAACCAATGTGACCACCACCCTGGCGGTCAACCGGGTAATCCCTTACAACACGGATGTTACGCTCCCGTAGCGGAATTGAAGGTCGAACCTCTCACTGGGGTTGGAGCCGGTATAGGAACAACAATCCTGCCTGGTATCCTGATCATGAAATTGGTACTTCACAGCAGTTGGAAGCAAGCTCTCCGGGTATGGGGTGTTGCAGCAGCAATGCAACTAATACTAATACCAATCTGTCTGGTGGTTTTGCTGGCGATTCTTATGGTGTTGTCGCATTGGATTTACCCTCCCGTGTATTAACCCTTAGAACCTAAGGTTTTCCTTGCCCGACTGCGGGAGAAGCCCGCCAAAACACACCGCCCTCCGCCCTTTATTGAGATGCTGCGTTTGATCAAATAAAAAAATGGGGCGCAAGATTCGCGCCCCAAGTTTCGTGCACAGAGAACCGTATGGGTGACGTTGTTTATGGGTACGTGAAAGTGGTCACTGGAACCGAAACATAAGGGTCAACAGTGTTTACTGTGCCGCTTATCGGGTTCCCACAATTGCCGCTAATGCAAACCCTTACTGTGAAATTCACCGTTCCCGCGCCACCGCAGTCTTCATAATAAACCACATTCACCGTGTAAGTACCGTTGGGTGGGGTTGTCCAGAAGATGTTTTCGGGTTTTCCCAATTCGAAATTGTCACATTTATTATCCCGGTCCAGTGTACCACCCGCAGTAGAGACTGGGTAATTGAAAAAAATCTCCTCACCACCCGGTTCTATCACGTGCAGGTCAATGTCTGCATTTGAATTCCAATTCAGGGTCACTTGCACCCCCTCATGCCCCCTCACCCCCCCCACACCCACTGAAGTGGTCACCGTCCCCCAACAGGGCGGGCGGCCGAGTGTCCATCCGGTCTGGTTATAGTATGGGTCTGGATCTGGAAATTCCAGAGTTTGCCCGTAAGCTAAAATCATTATCGGCAAGGGTCTCCACATCTGGTAGGACTTGGGAATATACAGTGGATCCTGGCTCAAATTGACTTCATCTTGTCCATAAATTTCGATAAGCTGATAAGTGCCGTAGGGCATCCAGTACGTGGCTGCATCGCTCCTTGGTATATAGGCGGAACCAAAAGTAGTCCACGGTATAGAGGAGGCCATGATGGTGTAATTCTGAGGAGCCAGCCACCAATTACTAACAGTCAAATCCAAGTAGGTGATAGACTGAACGCAAATGCCGTGGTGATTGACAGCAAGGGTGTTTTGGTTATCCGGTCCCTTATATTGGGTCGTTGCGGAGGGGCGTTGGACTTTGAAATAGCCACCGTCTTTATATTCTCCTGTTGTTTCGCCATACCCCCAACAGGACCATCTCGAGAGGTGGGTGGTTTCCACCTCAACGGTGCGGTTGGTTGCATCCACGGATCCGGGCACCAGAAACCAAGTGTCCTGGCCTGGATCATAGTATGTGGCACCCAAGACCGTGTTGGGATCTACATCGGAAGGGATCGGCAAAGATAATATAACGGGTTGTTCGAAGACAAACCCTTCCGGCCCCAGGTTGACGACCGGACCAACCGGAACATATCCACCCGGCAAGGAAGGGACCGTAGTCGAATCTTGCGCGATGCTGAAGATCATGCTGCCGATGGACCCATCATCATTCAAGGGAACCGCGCCAGCCGGTATCGTGATACTGACGCCAGTTCCATTGGTGACTACACCAGCCTCGGCACTGGTTAAGGTGAGCGAGTCCTGGCTTGTCAAAACATTCGGCTCTTGAGATACCGGCGGCTGCGAAGTGACGGTTGTCCCCACGCGCTGCAAAGTCTCGGTGCCGGAGGCCCCGTCGGTGTCAGACCAATTGGTGAACAGGCTGTCGCCGCTGACCGAATTGGTTTCATAGCTGAGCGTATAAGTGCCATCCGGGTTGGTAATAGACCAGGTCAACTTACTGCCATCCCAGGATTGGCTGGTGACGGGAACATCTGCATTATCAGCATCCTTAACTGAGGTCACCTGATAAGAACCGTTCCCCCATGCAATGGTGAAGATGAATAAAGTCTCCGGGTCCTGCCATTGACCGGTCAAGTCAGCCGAAGGTTCAACGGTGACGGGAGACGGCGTTGGGGTAATTGGAATGCACAAACATGCGATCACCAACATTGCCAGCACGAAGGACAGAAAGGTAATAAACACTTTCTTATTAGGGTTCATTACATCCTCCTTTCAGAAAAAGGCATGGATTCTTGTTCTTATTGTACAACAATTGCGAGAAAATTGATACAGTAAATATCAAAATATTCACAGAGAAATTACCTCCAAGCGAACTAGTAACGATAGGCCTTTTGTTTTTCCTTATGGAGGTATCATTCGAGATTTCTACTGCTGGCTGAAACGTGACTCTTGTCAAATAGTCGCGGAGTAAACACAATTGAATTGACCGCGCGGCTAGTTTTGGGGCAGGGGCTATCATTGGCAGATGTACTTATTAGCAATGTGGCCAAGACACAACAGATTGCATGAGACCCAAGCGGGGCAGGCTTATGGTTGCCCCGCTTGCTTTTTATCCTTGTATCAGTTATATTATTGAAACTGATTATTTATATTAATCAGAACCAATCAGGAAAGGCAGGCAGAGCAGTTGAAAGCGCAGCCGGACACGCTCCAGGGCTGGCGTGACGCCCTGCTTATGTGCCTGCTGCTGTTTTGGGGCCACTGCCCACGGGTATAGCCAGGGCAGGTTATGTTGGAGTTGGTTGAGCGAGGTGGTTATGCGTAAACACACTGGACTTTTCTGGTTTAGCATCCTGGGCGTTCTGGCGCTTTCGTTGGCGTGCAATATTTTGCCTCCAACGCCCGCGCCCAGGCCGCCGGCGGAATGGGACTCTTCGCCCTCCGCGCTGATTGTGGAGGCGCTGCTCAATAAAGGCTTCCCTGGTGGCGGCTTTTCTCCCGAAGCCGGCTATTCCCTCAACTACATCCCCCACGCGCGCATCTATGGCGATGGGCGCATCATTTGGGTGCACGAAAGGGAAGGCCCGCGCACGGTCTGGCATGGCCAACTGAACCAGGTGCAGATGACCAACTTGCTGCAGGGGATCATCGACATGGGCTTCTTCGGCTGGAAGGGAAGTTCGGGTTTACCTTTGGACAACCCGCCTTTCGACGAACTGAACATCACCCTTAATTCGGCGAGCCACCTGGTTCACGTGGCTGCCAAACGTCCGGAGGGGTTCTCTACACTGTTCACCCAACTGCTCGACGGAGCTGGAGCGGAAGGGAAATCGGAATTTGTCCCCGAAAAGGGCTTTCTCACCGCCCGCCCCGTTGACGATACGTTCAGCGATCCGCTGCCCATCTGGCAGCCGGATGAATTGGGCTTTTCGCTGGCGGAAGTGGGGGACGGAAAGTATATCAGCGGGGCGGCCCTGGAATATGTCTGGACGCAGGTCAACCGCTATCCCTATTGGGCGGCTTATCTCCAGACCGATTCGCAGGCTTACGAGGTGTATCTGCAAATCCCAGGGATTTCTTGGATCGAGCCGCCCACCGAAACGCCAGATTTGTGGATCACGCCCCAGGCTGCCCCCTCCGTGACCGATACACCCGAAAGCGCAACGACGGTGGTGACCGGCGAAGTTTTGGTCGAAGATGGGCGTGGCGCGATGGGCGGGATCCCCGGGAATACGATCGATGCTGAGGTGACGTTCACGGCTAACAGCACGGCTGCCCCGGTTACCGAGATGCGGGTGAAGATCGGCTGCTATGAAGAAGCGCTGGATGACGCGGCATGGGAGCCGTTTGTCAGCCAGAAAAGTTACCCGGTGTATGTAATCCTCAATTGGACAGGCTGGGGTATCAGCGTGCAGTACCGTGACGCCAACGGGAACGTCTCGCCGACGTACTGTGATGATATCAACGTCGAAGGCATGGAGGTGCCGCCAACGCCTTAATGCTTATCAAATCGCGCCAGCACGGTGCGCGCCTCTGCTTCGCGCCCAAAAGGCACAGGCATGCGCAGCACGTGGGATTGCGGCCCGGTGCGGGAAAGCCGCACGCCGGTAAATATTGGGAATTGACCCTATTGCGACAACGGGGGAGGTGAGGCTCCGACCTCCCCCTTACCCACTGGCTGGCTGCAGTCATTCATAGCTTAATGCGCAGCCAGATGCGCTCATCCTCGAGCGGTAGGAAGGAGGCTTCTGCAATGATTGGAATTTGGCAAGCTTATGCTGGGGCATATCTCATCGTTGCCGGCGTCGCGATGCTGGCCACGTTCGGTATTCCGCTTCTGGTGGCACCCATGTCCTGGGCCCGCCTCATGCGTTGGGAGATCCCTCCACCTGGGCAGTTGGTGACATTCCTGGGCCGTTCCCTGGGGCTATTCATTTGCGTGGTCGCCGCCTATGCATTCAAAGCCGCCGCCACGCCCCAGGCACAGCCATTCTTCTTCGAGCTGATGCTGTGGTTGTTCGTGGGCATGATTGGTCTCCACATCTATGGAGCGATCAAGAAGGCGCAGCCGATCACAGAGACCATAGAGATCGGCCTGTGGGTGGTGCTCCTTCTCGTAACGCTCGCGTTCTATCCGGCGGGGTGATCCGGGTGGCCACTGCGATCGTGCGAGGGCTCCCCTCCCGCCTCTAGTCGAGGCGGCGTTCGCGTAGCACCCCCGTGGGGCAAGCCGCCATCGGCTGCTTCGGTGCCACGAGGCGCCGAAGCCCGCCCGCGCGCCCTTCCTCCCCCCTTGGGGAAAGGTGCCGCTTGCGGAGCATCCCCGAAGGGGGTGGAGGGGGTTATTGCCCATTTCCCCACAAAATGCTATACTTTAAATTGTCAGCCGGCATGTAAATTCGCCCTTCAGTTGTCCGGCCACTTTTTACAACCACGATCATCTTGAAATATACTTGGAGGGATCATGTACAAAGAACGTATTGAGTTGTATAAAGCTTTTGAACAAAGCCGAGGTTCTAAGGTCATCGTTTATGTTACTGGAGATCGACCAGGTCTAGAAACACAAATCCATCCTGAAGTATTGGATTTATTGGTTAGTCATTTAGATATTATTGGAACCGTACCAAAAATATCCTTATACCTTTATACTCGTGGGGGTCATACTCTTGCTGCCTGGAGCATTGCTAACCTAATTAGACAATACTGCGACGAGTTTGAAGTCATTATTCCATCTAAGGCTCACAGCGCAGGAACTCTTATCAGTTTAGGCGCAAGCACGATTGTAATGACCAAACAAGCAACCTTAGGCCCGATCGACCCAAGTGTTAATACTCCATTGAATCCTGCCGTTCCTGGCGCGTCCCCTAACGTACGCGTTCCAGTCAGCATAGAGGCAATAAATGGTTTTTTCGAGTTAGCCAAGAAAACAGGGATTAGCTCAAGTTCTGACCTATCTACAGTTCTATCAACTCTCGCAGCCCAAGTACATCCTCTTGTGCTGGGGGAAGTGTATAGAACACGTAGCCAAATTCGTATGCTTGGCAAAAGGTTGCTTGCACAGCACATGAATGAAAATAAGAAAATAGAGAAAATCTTGTCATTTCTATGTAGTGAATCAGGGAGCCACGATTATACAATTTATCGGCAAGAAGCTAAAAACGAGCTTGGCCTCAATGTGGAAACGCCCTCAAACGAATTGTATGAGATGATAAAGAGAATTTATGACGATATAGCCAATGAACTTCAACTAACTACACCATATGATCCTGAAATATTGTTGAGTGGACAAAATCAGGTTATTTATTATCTAGAACGTGCTCTTGTGGAAAGTACAGATGGTGGAAGTCACAAATACGTAAATGAAGGACAATTACAAAGACAAACGGTTGCTGTTCCTGATGACATTCCACAGGAAGTAATACAAGACAATAGAAAGTACGAAGGTTGGAAGCATGAAAAACTACAAATCAAATTCCGGCACTAATATCGTTTATTTAGATCACTCAACATCGGGTATTGGGGCATCCATAAACCAATCAACAGCTGATCCTCTGAGTTTGGCTAATATCATTCGTCAGCCCATTATCATAGCAAACAAAATACCTCCAAGACCAGGTACTCCTTATCTAAAGCCAGCCGATAAATACGAGCATCTTGAGAAATAAAGCGGCTCAACAACGTGTCCAGTAGAACACATCGGTACGCTCCCTGGCCTAACCCGCCACCGTTCGCCTGCACTTGCGGCAGGCCGTCTCGCCCCGGCGGGCTCGCGACCCGAACGGGGTGCAAGCGTGCCGCCCTGGCCTGGCTGCCACCTGTGCCTGCGCCACAGGTGCACTTGCAACCTGCGCAAGCACAAGCAGGTAGGACAGGCAAGCAACGGAAGCACGCCGATGCGAGACGGCAGGGCAGACAGTGCAGGCAGCGGCCCCGCGCGTACACCCCGCATTCCCCTCCGCGTAACCCACCTTCGCGAAGCAACCCTGTGGGGTCAGCCACCATCGGGTGCTTTGACGCCATGAGGCATCGAAGAAGGCGCCGGCTGAACACATAGCTGGGCGGCTCTAAGCATGATTATTGTTAAACAAATCCCAAAATTGCAGATCTTCCTAGATTATTAAATAATAAATAGTGAGCGCGGGGTGCCCTCGATTGTCCGTTTTACCATGTACTGTTTATCAGTCTGGAAGGAGGCTTGTGATGAAATTCAACACACTCATGATCATCAAGGCTGTTGTCTGTCTCGGGTTTGCACCCCTACTCTTGTTCTTCCCGAGCCAGTTGCTGGGACTGTATGGAACAGCCTTCAGTTCTGCGGCCGCTCTAACAGCAAGATTGTACGGAGCGTCCCTCGTCGGCAATCTCTTACTGACCTGGTTTGCCAGAAATGAGAAAGAATCCGCCTCCCGGAAAGCAATCACCCTGGACCTCTGCGCATATGATGCTGTCGCCCTTCTTGTTTCACTGATCCTCCAGCTATCTAGCGTCATGAACCTACTCGGGTGGAGCATCGTTGCCATCTACCTGTTCTTCACGATAGGGTTCGGATATTTCTTGCTGCCGCAAAAGAAAGTGGCATAACGAGCCCCCGCGCTCACCCCTTGAGCCACTTCGATGATTCTGTGGAGTCTGTCCGAAATGTCGTAGCCTGAAAGGAATCCATATGGCAATCAGAGTTGACCCTGAAAACAACGAAATCCGCGCCTTGTTCGGTCTTGTGGACCTTAGGGGACAGCACGTCTTGGAGATCGGCAGCGGCGATGGCAGGTTAACTTGGCACTACGCGGGCAGGGCGGCGCATGTCACGGCCATTGAACCGTTCGGACAGAGCATCGCGCGGGCAAGAGAGAACCTTCCAGACGAATTGAAGGGTCGCGTCGAATTCCATCAGGCTGGGTTCGACGACTTCGCCGCCGCCTCCAAGCCGGGGGCCTTCGATGTCGTGATCCTCTCATGGTCTCTGTGATGAATGAAACATGAGGGCATGGTTCATGCCCTAGAGGAAATCCACCGCTTGCTGAAGCCCGACGGAAACCTAGTCGATATTCGCCCCGTTGTCGAAGCACCGCTGATCGAGGTCTATCAGGGCAGCAGGGTCTTGTTCGCGCAGCCTAATCCAGACTACTCCGCGGAGGACTATCGCCAGGCGGACAACGCACTGGCGCAGGCCATCCAGCGCCGCTTCTTCGTCCTGGAACGCAGCGGACAATTTGACTTCCTGATCTATGGCTCATCGGTTGCCGAGCTACTTGACTTTATCGCAGAGGCAAACGCATTTGAAGATGGACCCAAAGACGAGGCCGCAGCCGCGCGGGAAGCAGAACGCGTTGCGCGAGTCGAGGGAATCATGCAGGGCGCAGGAGAAGGAGCGGAGGTCGCCACTCACGAAAGGGCACACATCGCTCGGCTGAGGGCAATAAGGTGACGTTGCCTCCTGCGCCCACCGCGCCTCCCTCCTACCCCCGCTTGCCCCCGTTCTTTGGGGGTGGGAGGAGGTGCCCCGCGATGTGCCAGCGGGTTGACGGTTGAAGGTTGAAAGGTGAAGGGTGAAGAGTGAAGGTTTAGGGGTGGAGGGTGTTGCCCCCATCCCCGCGAGATGCTATGCTTTAGATTGCTCGGCAGCCTATGCAAAGGGTGTACGTAAACATGTTTCGAAAAACAAAGAGGTTCAAATAATGCAATCTTTGGACCAACTGATGTAAGAAAGTAAACAGACAGAACGGATATTGGGTGTCTGGTAAAGGCTTTGGCATATAAGAAAGATCCCAATGTGCGAAGAGAGGCAGCGGAGGCACTGGGTAGGGAGCATGAGTTTAGGAAAAATTACCTTTGGTTGGACTTGTAAAAATACTTGAATTCATAAATTTATGATGCTATAATTTATGTAACTAGATGTTTGTCTGAAGAATGGTCGGAACTACGATCCAAGACTTAACCATTGTTCTCTGACCTCTAAGATAAGGTCTTGGCAACCACAGAAGCGAAACCGTCCACAACAGGTTTCGTTTTTTATTTTACGCGTTCGAGGTGGCACACAAAATCGGCTTTGCCCGCCCGCCTCACGTTCACTAACAGAAACCGTTAAGCCCGACATTGCACTTAAGATTTCACCAAAAAGGAGACACCACAACATGCAAGGTCAAACTTCTAAAGGACTCAGGATAGCCCTCCTGGTCTACACCATCTACTCGGTGATCTATGGTTTGCTCCATGTGATTTTCCCAGAAATAGCGGGGCCAAAGGATCCGGCAATGGAGCGAGTATTTGGGGCAGCGGTGCTAGCCTTTGCGCTTGGTGCCGGGTTAGCGTACCTGGAAAAAGCCTGGGAGAGAGCCAAGATCGCAGTATTGATGCAAGTCGCCTGGATGATCCTATACACAATCACCATGGCTTGGGGTATCTTGGTAGGAGAGATAACTGCTGAAGCCTGGATATTCACCATTATTGGAGCGGTTTTCGTCATCTTGTTAGCGACCCTCTACATACGTGAGGAGAGGATCAAGAGATAGAAAGCGATCATACTAGAGAAATAACCAGAGTGTAGAGACTCTGAACTCCTGTGCCATGAATTGAAGGAGGCGTTAACAAGAGATTTTGCCACGTGATTCGCGCGCCGCGAAACGGAGTGATGCTTTTAAGTCAACTCCATGCAATATATAACAAGACAATCACACAATAAGGAGATCAAATGACCTCATCCATCGTGATTATTACTGCCATTGAGTCAGGTTTTGGATTCCTTCTAACCAGCACGATTCTATATCTGGTGCTCGCACGCGGAAGAAAGGCATATCATTACCTCTTTGCAGCCTTCCTGCTCATCTGCGCGATCTGGGACCTGGGCACCTTCTTGCTCATGATCAGAAACGAGCACTTAGAAGAGCTGGACATCATCGGCCGCATTGCCATTTTGCCGTGTACCTTTATACCAGCCCTGATCTTTCATTTCGCTAATCTATATACTGGGAAACCAATCAAATGGGCCGTTGCCTTATTATGGGGATTGACTATCGCTATGTGGGTGCCAATCATTGCGGGTGTATCTTATCGGATTGAAGGAGTCTATACTTACAATTGGGGGAACATATTCAAGGTCATGCCCAGTGTTTTAGATCCAATGGTTTTCATTTTCTGGTTTGGGATCAATCTATGGGCATGTTGGCTGTTATTTAAAGGAGCAAAAAGAGCAGCTTCCCGACTGGAACGACGACATTACATATACATAGTTTCAGGCTTCTTGGCGCTTACATTTGCAATCGTGAAAGCCCTCGTAACCATGGGAATAGACGTATCTTTTCTACTGCCGCTGGGGATGTTCCTGGTTGATATCTTTAATGCAATCATCGGTATAGCGATCATCAAGGACAGGCTCTTCGACATCACCGTAATTATCAAGAAGAGCGCTATCTTCTCTGCTCTGGCGGCTATTGTCATCTTTGTTTTCAGTTTCTCCGAACACATACTCGTTACCTATCTCGGAGAGGCAATTGGAGAAAATTCAAATTTGGCATACCTCATTTCAATCGCGGTAGGGATTGCTGTTATGATGCCCGTAAAGAATCGCCTCGAGCGAGCGATAGAAGGGTATTTTGCACACAAGAAGCTGGAGTTTTAGATCATTGCCTTACGAGCGATCTAAAGAGGATATGCCAAAGGATGATTGCCACCCAAAATCGGCTGCATCGGACCCCACAGAGTAAGCACCGACAAAAACCGTCAGGACAGGCGGGAAGGGCAGCCTGTTTTACTGCTGGAAATATGCGCTGCTTAGCTAGAAATGTATGATAACCAAACAAAATGGAGTCTTGCCCACACCGCCGTTCCGTTGAGTCAAGCCGTTGGTTATAAAGTAACAACAAAAAATGGATGTATATAGGACTTGTACCTAGAACCGCTAGGTCTGAGGTTCAAATCCTCGACAACTGTTTTCTTCTCACCTCCTCCTCCTTTCCTGCTATAATCCCTCTGCTCCTTGCCTCTAGCCGAGGCTCAGCTGAGGCGGCGTTCGAGTAGCACCCCTTTGGAGCAAGCCGCCAAAGTGGTTGCGATATTGGCAACCATCGGCTGTGTCGGGCGTATGTGCGCCCGATGATGGACTGTATCGGGCTCATGAGAGCCCGAATCCTCCAGTCATCATCGTCTGCTTTGGAACCATCGGCTGAGGCGGCTTTCGCGAAGCACCCCTGTGGGGCGAGCCGCCATCAGCCATATCAACGCCATGAGGCGTCGATGTGAGGCCTTGCTGACGCTCCTTTCCCTCAAAGTCATTCCTGCAGCTGAGCCTTGCCGGTTGCTGGCGGCGAGGAGCCTTTTTATTTTCCCCATTCCTCGATCGCGAATCCACAATTCCTTTTTGTGTCCACGTATGTATGAGCACGTTTAAGCGAGATTCTTCGGCGCTACGCGCCTCTGAATGACCTCTAGATAGTTCAGGGTAACAAGTACCAATCTCCCTCTTGACTTAATAGAACAATTGTTCTATAATATAACCAGGCACGGGAAGGCTTTCACTTCCCGTGTTCTATTTTAAGCCTTCCCGTGTCGCTCTCAGGCATAGCATACGGATAAAACATCCCATGACCAACAACCGCCTACCCTCCACCATCCCTGAACTCCGGTACATCCTCGACAAACGCCTCGCGCTGATGGAGGCCGCCCAGTTCGAGCATTTCAAAACGCATGTCGAGCTTGATAAGACACTTGAGGATCACGAACAGCGCTTGCGCTCCGGCCTGACCTTAACCGGCATCCTGACCGGCTCCGGCGGGCTTCTAGCCTTGGTCGCATTGATCAAATCATTCTTCTCTCCATGAGATGATATCTGCTCGAAGATGCGGAGACAGCCATAATGCCCAAAAGAAAACCCGGCGGCCAACCAGGTAACACCAACGCACTCAAGTTCGGTTACTTCTCGCGTCGCTTCACTCCGCTCGAATTAAGCGACCTGGAAGCGCTCCTCAGCGCCAACAAACTCGATTCATTCATAAATTCGTTCTGCGTCCAGTTCCGCCGTTACCAGGAAATTGCTGATGGAGAAGATACCAAGGATGCTCTTGCAGACACACTCAACACAACCGGAGTCGCCATGATCCGCATGGCTTCCGCCCTTCGCACCAACCAGGCTCTTTCGAAACGGCAGACCGATGTCGCCGGTATGCTCTATCAAGTTATCGAGGAGGTATTCGGCAATGCTCTCGACCCACGTAACCCATAAATTACTTATTCAGATTATCGACGATTTCTGGAGGGAACATGGAGGAGGACCCACTTTATCTGCTCGTCAAGGAACAACTTTCGCGCATACAAGATCGGTTCGACGCACGCAGCGCGCATCTCGAGGAGATGTTGCAGCACCAGAGTCAAATTTCTCAGGAACGTATCTCCTCTCTTTCAGAAAACACGAAGACATTACGCGATGATCTGCGCGATCACGAGAAGGATCTACGTGATAAATTGGACGATCATGAAACCCGCATCCGCTCCCTTACCGATTCTGCCACCACCTCCCGCACCTGGCAAAACCTTTTCACCGGCGGCAGCCTGCTGACCGCCATTGCCGCTTTCATCCGTGCCTTCTTTGGCGGCTGACATGACACCATGCAATCTATCACCCAATACAATCCTGACGTCATCGAGCAACTCAGGCAGCTCATCAGTGACCCCGCTCTCTTTGCTGAGTACGCCAGCAAACTCAAACTGCGCCGCTACCAGGAAGAAGTTATCCGCGCCGTCGTTTCTTCCATTGTCGCCAAGTCCGGACTTTCCTTCGTCGTCATGTTTCCCCGCCAATCCGGTAAGAACGAATGCCAGGCTCAACTCGAAGTTTACCTTCTTACCATCTGCATCAAATTCAATATCAACATCGTCAAGATCTCACCTACCTGGAAACCACAATCCGAAAACGCCATGGACCGCCTCGAACGTACACTTAAGGGCAATTTCCTTGTGCGCGACTTTTGGAAGAAGGAATCTGGTTATATCTACCGGCTCGGCGAATCCCGCTGCATCTTCATGTCCGGCTCGCCCACAGCCTCCATCGTGGGCGCCACGGCCAACCTTCTTCTCGAAGTGGACGAGGCCCAGGACATCGGCATTAGTAAATTCGATAAGGAGATCGCTCCCATGGCCGCCAGCACGAATGCGACACGCGTCTTCTGGGGCACGGCCTGGACCAGCCAGACTTTGCTTGGCCGTGAGCTGCGCGCTGCTCGCCGTGCCCAGGAAGAGGATGGTATCCGGCGTGTCTTTGTTCTCGATGCTGATCAGGTTGCCCAAGAAGTTCCTTTTTATGGCAAGTATGTCGCCGCACAGATCTCCAAACTAGGACGCAATCATCCCATGATTCGCACTCAGTATTTTTCCGAAGAGATAGATGCCCAGGCCGGCATGTTCCCGCCTACCCGGCGGGCTTTGATGCAAGCAGATCGTCCACCACATGATTCCCCTCTCCCATTTTTGGGAGAGGGGTCAGGGGTGACTGAAAGTACTGGAAGTAGGGAACCCTGCGCCTTCTTGTTGGATGTAGCCGGCCAGGATGAATCCCGCATGGGCGTAGGGGCGATTTATGAATCGCCCTCTGATAACCAGGGCCGGGATGCGATCTCGCTCACCATCGTTGATCTTGATCTGTCCACCCTCGCCACCTTGCAAGCCCCCACCTACCGCGTCGCCCACCGCTTACAGTGGACCGGCCAGAACCATCTCACCGTCTTCGGCCAGCTCAAGTCCCTTGCTGAAGCCTGGAACCCAATGTATATCGTCATTGATGCTACCGGTGTAGGCGAGGGCATGTGGGCGCTGCTCGACAAGGCGTTCCCTGGGCGTGTGATCCCTGTCAAGTTCAGCCAGCAGGAAAAGTCCGAGATCGGCTATCGTTTCCTGGCTGTCATCGAGACCGGTCGCTTCCGTGATCTTTGCCCAACCGATGCCGTGCGCGCGCAGTATGAAGCCTGTACTTCCGAGATCCTTTCGGGTCCACAGAAGACTCTCCGTTGGAGTGTTCCCGAAGGGACCCGGGGTGCCAACGGCGAGCTGGTCCATGATGATTATCTTCTCGCCGATGCCCTGGTTGCCGTCCTGGATCGCCAGGAATGGATCGTTCAAACCTCAGCCGAGACCATCGAAGGCTTCGATCCACTCAAAGGTATTGAAAGGTTCTGATGTCCCGTAGGTGGCGTTTTATGCCCCGAAGGTGGCGTTCTATGCCCTCCATCCGTCTCATTGTTGATCGTTCTTACTCTTTACTCCCCACTCTCGACTCCCAACTCTTTCCTTCAAGAAGTAGGTTGATTTATGTCTAAACTCATTCCTACGTCATTATCTGTATCCGAAACAGACAACACCATCACCCTCGGCTCCGCCGCCTGGGATGGAAATTTCCGGGATCGTCTTTCCTACGATCGCCGTAAGATACTCGACCAGGCGATCAACGCCTGGCGTTCGAACCCAATGGCACGCCGCATCATCCAGCTCACCACCGAGTTCGTCATCGGCGATGGTCTGTCTTTCCAGACCTCCAACGCCCGTGCCAGCAAGTTCCTGACCGAGTTCTGGAACCATCCACTCAACAACCTGACCGAGCAGCTCCCTGAATGGGCGGATGAAGCCTGGCGCACCGGCGACTTGTTCATCCTGTTCTCCGTGGATGAAGGCGGGATGATCTACGTGCGCGCGCTCCCCTCCGAAACCATCGGCGTCATCGAAACCGCCGAGAATGACTATCGCCAGGAGCTGCGTTACAAACGTGACGAGATGGACGAAAGTCCATGGCCTTCTTTCTCCCTCTCCAAATCTGATTTTAGATTTGGGGAGGGCGGGGGTGGGGCGGGTGGGGAGGGTGAGAGTGGGGCGGTTTTGCACTTCCCTCTCGACCGCGCCATCGGCGCATCCTTTGGCGAAAGCGACCTTGCCCCCGTTCTCTACTGGATTGGCTTGTATCGTCAGTGGCTCGAAGACCGGGCCCGTTTGAATTATTTCCGCCAGATGTTTTCGTTCACCCTGCAGCGCCCGTTCACCAGCCAGGCCGAGAAGGAAAAGTACATGCGCGACTTCGCCGCCAAGTTGCCCAAGAAGTCTGGCGGCGTCCTGGGCCTGGACCCGAACGAAACTCTTACCACAATTTTCCCCAACCTTGCTGCCTCCGAAGCCGGAGAAGATGGACTTGCCCTCAAGCGCATGATTGCGATCGGCGCAGGGATCCCGCTGCACTACCTTGCCGAGCCGGAAGAGAGCACCCGCACCACCGCCGAAGCAGCCGGCACGCCCACCTTCAAGCATTTCAAGCACCGCCAGAATTATCTCAGCAATGCCTTGCTGACCATTCTCCAAACTTCTCTCTTCATCCGCCATCAGTATGTTTCCAACATTCCCGCCTCCGCAGCGGATCTCCGCATTACCGTCCCCGATATCACCGAACGCGATAACTCCACTCTTGCCCTCGCTCTTCAGCGCTTCGTCACCGGCTTCGCGCCTCTCTACAATGCCAAACTGGTTGACGAGAATGAGTTCATCCGTTTGGTCTATCGTTTCCTGGCTGAGACTCCGCCTCAGAAGATCGGCGCATTCGCCCCCGTCAATATCCGTGGCGGTAACTCTAAGTCTCCCAGCACGGATCCAAGTGATCCGCAGAAGGAGAAAGAGTAACTATGTTCAATTATTTTTATGCTTGGAAAAACAACGAAAAGCGCTTATCCATGTATAAACGTTCATGCCGTGTTCTGGTTCGTGGATCTATGAATTCGTGTCTTATAGAGTTTTCAAATGGTCAGCGTGAAGTTGTTTCCTGCAATTCGGTCAAGCGCCGGCTACCGGTCAACATTCGTTGTCACCCCGCCCACGTAAAGGCCGTTAATGGTAGGACGATATTTATATCGTCCTCGTAAGACGAAATTCATTTCGTCCCAAAGGAGTTCCATGAAAGATAAACCCGTTTTGCCCGTTCTTTACAGTGAACCATGCCTCGCAGAGCAGCCGCCTCAAGACCGACCACGCCTGCTAAAGGAGATCGAGAGCGGTGAACTGGCCGACATCGAGTTCGATGCCAAGGTCTTTACTTTCGGCAAGAACCGTAATCACCTCACCTTCTATGAGCAGGACCTTCCCACCTTTGCTGCCAGCTTCGCCGGCAAGCCGTTCTTACGCGACCACAATACCTTCCAGATCGCCGCGCGGGATGGCACGATCGTAGCGAGCGCTCTTAATGATAAGTCCTTCATGCAGCACGTCAAGCTCACCACCCGCCGCGGCATGACCGACTACGTCGAAGGCCGTATTGACCGCTTCTCCATCGCCTGGGATTACGATGATATCCACTGCTCGATCTGCAAGTCTTCATGGTTCACCTGCACCCACGTCCCCGGTCGCAAGTACAAGATCGGTAAAGATTCGCAGGAAGTGATCTGCGAACTCATCTTCACCAAACCCAAAGGCAAGGAAACCAGCGCCGTCAATGCCCCCGCATCGGATGGCACAGCCATCCTCGCCCAACTCAATTCGTTCAAGGAGTTCAATATGTCCGAACCAATCCCCAACCCCATCCCTCCTGCCGACACCTCCACAATCCAGACTGATGAAACTCTCAGCAAACTTGCCGCAGGTGCAAAGGCAGTTGTTCAAAGCCTTCAAGCGCAGGATGCACTGGCCAAGCTTGAAGCTTCCAACGCATCCGCCGAGAAGTTGCAGATCGGCATGTGCCAGGCTTTGCTGCAAACCGCTCTCGCCGCCTCGCGTTTGCCCGAACCCTGGCAAATCCGCATCCGTGAAGATTTCAAGGATAGCTACTTCGATCCCGAAACCTTGCAGAAGCGGATCGAGGATGACCGCACTCTGCTTTCAATTACCACCGCCTCCCGCTCTGTGCAGGGACCAGGCCGCATCAACGGCATGTCCAACAGCGAAGATCAGCTTCAAGCCGCCTTCGATGACCTCCTGGGTGCGCCCAGGGATGCAGATAAGCTCGCATTGAAAGTTGCCCGCCTGTCCGGCATCCGTGAAGCCTATATGATGCTCACCGGCGATTATGACCTCCACGGCGGCTATGATCCCATCCGCGCGCAACTCGCCACTACCACCGATTTCACCGGTCTTGTCAAGAATGCTTTGAACAAGATCGTCGTGAATTCCTTCGAGCGCATGGGTAAGGCCGGCTATGACTGGTGGAAGTCCATCGTCACGCTTGAACATTTCAACAATCTCAACAGCATCACCGGTACGTTGGTTGGCACCGTCGGCAGCCTGCCTTCTGTTGCAGAGCAAGGCGAGTATACCGAGCTGGCTGTTGGCGACAGCCCCGAGACCGCTTCCTTCACCAAGTACGGCGGCTATATCCCGCTCACTCTCGAAGCCATTGACCGCGATGAGACTCGTAAGCTCAAACTCTACGCCATCGAGTTGGGCAATGCCGCCATGCGCAACATCTCCGAGCAGATCGCCTATATCTTCACTCAGAATTCCGCTGCAGGCCCTACCATGGCCGATGGTGGCGCTCTTTTCAATGCTACCGCCGTCACTTCCTTGACCGGCCACGCCAACCTTCTCACCACCGCTCTCGCAGCTGCACAATGGGATGTTGTTGCCAAGGCCGTTTACGATCAACCCATGCTGGTCAAACAGGCCACCGACTATTACGGCACAGGCAAGAAGTTGGCTATCGAGCCTCGCTATTGCCTGGTTCCTCGCGCGCTGCGCAAGACCGCTTTCGATGCCTTCCTCAATGCCTGGGATGTCACCGATAACAAGCACGCCGAGAACTTGCTCAAAGGCACGGTCGTTCCTCTCGTTGTTCCTGAGTGGACCGATGCCACTGACTGGGCCGCTGTGTGCGATCCGGCCATTGCCCCCTCGATCATCCTCGGCGAGCGCTTTGGTCTCGTCCCAGAGATCTACATTGCCGGCCGTGAGACCGACCCCGCCGTGTTCATGAACGATGAACACCGCCTGAAGGTCCGTCAGTTCCTTGCCGTGTGCGTTGGCGATTTCCGCCCGCTGCATAAAAGCAATGTAGCTGGATAACTATAAAAACCCATAGGGGAGGTACGGCTAGCCGTCCCTCCCCATAACTCTCTACTCTCTACTCTCTGTTCTCGAAAGGATATCCATGATCCATAACACTCACATGAGCCAGTACATCCCGTGTACCGCCATGCACTATGTCACCGGTACATGGGCCAGCGCGGCCGGCTATGTCGCCGGTACCATTGTCAACCGTAAGGATGCCGCAGCCGAAACCACTGTTGTCACCGTTCCAATCGTCATTCCTTCCAACTCCATTGACTTGCAAGGTGTAAAACTTGCCAGCATCGAGTTGGATTATGAGCTGGAAACAGCCGCTGCAACCAGTGTTACTGCTGTCCTGCATAAGATTGTGCGCGGCATTGACGGTGCAGTCGCCGTTGCATCCCATCCAACCATCACCCAGGACCTTGCAGCGGCCGTAGCTGCAGCCACACATGACCAGCACAAACTCGTTGTCACCCTCACCACCCCTGAATGGGTCGACAATGACGTATATTTCCTGTGCGAATTTACCTTCGTGTGCGCTTTGACCACTGCCGTTGACATTCTTGCCGCCGTCGCCAACTTCACCCTCCGCGCGTAGGGCAGGTTTCCCGAAGGTGGCGTCCTATGCCCCGTAGGTGGTTGCGCCCCCGAAGGTGGTTGCGCCGAAGGTTGGCAACCATGGCAACCATACCTGCCAGTAGGTCAGGTTTCCATACCTGACAAGTAGGTCAGGTTTCCATACCTGACAGAAAGAAAAACTAAACTATGATCCACAACACTCACTTCTCTCAGTACATCCCGCCGACCCTGTTTCATGCAGTCACGGGAACATTCACCCATGTCGCAGGGGACGTGGCAGGCACGATCGCCCTCAACCGCGCCGCTGCCAATGAGACTTCGGTGATCACCATTCCGATTATGGTCCCATCCAACAGCGTCGCCCTGCAGGGAGCCAAACTGGTATCCATCGAAGTGGATTTCCAGAACAAAACCGCCGAAGCCACCAGCCATACGTTCACCTTGAACAAGGTCACGCGTGGCATCGATGGCGCCGTCGCCGTTGTTTCCGCCGTCACCAAGACCGATTCCATTGCTGCCACGGCCAGCCATGCCGTTGATGAAGTCCGGCAGGTGATCACACTCACCACCCCTGAATGGGTTGACAATGATGTGTACTTCCTGCTTGAAGACTCGATCGTCGCAGGCGCAGGCGGTGGAACGACCAAGTTCCTCGGCGCCGTCGCCAACTTCACCCTAAGAGTGTAAGGGCGTCCCAGCGCCCAGATACACCATATGGGTATTGCCCCCGACGATACCTCCTTCGCCGGGGGCAACCTAAGTAGGTCGGGTTTCCATACCTGACAAGTAGGGCAGGCCGAAGGTACCTGCCGGAAAGGATTTACCATGCAAAACTTTTCCTCCCTCCTCATCGGTGGAATTCCCCTCATCGCCGTCATTTTCGGCTTGGTTGAATTCCTCAAAGTCTTTGGTCTGAAAGGTCGCATATTGACCCTGGCTTCTCTCTTGCTCGGCGTTGTCTTCGGCATTCTCTACAAGCTCAGCCTTGCCATGCCGCTCGATTTCGCCTCCTGGTTGGCAGTCATCGTCTTCGGCCTTGCGCTCGGTCTCACCACCAGCGGCATCTATGATTTCCTGGATGATCACTTTCCGAAGGTGCCGGCCGAATTTGCCGGCCCCAACAATTTACCGAAAGGATAAGCCATGTCAACCAACAAAGTGGTTGTGCCTTCCCTGCATCGAACGCAGGACGGTGTAGCAACCAAAGAAATTCCTCCAATCGTTGCAATCTTTGCTGCCAATGCCAAAATGATACCTATCGCCTGGCATATCGAGCCAACTTATGTCGTGATCGTCTTCGAACAAGGTCCCAAGATCCGCTTCGAGCGTCAACCGCAAACCGTTGGGGCAATAAAACATGTCCCGCCCGTTTTAGAGGTAAAACTTGTCTCGCCTGCCGCATCTGTTCCGGTGACACGAGTCGCCAAAGCAGGCAAAACTTATACCGCCCGCCAAAGGCCTAACAGCAAGAAATCCTCGAAAGTTAGGGCGTCTTAGTCGAACAACAGTAACTGTCGAAGGTCTACTCTCGACTCTCGACTCTCGACTCTCGACTCTCGAAAGGATATCCATGAAAATTCAAGGTCCACTCGTTATAGATGTCTCCCTTTGGGATGACCACCTGAATGTCAAGGAGCTGGTTGACGGTGGCGTTGTCTCTGTCATTGTCGGTCTCTACCGGCAAACTGAAGGCGGCAAGGTCGTGCTCAATTCCAATTGTCGTAGGATCTGTGACCAGGTTGCCGCCGAAGGCAAGATGTTGATGCAGGCTTATTTCTATGTTCATCCCGAACAAGACCCGATCAAGCAGGCGGATTGGTTCACCAACATCATCTTCGTAAGTGGATATCCGGTCAGGTTCATCTGGGCGGATTGCGAGGATTATTCCGCCCCTATGACCTCCACCGCCCGCGCATTGTCCTACCAACGATTTACCGAACGCATCAAAGCAAACTTCCCCCATTCCGGTGTGTATACCAACAGTAGCTTTATCTACGATTACGCTCCTAACATGAACAAGTGGTTGGGCAGTTATCCTGCTTGGGTTGCCCACTATGGCAGACAGCCAAGTAAGAAGATCATGATGACCTGGGAGCAACTCAAAACAGACTGGCTGCCCAATTACAACATTTTTCTTGGGCTGCCCAACTACAACATTTTTCTTGCACCAGGACAGACCAATGTTGTAGGACATCAGTTCACCGGAGATCGTTGTCTCTTGCCTGGTGTGTACAGTAAGTATTCCTATCTTCCGTGGTGGCCTAATAAGGGACGCCTCCCACTTGACGTTTCGGTGTTCACGCAGTCCTTTATTGATTCGATAAGGATCAAACCATGAGCGCTCTTACCGCCTTCCGTACTTCCATCTTGGCTCTTCTTTCCGATGCCAGCAATGCCATCTTCAGCATGAATGATGTTGACCAGGCCCTTCGTTGGGCTCTTGGTGAGTATTCCCAAAAGCGTCCACTGATCCGTACCTATCAGTTCAGTGTGGATGCCACAACCGGCGTTCACACTCTTCCCGCTGATTTCATCACCCGTCACATCACCAAGGTCGAACTTTGGAATGATGATCCAGATAGCATCGAGGACCTTGCTTATTATGCTTACCAACGCGATGAGCAGTGGATGGTTGAGACCATGTATGAGGTCAGCGCTGGTGAAGTCCTTCAGATTTCCTATTCAGCCGTCCACACCGTTGACGGGCTCGATGCAGCAGCCGGCACCACCGTCCCTGCCGCCGATGAGCATTTACTCCACGTCGGCGCAGCCGGCCGTGCTGCCCAAATGCGCGCGCTGGATCGTATCGAGACGATCAACATGAATCCCGATGTAGTCAAAATGTATGCTCTTCTCGCCGCAGATTACTTGTTCTTCTTCGCTCAGTTTTCTACCAAAGAGCCAGGGATCTACCTCGTCTTGCCTGATTTCCCCAATATCAATCCGTAATCCTAAATCTCAAATCTAAAATCCCAAAATGCCCAGGCCCCTCGATCCTGATCTGCTCGCTGCCATGAATGACGGGAACTTCGTCCCGTATTTCAACGTGCAGCTCATGGATGTTGATAGAACAACAGTTCAGTTCGAAACCACCGAAGTTGTCGAGTTCGAGCTCAATGGACTGACGGCAAAGGTTGTTTTTCACGATCCAGCCTATTTCGATGATTACTATATGTTCCGTATCCAACGGGGCATCCAGGTAGACGGTGTTCCAAACATTATCACGTCATCTTGCTTCTGGCCTTCCTATGACCGCCATGAGAACTTCATCCGCACCATCGAAGGCCATGTCTTCCCCAGCCATTATTACACCACACCAGGTGATGTCACTTATTCTAGTATTATCTCCACCGTTTGCACTCATTTTGGTTTTAGTGTTGTGCATGAAGATCCCGCAGCTGCATGGTTGTCTTACCAATTCCTTTCCACTGGTAAAAATCTTGTTCTTAATAATGCCAAGTGGTTCTTCAATCTTTTGCGCCAGAAGTATCTCATCTTTGCTACCGATTATGATTCTGATGCTCTTTATTTCTTCCAGGCCAAGTCTACCGGCCCAACTTTCCCGGGCGACTATACTTTGCTTCAGGCAAACCATGTAGCCATCACCGGCCATGGCGCTTTCAAAGAGAAGACGTTGTTCTCAAGGGATGAAAACAATGATTTCCATTATTCCGGTGGCACTGATAAACCCATTCATAACCTGGGATTTTTGCCATCAACTGCATCCCATCCAGACAACTATAGTTTCATAGATACTCAGAACTGGATCATCCAGAACATTGCCCCCAATCTCAAATATCTTGATTTCGATGCGGTTTATGTGACTCTTGATTTTGGTGATTTCTCTATCTGGCCAGCCAAGTTCGTTGAACTTTATGGTCCCACTCATTCTCCTTCTTGGCAATTTCAAGCTCGCTTCCTGGATATTTTCGGCGATACTGAAGGCGGTTCTCTACCCGATCAGGTCTTATATTCTGCCCCATTTATTCCACTTTCCACCCTCAATTTCGATAACAATCTCGATGAAACCGTTACTAATCTTCAGGCCTTGGCTGAGGCCGTGGATGATTTGAATATGGTTCCTTTTTCCCGTCGCCTTAGTTCTGATCTTATTATTCTCGATCATCATTGTCTTGTCCTTACAGGTTATTTTGACACTTCGGTTTATGATCTTGATCTTCAAGGCGATTCCTGTCTTGAAATTTTGTAGTCTTTGGTTTTCAACTTTCTTGAAAAAGGATCAATAAATCATGAGTAAAATCAAACTTACAAATCAGTCCGCTCCAGATACTCCTTCTTCTGGTAAAACTGAAATTTATGTTGACAGTTCAACTAAGATAATATCTTCGAAGGATGATTCTGGTAATGTTGTTCCTTACTTTATTTCTGATGGATGGATTCCTGCAAATCAAACTTGGACATATGCTAGTTCTACAACCATCACTGTTCCCTCTGGGGCTGCGTCTATATATTCCGTCGGCGACAAGATCAAATTCACCCAAACTACAGCTAAGTATTTTTATATTGTTGCTGTTGCTGATACACTTTTAACTCTTACTGGCGGCACGGATTATACAGTTACCAATGCTACGATTTCTTCAAAATATTATAGTAAGATGGTAAGTCCGGTTGGATTTCCAGGGAAGTTTGCATATACATTCACACCCACATCCTGGGCTGGTACATTTACTAGTGTAACTGGAAGTGGTACCTTTATCATTGTAGGAAGATTAATAAGCGTCGAGGTATTGGTTCACATAACTACCAACGGTACTGCGGCAGGGTATGTAATAGCATATTTGCCAATAAATGCCGCTGCCGGGCCTTACATAATTTTAGGTCGAGAAAATGGTGTTACTGGAATCATTCTATCTGGCTATCTCACCAGTAACTATATAAACATATCAAAACTTTCTGATGGAAGTTATGTTGGTGGGAATGGATATGATTTACTTGTTGCTGGAGATTACAGAATAACGTAGGAGCAGTGTTGAGAATAACATTTCGGTTAATGTTTTTAGTTTGCTTTTCTGTTATTCTGTGCCAACATCTTCGGCGCATATAGATCGCAACCCGCCCCCCTCCCGAACTTAATCCCTTACCTGCCAGGCCGCCAGCCACTCCCCCTATTGTACGCCTGCCGGCTCTCAAGTTCACTACCAGACGGGCGTCGCTGCGCTCCGCCCAGTTCTTTACAACCAGACGGGCGTCGCTCCGCTCCGCCCATGTCACGCCTGATGGTACGCGTGCCCCCTCTCATCCGTTGCGTGGTGATGTACTTGGGCGGCCAGGCTGGAGCGTGAGCATCGCTGAAAGTGCCAGCACCTTCGGCCAGCACAAGCGTTATCTACACTGACACGTTCCCTGTGTTATCGGCTCAATTTCACCTTCTCATTCGCTGCGTGCTGATGTTGCGCACGCCCAGGCCATTGCGTGCTGATAGTGCGCGCGCCCTGACCAATGCACGCTTACGGTTCGCGCGCCTCCCCAAATCCTCTGCGTGGTGATGTGCTTGGGCGGCCAGGCTGGAACATGAGCATCGCCAGCACAAGCGTTATCTAATCTGACCCGTTTCCAGTATTATTTGCAAATTCCGCATTCTTGGCGTGGCGTAAATCCGCGCAGAATATAAGAGTACAAGTGGCCTACTTCACTTCGTTCGCATGGCCGCAACGAATGCCTCCGGCGCACGGCGGCACAGATCGCAGCCTGCCCCCCGCACCTGGTAAGATCTTGACCATTACTTGAAAGCCGCCCAAAGCCCACATACCAGCCCACAACGGCAAATATGCGGCCTCACTCAATGTTCGAATTAGAGGAAGAATGGTTATCTATCCTTAATTACAAAATTCAGTACGCGATTTATGGCTGCGAACAGAAATGGGGCCAGGGCGAATATTACGGAAAACCGACCACTACTCCTTTTGGATTGGGACAGGCTTTCAATCAATCCGTGTCAATTTCGGCGGGAGGTTCTCTGAATGCCTCTTAGGGCTTGTAAAAGAATAACTTCCGCCATGTCATTCTGAACGGAGCGCAGCGGAGTGAAGAATCCACGCAGCCATATATGCCGAAATTCGTCCAAGAAACCTGTATTTAGCGGATCATTATTTGGTCTAACCAAAGGAACTGCCTAACCTGCCTATCGTTCCAGATGAATTTTCCGTTTTTGCCTTAGAACTGGCAAAAATAGCGATCAAAAGTACAAAATTCACGAAAGTCATTTTTATTTCAGGTAAGGTCAGAGTTAAAGTTCAATTTTCATAGATGAAGCTCGAAACACAGATCGAGAGAGCCAGAAAGCACCGGGTGTAGTTGCCAACATCATGAGCAGGCGACTGAGCAACGCAAGTATAGATGCTTGTTCAAGGGTCGCACCTAGTTGCGTATAAAGTGTGGTATACAACAGCTCACGGACACCGTAGCCATTGATAGAGATGGGCAGAACTGAAAAAAAATAAGTAATGGTTTGAACAGCAACGACCTGGTAATAACTTACACCAATTCCTACACTACGCGCAAGTAAAAACGTTCCAAGCATTGGCAAGAGATTGGAAACGAAACCCACCACATACGCATGCACCAAAGCCCAAGGTTTCGCGCGCCAAGCATCAAGGGCAGCAACTACTCTCGGAAAGAGATGTCTAAAAAAGTCTTTGAGTTTCTCCAATAACGGCCAAGAGGTCACGCTCATTTGAAATGATAAACCTTTGGAAAGTGCTGATAGACCGAACACATATATTGGCAGGGGCAGCAAGCTGACCATTGCCGCCATGTTAATGATTCGGTCAAGGATGATAGAACCAATTGCTATTATCTTTTTATCAGCAAAACGCATGATCGCCACTGCTCGTACTGTGTCACCACCAATAGTTGATGGAAGAAAGTTGGACGCAAAAATGCCAGCAAATACGATCTTTAATGATTCCACAAATGAAATATCCACCCGCTGCGCGTACAACAAAATAAACCAGCGAAAGGCATTAAGTATCTGTCCAAGACCATATATGGCAAAAGCAAAAAACACTACCAATAGCGAAATGCGACTCGTTGTTTCATAAATCACCCCCCAATTTTGACGCGAAATTAGTACACAAAAAAGCACTGTGCTGAGAATCGTCCCAGCCAAGCGTAAAAAATAAGATAGTGCCTTCTTTCGAGAAGACGAAAATGATTTCGATTCCATGTTCTCGCTCAACAGTATTAAGCCATCAATTCATCAAGAATAGAGAGCAGTCGTTTGCTTTGCTCTGACCGAGAATTTGTTACCGGCAATTTCAATGTGTAAACCGGCGTTCTGCACAGAATTTCTAGTAACAAGCGACGTTCTGCAAGTTTCCAATCCGCGAGCCAACCGGAAAAATCAGGAATGGCATTGGTTTTGTCGAGTAGGGAAATAAAGTGACGCGCCTCGTTGAAATTCATTTCAATCAGTTCAGCAGCTACCTGTTCAATATCTTTTTCTTGTTCTAGTTCAGCGGAAGATTGATTACCCTTCCGAAGGAGTAAGACAGACACAGGGACTGCAAAATCCTGAATAGTGCTTCCCGGCCAAAGGCGTTCGGCCGACAAACGCACTGGCCACTTGAGCCGTTCACCACTCCATTTACGTACAAAACCAAAAAATTCAACCCTGGTCAGTTCCCAAGGGGTCAGGCGCGACTTGACTTCAGGCACCCACAACAATAAGTTGCGATATAGATGCGAACGAGTTTGATATGCAAAGCTGAACGGACCGGGTTTCAGAAACACGTAGTCGTCCGCGTGCAGTGACCATCGATTCCCATATGCCAGCACCAAAGATGTAACGGTTGTCTTTCCGGCACTGCCACGCCCGGAAAATATCAGGCTCTTGCCTTTTCGGACTACTGCACTGGCATGTAAGAGTAAGAATCCGTGCTGTGACGCCAAATAACGCAAAGATGGATGCACCATCATGTGATGCACCATTGGAACAGATAATTTATTTCCGCTGACTCTAATCGTCACACGTTCAGGTGAGACTTGAACCTGATATAACCAATGCGCAAGGAATTTGTGTGTATAGTGATTATATTCTTGGACAGGATTAATTTTGTTAAGATAAGTAAGTTCTACCACTGGCAAGGGCGCAACAGTTGCATTATCCACACGATGATAGCCATATTCAGAATTAAAAAACTCAAGAACGTGCGGTATATTACTCCGGACTTCAAACACCACCGCATTATGGAACTGAAAACACAAAGGTGTTTTCATAGGCAATTTATCCCTCCACGCAGCAAAAAAATCTGTTAGCGCGCCAAACCGATAGGGCGGCAGTTCCCTAGACTGCCCAGGGCAGGCAACTGCCAACAACAGCGGACATCCCAGCGCTTTGGCGCGTCAAGAATAATCTCGACAATTTCATCAGTTTGGTCAGGCTGGAATCGTCCTGCATATCCAGTTCGACTGCCCAGAGCACGGCATCGGCCTGGCACAAGGCCTGCCAGTGACCTTGACCCGGCATCAAATTGCGGACGGGACGAAAGTCGAGGGCGCGGTACGGCAGCGGCGGAATGTCCTCGGCGGCGCGGCGATAGATGGTCACATCATCCACTCCCAACTGGTACAGGTACAGGACGCACAGCACGCCCCAGCGGCTGGCGAGGTTGCCGAGGATGACGCGCAGCAGGACAGATTTTATAGCACAACCGCCTCGCCCAGCAATTCATCGTAGGCGCGCACGACTTCGGTCAAATCAAATTTGCACGCCAATTCGCGGCTGCACTGACGGGCGCGCAGCAAGTCGCGTTTATCGGAAAGCAGGCGGCGCAGGCTTTTGGCCATACCATCTTCATCGGACGGTTCGTGCAAAGAACCGTTCCCGCCATCGTTCACCAAATCCACAAATCCTCCCACGCGGCTAGCGACCACCGCCAGTCCCATCGCCAAAGCCTGCACGCCGACGACCGGCAGTCCCTCCGAAAGCGAGGGCATGAACAGAAGATCGCTGCGGCGGAACCAGTCCAGCACTTCTTGCGGTGTCACCCAACCCGGCAATGTGAAGCGGTCTGCCAGGCCGCGCGCCGCGATTTCACGGCGTGTCTCTTCCAAAAGCGGCCCGTCGCCCAGCATGACGCACTGCCAGCGCAGGTCTTGCAACTGGCTGAGGACGTGCACGAGCGCCAGCGGATTTTTCTGCTCCATGAAACGGCCAGCAAAGACAATGCGTGGCGTATTATTGGCGCGCAGTTCACCGGGATCCAGAGCCTTCAAATCAACGCCGTTTGGAATAACTTCGATTGGAACGCGATAATGCCGCAGAGCCAGCCCACGCGTGAATCCGCTGACGGCAATGACGCGTTTTGCGTCCCGCCAGATGGGACGCGTGAACGGGAAAATCCAGCGGAACCATTTGCCTGTCTTTTCCGGCACGCCGCCAGGTACATCGCCTAGATGGGCGGTCAGCACGTACGGGAGCCCGGTCAGGCGCGATAGTGCCCACGCCAGGGCGCCCGCCGGAACGGCAAAGTGGACGTGGATCACGTCGGGGTGCCAACGACGGACCAAACGGTAGCCAGCCCAAAGTCCGATGAGAACGTAGGCAGCCATTGTCACCAAGCCCGCCTTGTAAGATTGTTGTCGGAATGAAGGGATGCGCATCACCCGTACGCCTTCCAAGTTTTCCTGGCGCGGCAAGCCTTTCAAGTGAGCGGTCAATACGGTGACCTCGTGGCCGCGCCTCACCAAACTCCGACTAATGTCTTGTGCCGCACTTCCTCCACCACCCCCGACCGGGGGAAATTCGTGAATTAGAACCAGAATGCGCATGTGGCTAACGAATTTCAGGGGGCGGGTTAATCACTTCCCGCACCGAGTACGTGAGCTTGTGTTGGGATTCGTGATACGTGCGTACCAGCAGTTCGGCGATCAGGCCCATCAGGATGGATTGAAAGCCCAAGATGAAGAACATGACACTCATCTGGAAAAATGGCGAGGCGAGCACCGAGATATTGAAAAAGACGCGCCGGATCATTAGAGTCACCAATGTCAATGTGCTGATAAGCATCAACCCAATCCCGGTACCGCCGAACAGGTAGATGGGCTTGGCGGCATAACTGAGCAGGAACTTGACCGTGAACAGGTCCAGCAGAACTTTAACGGTACGCTCCAGACCATAGTTAGCCTTGCCGTACTTGCGCGGGTGATGGCATACGGGAACCTCGGCGATCCTCGCTCCGGCTGCATGTGCAAATACCGGGATGAAGCGGTGCATTTCGCCATACAACCGAAAGCCGCTGAGCACATCACGATGGTAGGCCTTGAGCGTGCAGCCATAATCGTGCAGGCGCACGCCGGTCACGACCGAGATGAGCCAGTTCGCAATGCGCGAGGGCAGGATGCGGGTCGTGAAGGTATCCTTGCGATCCTTGCGATAACCGCTGACCACATCGTAGCCCTCATCAAGCTTCGCCAGCATCATGGGGATATCAGCCGGGTCGTTCTGCAGATCGGCATCCAGCAGGATGATGATCTCCCCCAGAGCATGGTCAATGCCGGCTGCGATGGCAGCCGTCTGCCCGAAATTGCGACGAAGGATAACCACACGCACATGCGCAGAATCCTTCTGGACAAATGCTTTCAGGGCGGCGAGACTGCCATCCTGGCTGCCATCGTCTACGAAAATGACCTCCCAGGTGTGAGGCAAAGGCTCCAGGGCCTGTCGGATAGCCTCGAACAGGAGCGGCAGACTTTCTTCTTCATTGTATACCGGGACAATAAGCGACAGTTTCACGGTTTCCTCAGATAGACCCGCAGATCACTCTTTACCTGGCAAGAACCGAGGGGCTGCTGAACCAGATGCACATCATAATTATCCAGTGAAATAAAATATTCCCACGCGGGGAAAATGGGCGGTTTTTGGATAACAATCACATCGGCTGCCTGCACCCACTGCGCTGCCAGTTCATCATTCCAGAGACCAACACGGAAAAGATCGTCGGGATTTCCTCCAGTGCGGAAGCTGAATTGTCCATTGATCTGCGGGGGAAATACCTGTATCTCAGGCAAATAAAGTAACAAGGTAGACACGAAAGAACCCGAAGAACCGCTATCCCAGTATACTTTACTACCAGGAGGAATCAGGCTTGCGAGCTGCGCACCTGTTGACTCATATGAGGCAATAGTATCTCCACTGCAATCGTAGGCAAAGCGCCCGCCTCCAAGAAGCAGGGAGGGCGAAAGCAGCGTGCCCGCAATGAGTAATATTAACGCAGCGGTGAATTCGAAAGAGAACCTAAAAAGAGGAATCCTTTTTAGAATCACTCCAAACAGAACCAAAGCAAGAAGGATAATAAGAATTCCGACAACCAAGCCCGCAGCAGCAGGAATCAACCGTCTGAACACGTCATAGCTCTCGATGTAACTCCAGCCAAATTTATTCCCCAAGACCCGCCATAGTGGAACACTGCCTGGCAAGAATTGGAGATTCCTCATACGGGGAACGAGAGCCTTTAAAACAGAATCAATCGTATCCTTCAAGGAAAAATCTTCATATGCAGAGTATCCCAAGCCTGTTGCCAGGGCCAAAATGAACAGGATGAGCGCGGCGGTTCTTAGCGGTGAATGTTTCTTTTCCCAAGAGCGTAAGGATACTACCAACAAGATGATGCCCAAAGGGGTGAAAAACGAAATATATTCCGCATAACAGAATACGCAAACATTCCTACCCAATGAGGCCCAGGCATGAGACAGCCAAAGCACGCCAAACAGGGCCGAGACAAAAAAGCCTGTACGGAAATCAAACTCGCTTTTCCATTTCTTCCTGCGCACCCAGAAGAGATAGGTGAGCGTGGTCCCCAACAATGCAATAAAGTGATACCGGTATCCCTGGAAAAAAGCGAATAGACGACCTAACGTACTTACGCCCTCACCAACAACGGATACGCTTCCAGACGATTCTCTCCACGGATCTAGAAATGGCGTCAGGCTTTGAGGCAGCCAGGGTGTCCATAGCTGTAATATGTTCGGCCAGAAAAGAGCATGGATTCCGATGATAACTACCCCCGAAGCCAGTGTCGCCAACCATCCTGCTTTAGGTTCATGCTGCCAAAAGATATACAGGATCAATAAAGGCGCTACCGGCAGGAGATTTTGCCGCGTCATAATAACAATCCCCGATAGAACGCCTGCAAGAATCAATTGCCATAAGGGGCGCTTCATTCCTAGCGCAAGCACCATTATCCAGGTAAGCATACAAGCAACGATTACTTGTGTGCCTGCTAAACTATAGCTTTTGACAACCCAAGGGTTTATCGCAACAGCCCATACTGCAAGCGCTGCCCACCAACGCCCTCCCAGCCGGCGTGCGACGATCCATAATCCCAAAAGCATCAGAAGACCGATAAAGATGGCAAAGTAACGTCCCGTTCGCAGCCCCGGACCAAACCAGGTTTGGACATACCCATAGATCAGGAACGACAGAGGCGCTTTGTTCGTCCAGGGGCCATAGGCTTGGAAAGGCGCATATTGGCCCGTTGCATAGAGAACCCCCTTCAACAGATAAGCGGCCTCGTCCACCATGGATGCCAGAGTATGGACATAGGCAACGGACTGTAAAAAATAGACACATCCCCCCAAGAGGGATACAAGTCCCGCCAGCCAGGGCACGGATGGTGTACGGAAAACTCTTCCCACTTTCGAAAAGCTGACGATACGTTTCAACACTTGGCTTGCCTCAAATCAGCTTCGACCATCATCTCGACCAATTCTTTGAAGCCCACTTTTTGACGCCAGCCGAGAGTTTCGCGGGCCTTGATAGGGTCGGAAACCAGCAGGTCCACTTCGGCGGGGCGGTAATAGCGGGGGTCTTGGATTACATGATCCCGGTAGTTCAATCCAACACAACCGAAAGCGATTTCACAGAATTCACGCACGGAGTGGGTTTCAGCAGTGCCGATCACGTAGTTGTCCGGTTTATTCTGTTGCAGCATCAGCCACATCGCCTCGACATAATCCCCGGCAAAACCCCAGTCGCGGCGCGCATCCAAGTTGCCCAGCCGGAGTTCGTTGGTCTGTCCCAGCTTGATGCGGGCCACGCCGTCTGAGATTTTGCGCGTAACGAATTCCAGTCCGCGCCGGGGACTCTCGTGGTTGAAAAGGATGCCGGAGACGGCAAACATATTGTACGACTCGCGGTAATTGACCGTGATCCAGTGACCGTACACTTTCGCGACCCCGTACGGGCTGCGCGGGTAGAAGGGCGTCGTTTCCCGTTGAGGAACCTCCACCACTTTGCCAAACATCTCGCTGCTGGAGGCTTGATAGAACTTGGCCTGTGGGACAACCGACCGGATGGCTTCCAGCAAGCGCGTCACACCCAGGGCCGTCACCTCACCGGTCAGTACGGCCTGGCTCCAGGAGGTCATCACGAATGACTGCGCGGCCAGGTTGTAGATTTCGTCTGGTTTGTATTCCTCCAGTACGACCATGAGCGAGCTTTGATCGTGCAGGTCGCCTTGGACGATGGCGATTTCATCCTGAATGGGCTGGATGCGTTCGAAAGTCACCGTGCTGGAGCGGCGCACCATCCCGACGACCTGGTAGCCTTTGGCAAGCAGGAATTCAGCAAGGTAGGAGCCATCCTGACCGGTGATGCCGGTGATCATTGCTGTAGGCATGTTCAAACCGTTTGTTCGAATTTCGACAAATAGATTGTAATCGCTCCTCGCCGAGCGTCAAGGACGCCGAGAAGCTCGCCATCGATCCCAAGCCCAGCCGCCTGCCAGGATCAAGGCGCTGATCGTGGCGATGGCTGCAAGCATGCCAGTGAACGAAGGTTTTGCAATGGTGCCAATGTAACGGCTGGCATACCATTCACTGAAGAAAGCCAGGAATACAAGCTCGACAGCCAGGATGCGCAGCAACCATGGACTCTTGCTTGCCCGCCACCAAGTCCAGGCCTGGGAGGCCAGGGCAGCCTGCCCGAGCAAGAAAATGACCCGGTAGCGGGGATTATCCCATTGATCGCCTCCGGCACGGATCGCGGAGATGATGAGCCAGGCGCAGGTCAGCAGCCACAGCCACAGCCAGGCTGCACGCCCTTTCCCGGGTGGATTTTTCCAGGTCGCCACCAGGCTGATCACGAGGAACGGCAGCAGTGAATACCATCCCAAGGAGCGCAGGATGCCGATCACCTGCCAGGGCCAGGCGGTTACATCGAAGATTGCAGCCGGTAGGACCGGTTGAGCCAACCCGTAACCGATGACGAAGGGAAGGTGCAGGCGCACATCCGTGTAACGGAATATTTCCTGAACCCAGCCCGAACTGCGCTCTAGCAGATAGATATCCCATTTCGTGGATGTCTGGAGCCAATGGGTGATGACCTTGATCGGTGAGACACCCGCAAAGGATCCGCGCGCCAGACCAACCCAAAGTAAGAGAAGCGCGACCAGGAGCATCCCGGTGCCGATCAGGATGATACGCCAGGAGACGCGCCCATGTTTGTCCCATAGCCATGCCCAGCCTCCCAATGCCAGGATGGTGAAAATGGCCACGCCCGGTGAGAAAAGCAGCAATCCGGCCAGCCCACCTGCCAGCCAGGGCCAGGCGCGATGAATGCGGTTGGATTGCCAGCCTACCACCCCCCAAAAGATCATAACAACAAACGTGATCAAGAACGGCTCGCGCATTTGCGAGCTGCCCAGCAGGACACTTTCTGGATATAAGGCCATGATCCACGCGGCGGGGATAGCCAGCGCCTCGCCCCAGAGTTGCCGTGTTGCCTTCCAGGTCAGCGCGACGCCCACGGCGGCTGTCAGCGCGGAGAGCAGGATGACCAGCCAGGGGCGGTGAATATCAGGGCTGAGGTAGCGATAGGACAGCGCGCTCAATGCCAGCAATCCACCATACTGGTCGGTGCTGTGCGCAGCACCTACTCGGTAGGATTTATCGAAGGCCGCCCAGATGGGATGTGTTGAACGCGCCAGGTCCCAGGCTTGCGTATCGCGGTTGAAGGCGTCTTTGAAAACGTAACCAGCTTGCTGAACATCGGTTGGATAACCCGCGACAGGCAAAACGTAAGTCAGGGCGATGCCCAGGCCGAGGCGGAGGAGAAGCGCCAGGAGCAGCATCAGGCCCAGGATCCGGGGCGTACCGCCGCTTCGACTTCGTTCAGCGCGCCAGAGAGCAGCCAGGGCAGATAATCCCAAAAGCAGGAGGAACGAGTAAGCCGGCCAGCCTATCCACCAGGCGCCGCCATCCAGCGCGGAGAGCAGCGCGCCTAGTCCAAGGCTAGCGGGGATGATCCATCTCAAATCACGCAGGAAGGCTTTCATGTTTTCCTTGTTACAAGGCAGCGGATGATTTGTACGCTCCACCACAGCACCAGGAATACAACTAGCGACTGCGTAGGGACGGAAAAGCGTGGGTTGTCGCCATGGTCGAGGAGAGTTTGGATGACGGAAGTCAGCCAGACGGTGCTGGCAGCAAACCAGATGAAGGCCTCCATTTTCAGGATTTGGCGCACCTTCTTGCTGACCAAGGCCAACGAGCCAAGAAGGAAGGCGGCGTTTGCAACGACCATACCCCCGCGCGCCACGATGACCAGGCCACTTAGAGCGGCCCGGAGAGCCGGGTTTGTGAACGCGCCAGGCGACCAATAAACCGGCGCTTTCCAGAACCACAGCCAGCCTTCCCAAACACTCCGTAAGTATAAATCCGGATGTTGGAGGATAAGCTGGATAGAGATTTTTGTCAGCAGGTCGGAGAGCGCGATGAGGCCAAGCCCGGAGACTTGCTCAAGCGCCGGGATTGCGTCCCAAATGGCGTTGCCCGGCTCCCCGGTCTCGGCGAGGCGCGCCTCGCGATATTGGATGAAGGTGTCGCGAATGGCAGCGTATTCGTCCGGCACGTACTCGAAGAAGAGGCCAGTATGCTGGACAAGGTGAAAGCCGGTCATGTTCGTCAAGCCCCACATGCCGAAACGCTGATGGATGAAATTCACCCACGCGCAGATGAGAACCAAGCCGGTAAGCCCGGTGACAAGCGCCGCGCCCCAACGTACCTTCGGCGGCGCGGCCGGGCGCCAAGAAACGAGCAGGAAATACGCGGCCCAGAAGGGCAGGAAGACGAACAGCGGGCGGGTCAGGGTTGCCAGGCCCGTAATTATCCCACCTACCAGCGCCATCAACAGGATTTGCCAAGAAGGCCGTTTGTGTCCTGAGTAGAGTAGCCAGGCAGCGACCGCCAGCAAGGCGGCGATGAAAAAGGTTGTCAGGCTCTCGGTGATCAGGTTGGCCTCGAAAAAGAGTTGCTGCAAATTGAGGGTGTGAGTCAGGGCGGTCAGCGCGCCGAACCAGCCTCTCCCACTGACGCGCCAGCCGACGTAGAAAAAGAGCAGCGTGGTTAGCAGGCCAAGAGTCAGTTGCGCGGCATAGACGCGCTCATCCGGGCCGGCAACCGCCATCAAGAAGGGATAGCCGGGCGTGCGCGTGCCGTCGTAGTGCGCCCAGCCCTTCAGGATGGCATCGGCCAGGCGGCGGTAGCTGGCCGTATCGTTATATACCGCCGGCCGGTAGAGCAGGTAAAGCAATACCCGCTCGGAGAGCGCGACTGCTGCGACAATGACCAGCCAGGTGCTCGTTTTCGGCGTGCGTAGTGATTTCAGCATCTAAAGTTTTCCAGGGACCGCCGGGCGCGCGCCAGCCACGAATATCCTTTCACGTCGGCTCGGGCGCGTTGACCCAGGGCCTGCCGCCGTTTCGAATCGGCCAATAGCACACCGAGGATTTTCTCCCACGCCCTTGCATCCCCAGGCGGACAGAAGACAGCGCTATCTTCGTTCAGCACTTCGCGCAGCACAGGCAAGTTGCTGGTGAGAATAGCCCGGCCGGCGGCCATGTACTCGAACATCTTCATCGGGCTGCAAATCTCGGCGGTGTTCCCGCCGCTGGAGGAGGAAACCGTCCGCTGGTAGGGCATGAGCAGGATGTCAGCCGCGGCCTGGTAGAGCGGGATGCGCTCGTTGGGCAGGAATCCGGTGTAGGTGACATTATGCAGCCCAGCGGCGGAAGCGCGGCTGCGCCACTCGACCACGTTTTGGGAGCGGCCACCGACCCACAGGAAATTGGTTTTTGGGAATTTAGCGGCGAGTGTGAGAAAGAGGTCTGCGCCGCGACCGGCATACATGTGGCCGGTGCAGACTACCGTCAGGCCAGGGGGCAGGCCCAATCGGCGGCGAGCAGATTCCGGGTCTGGTAAGTGCTCGTAGCGTTCGATATCCACTCCGTCCGGCGCGATGACAACCTGTCCATCCGGCAAGGCTGGCCGGTAGCGGCGTTCCAGTTCGCGGCGCAGGGCGTGGGTGATGGGCAGCAGGCGTTTCTTGCCGTGCATTCGCAGGAAGAGACGGTACCACAGCGGGCCGAAGCTCCCGGCAGGGAAATCGTGCATTTCAAGCATGGCGGGCAGTCCGGCCAGCAGTCCGAGCGAGGCGGATTGGATCGGCCAGGCGTAGAGCAAGTCTGCATCCAGGGCGCGGGCGCGGCGGACGGCAGTCCACGGAAATGTGCGCCGATCCTTTCCCGGCAGCCATTGGATTTCGAAGGGCGTCGTCAGGCCGTAGTGGATGGCTAATCGTTGAAAATTGTCCGCCAGTGAAATTGCGGATTGCGGATTGCCAGGCACAAGCAGGATAGACTCGTGGCCAAGCTGGGCAAAGGCCTGGCAGACTTTCATGACCTGGATGCTGTTGGCCGTATCCGCTGGCACCTGGGAGGCGGAAACGCAGACGATTTTCATGGCTTACCGTTTGGCGCCAATCGCCGTTGACGCACTTCCTGCAGGCCACGCAGGGTGATAAATCCGATTGATATAACAAAGTAGCCTGAGAGAATGGCGGCCATCATCAGGTACCCGTAATGCGGGACAAGATAGAAAATAAGCCCTAACTCAACGACACCTGTCAGCGTGGAAACCAGAATAGGATAACCCGACTTGCCCAGAGAGAGCAAAAGGGAACGATTCCACTGGAATATGCTGGCAAAACCATATCCAAAGAGAAGGATCAAGAGGATTGGATATGCGGGACGAGCTTGTGCTGTGTATATTGTAGGGATCAGCCACCAACCCGTCAGTGCCCATAAGCCCCACATTGCCAGAACTACCCCACTGGTGATCGCGGTGATGCGTCTGAGAAGGCGAAGCGTGATATCCCATTGTGATGTAGCAATCGTACGGGCGATCTCGGTGTAAGTCGGCACGATAAAGGGATCGAGTATCAGGGTGAGGGGAAGGATGAATGTCATCGCAATTTTAAAATAACCGACCTCGGTTGTGGAAAGCAATGCGGCTACGTAGAGTGGTATGTTATCGCGGAAGATCAGATTCACAGTGCCGTTCAGGTTGGTGTTAAGTGCGAATATCGCCGCAGCGCGTTTGGCAGGCAGCACGCTCAACGGTGTGCGCCACCACCCCGATTCCAACGCATGGTTCAATTCGCGTACGGCCGAGATGACCACCGATATACCAACATATGTCTTGCCGAGCACATAAGCCAGGAGTATATCTTGGATTAAATAGGGCGCGATGATTTTACTAGCCCATAGGCTCAGTAAAAATGTTCCAGATATTGCTGAGGCGGTAATTACGCTCTGAACCAGGTTTATGTGGGCCAGGCAATCGAATCGGTGAGTGGCTTGCAAGACCCCGGCGGATGTCTCATAAACAAGATTGCTCAACAGAATTAAGCCATAAAAGATGAACCATGGAGCTGTATGAACGTCTTTTGCGAAAACCCTGGACGCCCAAGGGGTAAGAAGCGCTAAGATAATGAAAGCCACAACAGATGTAGAAACCTCAGTTAGCCCGGCAGCCTTCACTACGGCGGCGGCCTCTTGCTTCTTCTGTTCTACAAGGGCTGGGCCTAGATGCTTGACCACCACCTCACTCATGCGGAAGGAGAGCAGGCGATTAATGTTGGATGCAAAGGTTACAATGGTGGCAATCAAACCCCAACTGGTCACACCGATCAGACGGACGGCGAGGATGGTCTGAACAAAGATCAGGACTGAGGAAAAAGCATTGCTACCGAAAAGGTAACTGCTGTTGCGAACTACTCTGCGCAGCAGATTATCTTCCTTCCAGATAGCTAAGATTTTTTGGAAAACCGTCACAGGGTCGCGACCTCTTTTGCCCAGGAGCGTTCGGTACGGTACCAGTCAACGAGCCGCTGTACCCCTTCGCGCAGGCCGACCCTAGGCTGCCAGCCAAGCAAGCGGCGGGCTTTACTCACGTCAGCCCAGTTGGTCAGCATGTCGGCCGGATTGGGCGGGTGGCGCTCGATACGCGCTTGCTTTCCGATGATCTCTTCAAGCATCTCGATCAACCCGTTCATCGTTATCACTTCATGCCCGCCCAGGTTGACGATCTCGTAGCCGAGCGGTTCGAGTGCAGCGATGGTGCCGCGAGCAATGTCATCCACAAAGGTGAAGCCGCGCGACTGTTCCCCATCCCCGTAGAGATGCAGAGGCTGCTCTTCAGTGATCCACTTTCCAAAGCGGAACATGCTCATATCCGGGCGGCCAGCCGGGCCGTAGACGGTGAAATAGCGCACCACGCTCACATCCAAACCATAGAGAGAGTGATAACTGTGGCAAAGCACCTCGGCCGACTTTTTGCTGGCTGCGTAGGGCTGGAGAGAATGGTCACTATCCGCGCTTTCGGGCGTAGGCAAGGGAGCGTTCGCACCATAGATGCTGGAAGTCGAGGCGAGGATGAATTTTCCGATCCCGCGCTGGCGGCAGAGTTCCAGCAAGTTCAACGTGCCAAGAACATTGGTCTCGACGAAGGCCCAGGGATTTTCGACGCTCGCCCTAATCCCGGCGCGGGCGGCCAGGTTGATGACTGCTTCGAAGGTTTGCGTACCAAGTGACGGGTGGCGAGTGACGAATGTGCGGTCGGAGATATCCGCACGGACGAAGGTGAATCCCCGCAACGTATGCAAACAGCGCAAACGATATTCTTTCATGCGCACATCGTAGGCATCGTTCAGGTTGTCCACACCAGTGACGGTATGCCCCTGCTCGATCAGCATCTCTGCAACGCGCGCGCCGATAAAGCCTGCCGCGCCAGTAACCAGGTAATTCGCCATCTATCCAGCCATCCTCTTCAACCAAATCGAACTGAATGTGTTTGGGTTCTGCTTTACCGTTTCGTAGTTTGGCATAGTTTGCTTCAAGAATGGTTCGTCAAAGTAGCGGATGAGGGGCATGGACATGGTTATCTCGAATTGGTTGTTGAAGCATAGGAAGGCCTGCAAGACCATCGCTTCATTCCAAAACATAGGCCAGGTTTGCCCGAATATCCACAGCTTGGGTGGATAGGGGATATTATAGGGGAAGGGCACATCGTGGATGTGGATCGTAACGCCAACCTTCAGGCTGGGAAGCACTTCCAGGTAGAGATACGGCACGTCGCCATCTATGCTCAAGACGTGGGTGGAGTCGATGAAGAGAACGTCGCCGGCCTCCAGTTGCTGGAAGGACGACAATTCCACATCCTGTACTTCTTTGGGTATGACTTGGATTCCCGGCAGGGTGAATAGCTTCTTATAGGGGTGTGGTTCTATGCAGGTCATTTGGAGCGGGTAGCCTTCGCTCGCATTCTTCTCAGCCGCCAGGTTGCAATAATAGGTGGACAAGCCGGATCCGACCTCGATGTAACGCTTCGGCTTGAGTTGCCGATTCATCATGTAGAGCATGAGCGCATCTGCCGGGGTGAAGCCGGGGCCAAATTTTTTTCGAAGCTGTTCGAAAGCGGGAAACGTGGAGAACTCACCGTAATAACGCGAGAGCAGGGTCTGAAGCTCCTTCTTCATGGTTTCGAGATCGTACTCGATACCTGCGAGCGCGCTGGGGTGGTGCCACCTTTCATAGGTCTTTTTCAAGCGGTCGAGCGACGGCAGTGGGGAGTAATAATCGCTTTTTCTGGCAACCGAATAGCCCATTGCCCCGAGGAGTCGTTGAAAGGCTAAAGAAAACGCCGCATTGATCTTCTGTGCTGTCTTTCGGAAGCGCGCGATGAGATCCCATTTTAATTTACTAATGGGGTTCAGTAGAAATGGCGGCACAGCTTGCTTTAGAGATTGTTTCATGCTGGTTTCCTTGATCGGACTCTACCCGAGCTAGAGTCTGGCGACTTTCGGATTGTTCTTCCCAGCCTTGCCCAGCGCGTTGCGACTGTCAAAGATGAACTTTGCTGCTTCGAGGATGTCTTGGTAGTCATACATTTTATGGTTGGTCACGATAACCACGCAATCTGCCTGGCGAACAGCCGCCATCACGTCCGGCACTCTGTCCATTTCCAGGCCGTCGTGGGTGTGAATGTGGGGAATGTAAGGATCATGGTACGAAACCTCGGCGCCCTTCTTTTGGAGCAGGCCGATAACGTCCAGCGCCGGTGACTCGCGGATGTCGTCAATATCCGGCTTGTAGGCCGCGCCCAGGACGAGGCACTGGCTGCCTTTCAGTACTTTGCCGCGCTCGTTCATGGCATCCATTATGCGGTTGACCACGTAGCGGGGCATGTTGGTGTTGATGTCCGAAGCCAATTCGATGAAATGGGCGGTGTATTGGTAGGCTTTCATTTTCCATGAGAGGTAGAGCGGGTCAATCGGGATGCAGTGCCCGCCCAGACCCGGCCCCGGCGTGAACTTCATGAAACCGAACGGCTTGGTGGCGGCTGCATCAATGACTTCCCACACGTCCACGCCCATGCGCTCGCACATGATGGCCAGTTCGTTGACCATGGCGATGTTAATCATGCGGAAGGTGTTCTCGAGCAGCTTGGCCATTTCGGCGGTTTCAGCGGACGAGACCATGTGGATGTGCTGGATTGCGCCGCCATACCAGGCTGCAGCGACTTCAGCGCAGTCCGCGGTGATGCCGCCCACCACCTTAGGGGTGTTGAGGGTAGTGTAGTCCTCCCGGCCCGGGTCGACGCGCTCCGGCGAGAAAGCCAGGAACCAATCCTCCCCGACCTTCAAGTCGTTTTTCTCGCCCAGCATCGGCAGCAGAACTTCGCGCGTGGTGCCGGGGTAGGTGGTGGATTCCAGCACAACTACCATGCCTTTATGCACGTACTTCGCCAGTTCCTCGGTGGCGGACATTATGAAGGACATATCCGGGTCGCCAGTCTTGCGCAGCGGCGTGGGGACACAGATGCTGGCAGCATCCATATCCTTCAGAACCGAGAAATCCGTCGTCGCCTTCAAGCGGCCGGACTTGACCAGTCTCGCCGCTGTTTCGGTCGGCACATCTGGGATGTAGCTGACGCCCTCGTTCAGCGCATCGGCTTTGCGCTTGTCCGGGTCAATGCCAGTGACGGTGAATCCCGCCTCAGCGAAGACGACCGCCAGCGGCAGGCCGATGTAGCCCATGCCCAGGATACCGATACGGGCAGTTTTTTCTTTCAGTTGCTTGAGAAGAGTTTCTTTGACAGTCATTCTTTCTCCATTCGGTTTTTACTACAAAGGCACAAAGTCACAAAACTTTCGTGTCTTTGTGCCTTTGTGGTGGAGTATTAAAACAGACTCATCTGTTTCGGTTCTTCCTGCGGTTCGTCCACAGTCACGGGCGCAGATTTTGCCAGTGCAGTGCGCGCCTGTTCCAGCAGTTTTGGCAGTTGGGCAAAATCTTTCATAATGGCAGGTTTCAGCGAGGCCTGATGCAAGGCCGCGGCCGGGTGGAACATGGCGATCACGAAGCGGTCGCCGACTCGGCGCATCTGCCCGTGGACGGCGCTGATCTTGGCGCCAAGCATGAACTTGCCCATCGAGTAGCGCCCGAGCGTGATGATGATCTTCGGGTTGATGGCCGCGATCTGCCGCTCGAGGTACTCGTCACATGCGGCCAGCTCCTCGGGCAAAGGGTCGCGGTTGCCCGGTGGGCGGCACTTGACCACGTTGCCGATCCACACCTCCGGGCGTTTCAACCCAGCTTGAGCCAGCAACTCATCCAAGAATTTTCCCGCTGCGCCGACGAAGGGACGCCCCTGCTCGTTTTCGTAAAAGCCCGGCCCCTCGCCGATGAACATGATCTTGGAATTCGCCGGGCCTTCGCCAGGCACCGCGTTCTTGCGCGAGTGGTACAGGACACATTCCTGGCAGGTCGAAACTTCAGCGGCGATTTGGGCTAAAACTTCAGAAGAATCCACGAGTTCCTCCGTTCACACGTTTACACGTTGCCTTGTTTTCACGTTTATACGTTAAAAAGTTTCGACGTTCACTTGTAACTGCGCAAGTGCAGGCAAACCTTCCAAAGTCATCAGGATCGCGTCTTCGCCAGTATCGCGGTAATAGCGCGGACGGCGACCGGTGATCTCGAAGCCAAACTTCCTGTACATCTCTTGCGCGGCGAGGTTCCTTTCCCGGGCTTCCAGGAAGGCGCGCCGCGCGCCTTCCGCACGCGCAGCTTTGAGCGCTTCAACGATGATCCGGCTGCCGATGCTATGCCGCCGAAAATCGGGGTGGACGGCCACCGTAGCGATGTGCGCCTCGTCTACTATGAGCCATAAGACCAGCATCCCGATGATCTTGGACTCGCCGTTCACCGCCGTTTCGGCCACCCAGCCGCGCGAAACGGCATTTTCGCTCACTTCGAAGCGGAACGACCGCTCCGGCCAGGGCAGACTGAAAGAGAGCGTATCAATCTCGTGGACAGCTGGCACATCCTCCAGCCTCATGCGCCGGATGGCGATCTCGCTGACATTCACGCCGGGATGCCTCCCGCCACGTGAAGGTAGATCGGCGCCAGTGATCCGACCGCGTCAACTTTCCCTTCTTGCCAGCGCGCCCAGGCCAGCTCGGCCAGGAAACCCGGATGGCGGACGCACCGGGCTGGCGAAGGCAGGATTACATTCTTATGCTTGCGCGCTAAACGCTGACATTCTTCGGCGGACAACTCGCCGCAGACGATGGTCGGCGCGTTGATGCTTTGGGCCAGCGCCTCGACCGTCGTCAGCGTGGCTGGACCTTCGGCCTGCCACCCGTTTTCAGCGGCGCTGTACCAGCCAACGGCCAAACGTCCGCGCCCGGCCTGTAGTACGGCCGCCAGCGGCAGGTCCCGGACGGGTTGCGCTACAGCCAGGATATCCAGGGTAGGGATCCCGATCATTGCCAAATGCCGCGCCAGGGCCAAGCCTTTTGCCAGCGCCAGTCCCACCCGCAGGCTGGTGAACGATCCGGGACCGAGTGCCACGCCCATGGCCTTGACCTCGTCTATCTTGACTCCTGTGCGCGCCAGCAGTCCGGCCAACGCCGGGGCGAGTTCGGCGGTGTGGTGGGCGCGGCTGTGCCAGAAGAGTTCGCTGAGAACTTGCGTCCCGTCGTAGAGCGCCAGGCCAACCTGCGCAGTGGAAGTATCCAGCGCCAGCAGCATCACGCCACTCCATAGACTGCCTGGCGGAGAGTCGCCAGCAGGTTCTCGTAATGCTCGCCGCGCGTCGTGAAACGCATCTCACGGTGCTCTTCTGCGAGATAATCCAACGTTACCCACAGGCGCTCGTTGGGTAGGACAGGTTCGATCCGTTCCGGCCACTCGACCACCAGCGGCCCCTGGGCTAGCAGCGCGTCAACGTCCAGCTCCTCGGCTTCGGAAATGGATTCCAGCCGGTAAGCATCCAGGTGGAAGAGTTGAGCCGCGTCCGGCCTCCTGTAAACGTTGACCAGCACGAAGGTCGGGCTGGTGACGGCATCCAGCGAGCCCCAGCCCTGGGCCACGCCCTGGACGAGGGTGGTTTTACCGGCACCCAATTCGCCCTGCAGGCAGATCACGTCGCCGGTCTGAAGCAACCCGCCTAGTCTCATGCCGACTCGGCGGGTCTGCTCAGGGCTGCGACTGAAGAACTCAAGGGTGTTGGGGTCCAGGATGGGCATGGCAAGGGGATTATACTACGACCTCTATCCCCTCCCCGCTGCGTGCCCCTCCCCTTCGCGAAGCACCCTTTAGGGTTCCCCCGCAAGGGGAAAGGGAGGGGGGTGAGGTAAGAGGTCAGACCAATCCGACCTGCGCCCCCAAGATCCGCGCGATTGTCCGCGAGGCCTCAGGCCGGGCGGCGCGACGACAATTCTCGACCACCCTTTCGCGCTCCACCGGACGGCAAATCCAACGCGTCAGTGTCCGCACCACTTGCAGCGGCTCCGGCGCCCAGACCCCCGCGCCGACGTGTTCCACAAAGCTGACGTTCCCATCTTCCTGGCCAGGGAGTTTGGCGTAGAGGATGATCGGCAGCGCAGCGTTGAGCGCCTCGGCAATCGTCCCCGGCCCGGCCTTGCTGACCAACACGTCGGCCGCACGCATAAAGCACGGCATACCGTGGGTAAAGCCGTAGATGAAGGTGGGGTTTTCCCAAGTCTGGGCTTTGAGTTCAGCCTTGAGCCTGGCATTCCGCCCGGTTACGATGACCAGGCCTACGTCCAGGCCTGATTCGTCAATGGCACGCGCCGTTTCGACCAATGGTCCCATTCCTTCCCCACCACCAATCAACAGCACAATTATCTTATCCTGTGGCCAGTTCAACCCATCGCGCAGGACGACTTTATCGCCGGGAGGGGCGGAACAACTTTCGGAAACCGGTTGTCCCACCACGCGGATTTTTTCGGGCAGCATGGTGTATTCGATGGCGCGCTGGCGGGCTATCTCAGTCGGGACAAGGATCAAGTCGGCTCGCTGGTCGAACCACAAGGCGTGCGTGCTGACCATGTCGGTCACCACGGTGATAAACGGCGGCCGGTTCTTGCCGAGGGCCTTCAAGAGAAAAGAGTTGGCAAGGGGGTGCACGCTGACCAGCATGTCGCTGGGATGCTCACGCACCAACCGGCGCGCAGCGCGGCGCACAATCGGCCAAAGGGTTGAAGTCATGAGGCGGGCTTGCCGGCGGCCATCGCTGATGTGGAAGCCCACTCCCCACAATTCCGGCACGCGTACCATTTCTGGGTAAAATTCAGGCAGATGATTATAAGGTGGCGGAGCATATTCTTTCAGGAAGTCCACCATCTCAGTGGTGACGCCCTCGCCGAATTCCAGTCCTAGGGCTTCGATGATGGCCTCACTGGCGGCGCGGTGTCCGCCGCCGGTATCGGAGAATAAGAAGAGGATATGTGGTTTTTCAATCAGTGGGTTGCTCATGGTCTTCTTTTGGCAAAACCGCTTTCAGCCGCCGGGATAGGTCGCGGCGAGGCAGGAGCACCCGCCGTTTGCAGACGACGCATTCCAGGCCGATATCTGCCCCCAGGCGGACGACGATCCACTCATACGAGCCGCAGGGATGCAGTTTGCGCAGGCGGACATGGTCGTTGAGCTGGAGGTCGGGGAGCATGAGGGGGATTATACCGCAGGGAGACAACCAGTCAGTGAATTTATGATAAACTAACCCGGAACAAAATTTTTCCGGAGAGAGAATTATGCCCACTCACGAAATCTATGCGGTCGAAATTGCCGGTCTGAAGCGAGACCTTAGAATGTTCGAGATCAAGCCCGGCCTTCGCATTGCTATCCTCAACATCCTCGGCGATACTGAACTGGTCCAGGCCTGCGCCAAGGCCTTGGGGAAGGGACTCAGATCGGTTAAATTCGATATCCTGGTGACGGCGGAGGCCAAGTCCATCCCGCTGGCGTACGCGCTCTCGGTGGAAACAAAGAAACCTTACATCGTTCTACGCAAGGCCTATAAGCCTTACATGGGCGCAGCCCTGATCGCCGAGACGCTCTCCATCACCACCGGCGAGCCGCAAACCCTGATCATGGACGAAAAGGATCAGGCACTGGTCAAAGGCAAGCGCGCCGTGATCGTGGACGATGTGATCAGCACCGGCTCGACGCTGCAGGGCATGAGGATGATCATGGAAAAGGCAGGCGCGGAAGTTGTCTGCGAGGCGGCCATCATGACCGAGGGCGAGCACGCCAAGTGGGAACACGTCATCGCTCTGGGGCATTTGCCATTGTTTACTGGTTAGGTTCTTTCGTAAAATTGCTACCCTAAAGGTCTCCAAGACCTTTAGGGTCTTTTACTTTTCAAAATCAGCGCTTCTTTCTTCACACGCGTCATCTCCTTGATTTGCCTCTCCCGCCTCATCGCGCTAACCCGGTCCGGCTGTTCTTCCACGTATATTAATCTCACCGGTTGGCGTGTACGTGTATAGCGCGCCCCGCGCCCAGCGTTGTGCTGGCGTTCGCGGCGGACGGGATCGGCGCTCCAGCCGGTGTAATAGGTGCCATCGGCGCATTCCAGGATGTAACAAAAGTATGGCATAAATTATTTCTTTTTCTCTTCACCTCTGCGCTTCGGCTCGAAGAGCTTGCTCAAGATGCCGAGCTGCTGCTTCCATATCCCACTGGTGGGCATTTCGGGTCCGCCGCGCTCGACTGAGAGCCAATCGCCTGCGCTGCGTTCTTGCCACCACTTCAGTTGCCCTTCCCGGGCAGCTTCAAGATGGTTTCTTAGATCATCTGCATCTTCTTGGGCAATGTCAATACGCAGGGCGGTGAGATTGGCGATCAGCTCATCGAGCAGGCGGACGACGTTCTCGCGGTTGTGCAAGGCTGCCTCTCCCAGCGCGGCGGCGCTATCTTGGAAGATGGTCTCGCTTGTCGCGCCTGCAAAGGGACGCCCGGTCACCTTGCGGATGTCCGGCCAGCCGGGTTGGCCCGTGAGCGTGTTGACCAGGGCCGCCGCGCTCAATTGCGGCAGAAGGTGCGCCGAGGCCATCACGCCGTCCACTTCGGCCAGATCAACGAAGAAAGGCTGCGCGCCCAGCAAGGTCGCAAGGTCGGCGGCTAGTTTGACCGCCTCGCCTGCCGTCCCAGAAGGCGCGGCGATGGCCATCAAGCCCTTCTGGAAGAGGTCGGCGCGGGCGGCCGCGATCCCCTGCGCCTGCTCGTGGAGATACAGCGGGTTGAATACTGGCGTCAGGCCGACGTAATGACGCTTCTCCGGCAGCAATTCCTTCGCCCAGGCAGCCACGGCCGCTTTGGCCGGCGCGGTATCCATGACCACCGCGTCCGCTTTCATGTCTTGGGCGATGATCTTGAGCGTTTCACGGATTTGGTCCAGCGGAAGCGCTAGGAAGACGATATCGGCTTCGGCCACGGCAGAAGGCAGGTTGTAGTGTACTTTGTCAATGGCACCCAGCTTCAGCGCTTTCTGGGCAATGCCGGGCTGGATATCGTTACCGAGGCGCCTCACCTGGTCGGTGTGTGCGGCCAACGCCAGCCCCACCGAAGTTCCAACCTGTCCCAGGCCAATGATGGTAATTTGAACGGGCATGATCCCTCTCAATTTGAATCATCCGCGCCTTGCCGAAGGCCTACTCGGCAGGGCGCGCAGCAAGCGATCTTCCCGAGTAGGCCTTCGGCAAAGAACGAGGCTTTTCCAGTGGCGCATCCTGGTGGTGGCGGATCAGGTTGACGGTCATGGTGGATGCGCCGGTACGGGCGGCCAGGTCCGCGCCCCACTCGCCGTGGCGTTCCGCGACGATGAACGGGCGACGAAAATCCCCCCGCGTTCCCTTCCCCCAGCGGGAGGCGAGACGCGGGAAGAACTTCTTGCCCGGCACGATGACGGCGCGCACAGTGAAAGCGGATACAGGATCTTGCCCACCTCGTGCAGCAGGGCAGCCGTGAGCAAGGCCAGGTGATCCTGGCCTGCTTCCTTTCAGCCGCTGCACGACCAGGGATGCGTGCCACTGCTCTGAAGGCTGCATCTGGCGGAATAACGCCATCTGTGAGGGGGAAAGGCAAGGGGAGATTTGCCCTGTATCCACAACGCGAGCGGGTGTCCGTAGGGCGTGCCAGAATTGGTTTACGCGGTAGGTCAGGCGGGAAGTTTGGATCACGGCGTGAGAATTACAGCTACCATTATAACATGTGATAGAATCTGGAGAGCCGGGGACGCCGACCCCGGCCCTCTGTTGAAAGGAGGAGAAGAGAAATCGCCTTACGCTCCAATATTACCATTTCGGTCTTTAATGTACTTGACGCTTAACCTACGTTTACCCTACGCTTGTCTGACAATCTGTAATGGAATTTAAGCCCAATTCTGCTGTTGGAGTGCTAAATCTCCCCTGGCCTGTCGGCCAGGACAGGCCGATTTCACCCGAAGTCTGCCTGCCCTGCCTGCACCTGTGGCGCCCTGGCCTGGCCGCCACCGTTCGCCTGCACTTGCGCAGGTGCAAGCGTGCCGCCCTGTCCTGGCCGCCAGGACAGGCAAGCAACGGCAGCACGCCGGTGCGAGACGGCAGGACAGGCAGGCACAGGTGGCGGGCAAGGCCAGGGGAGACTTCGGACTCCGAGCTCTCTACGGAGAAATAATGGCTTCTTTCGCAATCGAAACGGAAAACCTGGGGCGGATATACAAGATACGCGGCAGCAAGAAAGAGAAGAAGATCCGCAAAGAACTTGTCGCCCTGCAGGAGGTCAACCTCCAGATCGAACAGGGTGAACTCTTCGGCTTGCTCGGCCCCAACGGCGCGGGCAAGACCACGCTCATCAAGGTGCTGGTTACTCTGCTTGCCCCGACCTCGGGCCGGGCGCGCGTGGCCGGCTTCGACGTGGTTGACCAGCCGCAACTCATCCGCCCGCGCATCAACATGGTCTCTGGCGGCGAGTCTTCGGGTTACGGCCTGCTGACCGTGCGCGAGAACCTGTGGATGTTCTCGCAGTTCTACGGCCTTTCCTCGAAGGAGGCCAACCGGCGCATCGAAGAGTTGCTCACCATGGTCGGCATCGCGGACCGCATGCACACTAAATCTTCGGACCTCTCGACCGGTCTACGCCAGAAGATGAACATCGTGCGCGGCTTCCTGACCGACCCGGAAGTGCTGTTCCTCGACGAGCCGACCCTCGGCCTGGACGTGGGCGCCTCGCGCGACGTGCGTCGCTTCATCCGCCAGTGGCTGGACGAGGACGGTTCCCGCACGCTGCTGCTGACCACACACTACATGGTCGAGGCGGATGAGCTGTGCGACCGCGTGGCCATCATCAACCAGGGACGCGTGCTGGCTTGCGACAAACCGTCGGTGCTCAAGCAGCGGCTGCAACGCGACGCCATTTTCGAGATCGAGACCAGTCCGCTGAACGGGCTGTCGGCTGAGGCTTTGGAGAGCCTGCCCGAGGTCCGCAAAGCATCGCTCTCCGAGACGGACAGCGGCGCGAAGCTGGACCTGATCCTGGTCGAGGAGGCCGCCCTGGCAGGCGTCATCAACATCTTGACCCAGAAAAACATCCGCATCCTGAAGTTCAGCAAGCGCGAGCCGACCCTGGAAGATGTCTTCGTTGACCTGGTTGGGCGCAGCATGGAAGAAGT